>Ga0209135_1000028_pt1 | contig 49102 bp, 41 predicted proteins | sample LauGreSBDMM110SD_4_FD_187570 | JGI IMG/M metagenome (GOLD analysis project Ga0209135, IMG submission 187570) | Freshwater lake microbial communities from Lake Michigan, USA - Su13.BD.MM110.SD (SPAdes) (version 3) | ecosystem: Environmental > Aquatic > Freshwater > Lake | place: Lake Michigan... | reverse complement strand
TGCCTGGAATCACGTTGGTGGTTCAGGCCTGACAGTGCTGCCAGAGATTAATGATCTTAAATCTTTAGGTGGCAAAACAGTTGCGATTCCGTTTTGGTATTCGATCCATAACGTGGTGTTGCAGGCGATGCTGCGCGAGGCGGGGCTAGAGCCGGTGTCGCGTAAACAAGGTAGTCAGCCCGCTGTCAACGAAGTGAACTTAATCGTGATGGCGCCCTCTGATATGCCACCTGCTTTAGCGTCGCGCAACATCGCAGGCTATATCGTGGCAGAACCTTTTAATGCGATCGCTGAAACGATGGGCATTGGTAAAGTACTGCGCTTTACCGGCGATGTTTGGCGCAATCACGCTTGTTGCACGGTATTCATGCATGAGCGCGATCTTGAGCAGCGCCCAGACTGGTCGCAGAAAGTGGTTGATGCGATTGTGCGTGCGCAATTATGGATTCGCGACAATCGCGCGGCGACAGCTCAACTGCTATCCAAAGACGGCGTGAACCGTTACACGCCGCATGCTTTGCCGGTATTGAGTAAAGTACTGGCGCCTGCGGCGAGTGATCGCCAATCGTACCTGTCTTCAAAAGCGATTCGTCATGCCGATTGGCAAGATCAGCGTATCGACTTTCAGCCTTACCCGTATCCTAGTTACACCGAAGAGCTCGTCGCGCGTTTACAAAATACAGTCATCGAAGCCGATCGTGGTTTCTTATCAAAACTTGATGGCAAGACCGCTGCCGCGCAATTGGTGGATGATCGTTTTGTGAAGCGTGCGATTGAAGCGGCGGGCGGCATGACTAAGTTTGGACAAGGCCCCGGTTATGTGCGGCAAGAAGTGATCGAGGTCTGATGGCACTTCAGCAAAAATTCACCACCGCGATTCGTGTGGTGCAGGGTCTTGCGGGCATTGCGCTCATGCTTGGGGTGTGGTGGTTATTGACGGTACCGTTTTCAGCGCCGAGCTCGATGGGGCAACGCTTCGCACCGGGCCCGTCGTTGCTGACGCTGATGTCGTTTCTGCAAGGCGCAGAGATCTGGATTCATATTGCTGTCAGTTTGCAGCGCGTCGCGGTTGGGCTGGGGCTTGCCTTGCTGATTGGTGTGCCGCTTGGTTTGCTGCTTGGTGCTTCAGCTGGGGCGAATGCGACCTTATCGCCAGCGTTTCAATTTTTGCGCATGATCTCGCCGTTGTCTTGGATGCCAATCGCCGTCATGGCTTTTGGTGTCGGTGATCGACCGGTTTATTTTTTGCTGGCCTTTGCGGCGTTGTGGCCCATTATGCTCAATACGCTTGCGGGTGTGCGTCAGCTTGATCGGCGTTGGTTGCAGCTTTCAAAAAGCTTGTCAGCGACAGGTTGGGAGACGTTGAAGGGTGTGATCCTCCCAGGGATTTTGGGACATGTGCTGACCGGTACGCGCTTGGCAATTGGTATTGTTTGGATTGTGCTCGTACCTTGCGAGATGCTGGGGGTCTCGGCTGGCTTGGGTTATTTCATTTTGGATACGCGTGATCGTTTGGCGTATCACGAGCTGATGGCGACTGTGGTGCTGATTGGTCTGTTGGGATTTTTGCTGGATACCGCGTTTAGAAAGTTATATGAGGCCTGGAGCAAAACTCGTTAGTCGCTGATAGGTGACGCGATTGCGACCTTGGTTACTGGTTACTGGTAAATTAGCGGCTGATTTGACCATTCTTGTTCAGGTAAATTTATGACGCAAACGACCTCTACTTCAGAAACCTTGCGCGTTGGCATTGTTTCAGTGTCAGACCGAGCCTCGAAAGGGGTGTACGAAGACCAAGGGATCCCAGCCCTGCAGGCGTGGCTTGAGCGTGCCGTGTCGACACCGGTTCAGACGGTGTCTCGCCTGATTCAAGACGAAACGAAAGAGATTTCAGCCGCGTTGATCGAGTTAGTGGATATCGAGCGTTGTCACCTCGTGCTGACAACCGGCGGCACGGGCCCTGCGCGGCGCGATGTGACGCCCGAAGCCACGCAAGCCGTCGCCACGCGTGAGATGCCTGGGTTTGGTGAACAAATGCGGCAAATCAGCTTGCAGTTTGTGCCTACCGCGATCTTGTCGCGTCAGGTGGCTGTGTTGCGCGAGATTGAAGGCCACGCTGCCCTCATTATCAATTTGCCTGGGCAGCCTAAGGCCATCAGCGAGACGCTTGAGGGTCTTAAACGCGAAGACGGCACTGTCGTGGTGTCGGGTATCTTCGCCGCAGTGCCGTATTGCATTGACCTGATCGGCGGGCCGTACATCGAGACTCACGACGCAGTCGTGAAGGGGTTTCGCCCGAAATCGGCCCGGCGGCCGCCCGTTGCTTAAGCTTAGTCGATGGCAAGTCTCGACAGAGACGTGATTTCGCCGCTCCACGCGCGCAGCCCAGGATCCACCTAGCGCTAGCCGGTAGCGAGTCTCCAAAGTGAAGTCACCTCAGCGCGCCGCGCATCAGCCAGTGGGTCAGCCTCTTCTTTGGCTTTGGGGTGTATCGGCCGCGTATCGAGTCTCTCAAGAATAACCAAACCTGCTCGTTCAATCGCGGCGAGTAGTGCGGTGCGGCTACGCAAACCAAGATGTTCGGCCAAATCCGACAAAATCAGCCAGCCCTGGCCCTTGGGCGCAAGATGTTTGCTGAGCCCCGACAAAAATCCCAACAACATGTGCTGGTCTTGATCGTAAACGGCTTGCTCTAGCGTTGAGGCAGGCCGACCGGGTAACCAGGGTGGGTTGCACACAATCAAGTCAGCCTGCCCCTCAGGAAACAAATCACTTTGTTGCAGGGTGATGTGCTTGGCCATGTTCAAGCGATTGATGTTGTCTTGTGCACATAACAGGGCGCGCGCGCTGGTGTCGGTGCCGACCACGTGCTTGACACCCTGTTTGACTAATAAGGCCGCAAGTACGCCCGTGCCAGTGCCCACGTCAAACGCGGTGACGATCGACAAAGGGCTGGCCCGAAACGCCTGACTAACCAAATCTAGGTACTCAGAGCGAATCGGCGCAAATACCCCATAGTGGGGATGAATACGATCTTGCAAGGCGGGTACCTCGACGCCTTTTTTGCGCCACTCATAGGCACTGATCACGCCCAGCAGCTCGGTCATGGGCATGACATAGGGTTCGGCGTTGTCGCCATAGGCCGCCAGGCAAGCGGTTGCCACCTCAGGCGCACGACGCAGGGCCAGGGTGTGGTGGGGTTCAAAACTTAGTAGCAGCATACCCAGCGTGCGGGCCCGTTGCGCGCGTGCCAGGCGCACCTGATGAAAGCGTTCGGGGTAGGGCTGCTCGGCATACTTGACTCGGCGCTTTGCGGTGCGCCGACCCAGCGCTTGCAGTAATTGGCGGGCATTTTGAAAGTCACCGGTCCAGATGAGCCCGACGCCTTCGCTTGCCAGTCTATAGGCAATATCAGCCGTCATCGTGTCATCGGCTAAAACCGTACGTTTTGGGGGTGTCCAGTTGTTTTCAGAGCGCCACGGCAGTGACTGAATCTCACCGTCTGTTTCCCAAGAAATAACTGAGGATATTGCAGGATTTGGGTGGCTAGCGGGCATCAGAGCATCTCGATATTTTGTCTGGATAGGGCGAAACCCGAATTTGGGGTGTTTTCAGGGCAAATACTGTCATGCTGCCGTAAAATAACGGATTAATTCATCCTCCATCCCGTCATTTTGCTCTAAAAAAGGATTTCTCATGGCACTCGTCTCTATGCGCCAGCTTTTGGATCATGCCGCTGAGCATGGTTATGGCATCCCCGCCTTCAACGTGAACAACCTCGAACAGGTTCAGGCCATCATGGAGGCAGCTGCTCAAACCGACAGCCCAGTGATCATGCAGGCCTCTGCAGGTGCACGCAAATATGCGGGCGAGGGCTTTCTTAAGTATTTGATTCAGGCGGCCGTTGAGTCCTACCCACATATCCCTGTCGTGATGCACCAAGACCATGGGCAATCGCCCAAGATTTGCCAGGGCGCAATCGATCTTGGATTTTCAAGCGTGATGATGGACGGCTCGTTGAAAGAAGACGGCAAGTCGATTGCTGATTACGATTACAACGTTGCGGTCACCAAGCAAGTCGTCGAGATGGCACACAAGTTGGGTGTGACGGTTGAAGGCGAGCTCGGCTGTCTCGGCTCACTCGAAACCATGGAAGGTGAGAAAGAAGACGGCCACGGTGCCGACGGCAAACTGACCATGGATCAGTTGTTAACTGACCCCGAGCAAGCTGCTGACTTCGTGCGCCGAACCCAACTCGATGCCTTGGCGATCGCGATTGGCACCAGCCATGGTGCGTACAAATTTACGCGCAAGCCTACGGGCGACATCTTGTCGATTTCGCGTATCAAAGAAATCAACAAACGTTTGCCCAATACGCACCTCGTGATGCACGGCAGTTCAAGTGTGCCTCAGGATTTGTTGGCTGAAATCCGTCAGTTTGGTGGCGATATGAAAGAAACCTACGGCGTGCCTGTCGAAGAGATCCAAACAGCTATTAAGTTTGGTGTGCGCAAGATCAATATCGACACAGATATTCGCTTAGCGATGACGGGTGCGATTCGCCGCTTCTTTGCCGAAAACCCCGGCAAGTTTGATCCACGCGAATACCTCAAGCCCGCCCGTGAAGCGGCTAAGGCGATATGCATTCAGCGTTATCAGCAGTTTGGCACCGCAGGCAACGCCAGCAAAATCAAAGTGATCCCGTTGAAAGACATCGCAGGCCAGTACTCGGCAGGCAAGTTGTCGCAGGTTGTACAGTAAAGCTATCGCAGGTTATTAAGTAAAACTATCGCAGGTCGTTCAGTCGGGCTATCGCCTTCAGAGACTTCGCTGTGCATAGCAAAAAGTCCCTCTAACCAACCCGGTTAGAGGGACTTTTTGCGACTGAACGCTCTCCCCGTCCGCCAAGACGATTGCTGGGCAACCCGTCTTTGGCGTATGCAGTTGGGCTCTTGCCCACCGCCCTGGCGCTCGGTGCGGGTAAGTGTCCCGCACTTCTTGTTAAAATCATCGAATCCTCAAGATTTAAGCGGGCGGAAGCTCGCTTTCACATTTATAGGCTTTGCTGTGGCCCTTACTATTCTTCAGTCTTCGATCCAGTCTTTGCCCTTATTGGCGCGAGGCAAAGTCCGCGATATGTATGCGGTGGGTGATGACAAGTTACTGATTGTGGCAACGGATCGTATCTCAGCGTTTGACGTGATTCTTGATGATCCAATTCCAGGTAAGGGGCAGGTACTCAAAGAACTTACAGACTTTTGGCTCGCTAAGTTAGCCCACGTGTTGCCCAATCACTCAACGGGCATCAATCCTGAAGACGTCGTGACTGCCGCTGAACGCGAACAGGTGGTCGGTCGTGCTGTCGTAGTGAAGCGCTTAAAGCCGATTTTGGTCGAAGCCGTCGCACGTGGTTATTTGATTGGCTCGGGCTGGAAAGATTACCAAGCGAGCGGCTCAGTCTGTGGCATCGCGTTGCCGGCCGGGCTCAAGCAAGCCGGTAAGTTGCCCACGCCGATTTTTACGCCAGCTGCCAAAGCAGAGTTTGGCTTGCATGACGAAAATGTAGACTTTGCTTACGTGATTAAAGAAATCGGTCTTGAAATGGCTGACCGCATTCGCGAGGTGACCTTGCGTTTGTATTCTGAGGCCTCAACGTTTGCCGCAACCAAAGGCATCATGATTGCTGATACCAAGTTCGAGTTCGGGCTTGATGCAAACGGCACCTTGCACTTGATGGATGAGGTGCTCACGCCCGATTCATCGCGCTTTTGGCCTGCTGATGGCTATCGCGAAGGCATTAGCCCTCCGTCGTTTGATAAGCAGTTTGTGCGTGACTATCTTGAAACGCAAGATTGGGGCAAGACACCGCCTGCGCCAAGATTGCCAGCCGAAGTGATCGCTAAAACTGCCGCTAAATATCGTGAGGCACTTGATCGTTTGGTAACGTAGCCATTTAATGCATGCTGGTCGACAACAAGTCGTGCAAGTATGGGCCGGCACCAACATTTTTTATCGCAGTTTTAACCTTTTCGAGGGTTGCAAATGACCTCTTCTACGAATACTCAAAATAAAGCTGAAGCTTCGCCGATTGTTGGTGTGGTGATGGGCTCTTCGAGCGATTGGGAGGTCATGCAACACGCGGTCAATATGCTCAACGACTTTGGCATCGCCTGTGAAGCACGTGTGGTGTCGGCCCATCGGATGCCGCAAGATATGGCTGAGTATGGTGCGGCGGCAGCGAGTCGTGGCTTACGAGCCATTATTGCAGGAGCGGGTGGCGCGGCGCATTTACCTGGCATGATGGCTGCACTCACTGAGGTGCCCGTCTTTGGCGTGCCAGTGCCTTCAAAATATTTGCGTGGAGAAGACTCTTTGCTATCCATCGTGCAAATGCCCAAGGGTATCCCTGTCGCGACCTTTGCGATTGGCGAGGCGGGTGCGGCAAACGCCGCGTTGCACGTGATTGCAAATTTAGCCACAACTGACAGTGCGTTGCGTGAGACATTACGTGCGTTTCGTGCACGTCAAACCGAAGCGGCGCGCGCCATGAAGGTGCCTCTGTGATCGTACCGGGTGAGTGGTTGGGGTTGATGGGTGGTGGTCAGCTAGGACGCATGTTTTGTCAGGCGGCGCAGTCGTTGGGGTATCGCGTAGCAGTGCTTGACCCTGCACCCGAAGGCCCCGCGGCCTCAGTCGCCGATATGCATATTCAGGCTGAATATGATGATGAAGAAGGCTTGCTTCGCTTAACTCGCCAGTGTCGGGCGGTTACCACTGAGTTTGAAAACGTTCCGGCCACCAGTTTAAAAATTTTGGCTAAACACTGTCGCGTCACCCCTGGTGCTCAGGCCGTTGAAATCGTGCAAGACCGTATCGCCGAAAAAGCCTACATCGCGAGTCAAGGTGTAGCGGTCGCACCTTATGCGCCAATCCGTTCGGCCGATGACTTGCGCGCGGCCGGTGAGCATTTGTTTCCGGGGATTTTAAAAGTGGCCCGCTTGGGCTATGACGGCAAAGGTCAGGCGCGTGTGCGCACTTGTGCTGAGGCCGTTGCGGCTTTTGAAGAATTTGGTGCTGTACCCTGTGTGCTTGAGGCGCTGCTCGATCTACAAGAAGAGCTATCGGTGGTAATGGCGCGTGGGCTCGACGGCCAGTGCAGAGTGTTTCCGGTTGCCTCAAACGTGCATGACCACGGCATTTTGGCGATCTCGACAGTGGATAGCCAGCCCGCTGCCGCGGCACAACGTGCAACCGAAGCGGCACTTGCGATTGCCAATGGTTTGAAGTACCAGGGCGTGTTGTGCGTTGAGTTTTTTATCTTGCGCGACGGTCAGTTGTTGGTCAATGAAATTGCACCACGCCCACACAACAGTGGTCACTACACCATGAACGCTTGCGTCACGAGTCAGTTTGAACAGCAGGCGCGTGTGATGGCACGGCTACCATTGGGCAGCACGCAATTGTTAGCGCCGGTGGTGATGCTCAATATTTTGGGCGATGTTTGGTATACCGACGACACCGATGTCCAAACCGAGCCCGATTGGTCGGGCGTGTTCGCGGTGTCGGGTGCGTCGCTGCATTTGTATGGCAAGCGTGAAGCCCGCCGAGGCCGCAAAATGGGCCATGTGAATTGTGTGGGTAACACGCTGTCTGAGGCGATTGCCGCCGCCAATCAGATCGTTAACGTGCTGCGCTTACCCGTCGCTGCCTGACGTGTCAGAGCGTGGCCAACCTGTTGTGAGTGCAAAGGCAAGTGCAAGTGCAAGCACAGGCACAAGTGCAAGTGCAAGTGCAAGTGCGAGCACAGACACTAGCGCAAGAGCAGTTGCCAATGCAAGGGTATGCACGGGCACAAGCGCCAGTGCAGCCGAGATTGCTCTCGCGATCGAAGTCTTGGCGCAACAAGGCTTGGTCGCCTTTCCGACAGAAACTGTTTACGGTCTGGGTGCCGACGCTGAAAGCGCGTTAGCGGTTGAGCGTATTTATCAAGCAAAAGGCAGGCCCTCTAATCACCCCGTCATCGTGCATGTCACCCCCGAGGCTGATTTGTTGTACTGGGCGGCTAGCGTGCCGCCTGAGGCGCAGCTGTTAATCGATGCGTTTTGGCCGGGCCCACTCACACTGATTTTGAAGCGCGCTGCACACATCTCCTCAGTTGTCAGTGGCGGGCAAGATAGCATTGGTTTGCGCTGCCCATCGCACCCATTGGCCCAGGCTTTGTTGCGTGGGTTCGCGGCCACCCGTGCGTCAGGTCAGGGCGGGGTAGCCGCCCCTTCAGCCAATAAGTTTGGTCAAGTGTCACCGACCACCGCCGCCCATGTGCGACACGAATTTCCTGAACTGGTTGCCCAAGGCATGCCGGTGCTTGAAGGGGGCGCGAGCGATGTTGGCATTGAATCCACAATCGTTGACTTATCGCGCCTTGATCAAGGTGTGGGTCCGGTGCTGTTGCGCCCGGGGCACATTACAGCCGCCCAAGTTGCCGCAGCCTTAAACCAAGAGGTCGCCGCACCCGATGCACGGGCGCCGCGTGTCTCGGGCGCCTTAAAGTCGCATTACGCCCCGCATACACAGTTACGCTTGCTCAGTTTGGCTGAGTTGCCGGATGTGGTGGCTGCACAAAAAGCCAAACTCGAACCAGGTCAGCGTGTTGCAGTTGTAACCCATACGCCTCAAGGCAAGGCGCTAGAGCCGAATGAGCAACTTGATTGGATCACGCTACCCAACGACCCTGCAGCCTATAGTCGCGTGCTGTATGCCACCCTTCGTGCGCTAGACCAGCAGGGTTACAGCCAGTTGCTCTGGCAACAGCCACCCACAGGGCTCGAGTGGGCAGGGGTGCAAGATCGGCTCGGGCGAGCGGCTGCTGGTTTCAGTTGATCGTTGCGCATTTCAAGCGACTGCTAAATTGTCCAACGATCACGGTAGAGTCTAAAGATCTCGATGGGATCCAACTAGCAGTCTTGTATCCAACGATGCCGCCAGATATTTAAAATACGTATCACAAATTAGACAAATAATTATTTTTTGTATAATATGTGATATGCCCAGTAAAAAACAACCTGTTTATCCAAACGAAGAAAAGCTTCTGACTGAGCTTGGTGAGCGACTACGTCTTGCGCGAATGCGCCGTAAGTTTTCATCAGAGACTGTCGCTGCACGATCATCCATTTCACGCATGACACTTTATCGCGTCGAGCGAGGCGACCCCTCTGTGCTGATGGTCACCTACTTACGGGTGTTAGCGACCTTGCAACTAGAAGATGATCTGAGTCTGATCGCCAAAGAAGATCGTCTCGGACGCAGTTTGCAAGATCTTGACTTGCCCCACGGAAGATCCTCTCATGCGCGATGAGCAACTCGAAGTCTGGCTTGATGCACAGTTTTGCGCAGAGCCAATGCTTGTGGGGTTCATCTCGAATGATCATGGACAGTTGCGCTTTGAGTACTCTAAAGATTGGCTAACCTACTCTGGTCGCTTTGCGATTGATCCAGACTTACCCTTGAGTCCAGGGGTTTATTTTCCAAATAAAGACGCTGGTAACTTTGGATGTTTTTTAGATGGCTCTCCCGATCGTTGGGGCCAAACGTTAATGAAACGTAGAGAAATGCTCGAGGCGCAAGATGAAAAGCGCAAACCTCGAAATTTATATGAGTGGGATTTCATGGCCGGCGTCCAAGACCTCACGCGGCAAGGGGCCTTGCGTTTGCGTTCAACGTCGCAAGAGCAGTTTGTCAGTCAGCACCGCCTGTCTGCACCACCTCTCGCGCAGTTGGCTGAACTCGAACTCGTTGCTAAAGAGCTGAGTCACAAACGTATCGACAATCTGAGCGCTTTGCGTCGCTGGCTCAGTGTTCTTGTCGCACCAGGCGCATCGCTGGGCGGTGCGCGTCCAAAAGCAAATTTTACTCAGACCGATGGCTCTTTGTGGATTGCGAAGTTTCCGTCGCGCGAAGATGAGATGGATATTGGTGGATGGGAGGGCGTTGTGCATGCGCTTGCCTTACAAGCCAGACTTGAGGTGCCCGATGCCAAGGTATTTAAATTCGGCAAATATTTTCACACGTTTTGCGTCAAGCGTTTTGATCGGTTGCAGGGGCGGCGGGTTTTCTACGCCTCGGCCATGACCCTGTTAGGGCGACAAGACAGTGAGGGTAGTAGTTATGTGGACCTTGCAAGATTGCTGTTAACGCTAGGCAATCCAGCAACGCTTAAGCACGATCTTGAGCAGATGTTTCGTCGCGTCGTGTTTAATGTTTGCGTATCTAACCGCGATGACCATTTACGAAATCATGGTTTTCTGTTTGACGGAAAAAACTGGCGTCTGTCGCCGGCCTTTGACGTCAATCCAAATTTAGCAAAGGCTGAGCATGTGCTAAATCTGGATGCCGTGACGAATCGACCTGATTTGGAGCTCGCCGCGAGTACCGCTTCTTACTACGATCTCAACGCCTCACAGGCGCAAAGAATCATTCTTGAAGTGAGGTCGGTTGTGCAGACCTGGAAAGCGCAAGCGCGTAATTTGAAACTGAGCTCTGCAGAGATTGCACTAATGGAACCAGCATTTGATTTATAAGAATTAAAAAAACAGCGTGCGCCTTTCATTGCGCACGCTGCTTTTGAACGAACAGTGAAACTGGTTTAGAAAAACGCTTGAATCCCTGTCTGCGCGCGACCCAAAATCAGGGCGTGTACATCGTGGGTGCCTTCGTAAGTATTCACGACTTCAAGGTTGACCAAATGGCGGGCCACACCGTACTCATCCGAAATACCGTTACCACCCAACATGTCACGTGCCATGCGGGCGATGTCGAGTGACTTGCCGCATGAGTTGCGCTTCATGATTGAGGTGATTTCAACCGCAGCTGTGCCTTCGTCTTTCATGCGACCTAAGCGCAGGCAGCCTTGCAAGGCGAGCGTGATTTCGGTTTGCATATCGGCCAGTTTTTTCTGGATCAGTTGGTTGGCAGCCAAGGGGCGACCAAACTGCTTGCGATCAAGCGTGTATTGACGTGCCATGTGCCAGCAAAACTCTGCTGCACCGAGCGCACCCCAGGCAATCCCAAAGCGCGCTGAGTTCAAGCAGGTGAAGGGGCCCTTCAGGCCCGACACGCCAGGCAACATCTGTTCGTCGCCAATCTCGACACCTTCCATGACGATTTGGCCTGTGATTGAGGCGCGTAAACCGACTTTACCGTGGATCGCAGGTGCAGACAGACCCTTCATACCCTTCTCGAGGATGAAGCCGCGAATGCGACCGTCGTAATCACCGCCTACGCACTTGCCCCAAATGACGAATACGTCGGCGATCGGCGAGTTCGAAATCCACATTTTGTTGCCGGTCACCGTATAGCCGTTAGCAGTTTTCACGGCCCGGGTTTCCATCCCAGCGGGATCAGAGCCATGGTCGGGCTCTGTCAGGCCGAAACAGCCAATCCACTCACCGCGGGCAAGCTTGGGCAAATATTTTTGTTTTTGCTCTTCACTGCCAAATTCATTAATCGGCAGCATGACGAGTGAGGACTGCACTGACATCATCGAGCGATAGCCTGAATCAACGCGTTCGACTTCGCGCGCGATCAACCCGTAGCTGACGTAATTCAAACCCGAGCCACCGTATTGAGTGGGGATCGTTGCGCCTAACAGGCCAAGCTCACCCATTTCAGGAAAAATCTCGACGTCGGTTTTTTCGTTACGAAACGCGTTGACTACACGAGGCGCAAGCTTGTCTTGGCAATATGCACGTGCGGCGTCACGCACCATGCGCTCTTCGTCAGTGAGCTGGCTGTCCAGCAAGAGGGGGTCTTCCCAGTTAAATGAGGCTTCAGCGCCCATGTCGTGCTCCTAAGGTAATGATTGAACGATAGCAAGGCTCGGTCGATGCTGTTCGCAATACCCACACGCCAGTGTGAGATGTGAAATTATTTTTTGAGTGCCGCCGCCCGTAATTTCGAAATCGTGGTGGTTGGGGTGATCGTTTCTGGATCAATCAAGCAATGAATGATTGCAGGTTGCTTGCTTGCCAATGCGCGCTCGTAGGCGGGGCCGAACTGTTCGGTGGTTTCGACACGTTCGCCATGGCCACCGAAGGCGCGTGCGTAAGCGGCAAAATCTGGATTTTGCAGTTTGGTCGCCGAGACGCGCCCAGGGTAGTTTTTTTCTTGGTGCATCCGAATCGTGCCGTACATGCCGTTATCAATGATCAAGACAATGATGGGCAAGTTGTATTGCACAGCTGTGGCGAACTCTTGCCCGTGCATCATGAAGCAGCCGTCACCGGCAAAACAGACCACGGTTCTTTCGGGCCACAGGCGCTTGGCGCCGACGGCGGCGGGTAAGCCATAGCCCATCGAGCCCGAGGTTGGTGCGACTTGCGTTGCAAACTGGGTGAAGCGATGAAAGCGATGGAGCCAGGTGGCAAAGTTACCTGCGCCGTTGGCCATAATGGCATCGGCAGGTAAGTTGGCCTCGAGGTATTGCATCACGCCGCCCATTTGCAGGGTGCCTGGCGTTTGAATCGGGGCTGGGTCGCTCCAGGCCAGATAGCTTTGATGCATGGCGGGTGTATCGGCTGCCCAAGGCTGTGAGGCTGGGGTCGCCATTGACGCTAATTCTGAGGCAAACGAAATCGGTGAGGCATTGATCGCCAACGCTGCGCGGTAGACGCGGCCGAGTTCGCCGCTATCTGGATGCACGTGTACCAGCGTTTGTTTGGGTACTGGGATATCAAACAGTGTGTAGGCCTGGCTGGGCATCTCTGACATGCGACCGCCGACTAACAACACCAGGTCGGCTTCGGCGACACGCTTGAGTAAAGCCGGATTCAAGCCAATGCCGACGTCACCGATAAAACAGGGGTGGTTGGCAGGGAACAGCATTTGGCGTCGAAAGGATACTGCGACCGGTAGTTTGCAGCGTTCGGCAAAGGCAACAAAGTCGTTAACGGCTTGTGCATTCCAGCGGGTGCCACCCAAAATCGCCACGGGCGCTTTGGCCTTGGCCAGGCGTGCGGCCAGATCTGCCATTTGCCCTTTTGTGGGGGCAGAATCTACCGCTTCGTAGTGCGGTGCATCTGCTGCGGTCGCGAATTCAACCAACATGTCTTCGGGCAAGGCGATCACGACCGGGCCCGGACGCCCTGAGGTAGCCACATGAAAGGCACGTGAAAGAATCTCTGGGATACGTGCTGGATCATCAATCTCGGTTGCCCATTTGGCGGCCGTGCCAAAGACAGCACGGTAATCCATCTCTTGAAAGGCTTCGCGCTCGCGCATGCCGCGTTCGATTTGACCGACAAAGACAATTAGCGGGGTTGAATCTTGTTTGGCGATGTGAATGCCGGCTAAGGCGTTTGAGGCGCCTGGGCCACGCGTCACCATGCAAATACCGGGCTCGCCATTTAACTGACCTTGGGCCGCAGCCATCATGGCAGCACCGCCTTCTTGACGACATACCGTCACTTCAATGCTGACATCGACCAAGGCATCAAGCACCGCCAGAAAGCTTTCGCCTGGCACACAAAACACATGTTTGACACCGTGGCTGACAAGTTGACCAACAAGAAGTTGACCACCGGTGCGTGGGGCTTTGGGAGAAGGGGCTTGGCTCATTGTTTTTGCTCTGGTTATGGGGCGAAGTAAGGTAATCCGACATCATATCGTGTCGGGATGGATTTTAGACCGTCTCAGCTAGCCACTCACATAAGGCGGCGTCATTCAGATTGTCGCCTTGAAGGGGATCGCGGGCTGCTAAACGATGCTTGAGGATCAGATCCGCCAAATGGCTGCGCATGGGCATGTTGGCCTGCTTGGCCTCCCAGCGCATAGCCGCCATGGTCGCAACGTGATACAGCGCTGTGGCGGCTTGACGAGCCTGTTCAGAGCGATTTTCGTGGGCGACTGCGGCTGCGTATGTGAAAGCTTGGTCGATGCGTTCGGCTTGCAGCGCTGCGAGTTCTAGGCTAACGGGCGCGCCGTCGGCTAAAAGCGCTTGAACGTGGTCGCGCAAGGCCGGCAAGGATTCTTCACGCTGAATAGCTCGAATCACATCAAGTGCAACGATATTGCTGGTGCCCTCCCAGATCGACCCCAGGTGCGCATCGCGCAAGATACGCGGGTCGCTCCACTCTTCGATGTAGCCGCAGCCGCCGCGAACTTCCATTGCATCGCCTGCTACCTTGCGTGCGTCACGACATGCCCGAAATTTAATCAAGGGCGTCATGATGCGCATCAAGGGGCGCTTGCTTGAATCTTGATCTGCTGCACTCAGAGCTTGAGCAGTTTGATACACCATGGTGCGCGCCTGCTCAGTGGCTAAGGCCATTTTGCTAAGTTGGCGTTGCATCAGGGGCATGTCAATCAGACGTTTACCAAAGGCTTGGCGGTGCTTAGAAATGTACAGGGCCTCGGTGAGGGCGCGTCGCATCAAGCCCGCGGCACGCACGCCGTTTGAGAGGCGCGAGTTGTTAATCATGTCGGCCATGTGTTGAAAGCCTTGACCGCGCTCGCCCACTAGCCAGGCAAAGGCGCCTTCAAGCCGGATCTCACCGCTCGCCATCGAGCGGGTGCCTAACTTGTCTTTTAAGCGCAAAATTCGATAGTGATTATGCGTGCCATCGGCAAGCGTACGCGGCAGTAAAAACAGTGATACGCCTTTAAGCCCCTCGACGTTTTCAGAGCGCGCAAGAACCATCGCAAAGCCAGCATCAGGGTTTGAGCAAAACCATTTGTCGCCCGTGAGTGACCAACTGCCGCCGGCGCCTTGCGTGGCTTGCGTAGCGGTAGCACTGACATCTGAACCTGCACCTTGTTCTGTCATAAACATGGCGCCTTGATGTAAAGCGTCAAAGTCTTGGGTGGTGACCATCGGCAAGACTTTTTCAACGAGCGCCGGGTCGCCAAACTTGCGCAGCGTGCGGGCCAATGAGTCAGTCATGCTGACGGGGCAGCACAGGCCAAACTCAGCCTGCACAAACAAATAGGTGAGTGCGTATTTGGCAGCTGGCGGCATGGGCGCAGGCCAGTTCAGTACCCCACCGCGGTGCGACATCGCCGCTAAGCCGAACTCGCTGTAAGCGTAGCGTTCAAGCTCGACGTAAGCTGGGTGTTTATTCACCTGCGAGGTATCAACACCTGCACGCGTGCGCACTGAAAGCGTTGGGGGGTGTTTGTCAGCGACGCCAGCCAGATCATCCAGCAAAGAGCCTGCTAAGGCACCCAGCCGCTGCAAGTGCGGTAGTAAGTGTTGATGTAAATCTTTAGGCAGGTAGCAGGCCAGAAGATCGCGTCCGGCGTCTGCCTCAAACAAGTTAATCCCGTGCGCGTCAGGGACAGGATGCTCTTGCTCGAGGTGATTTTTTAACATTATCGAAACACCACTGTTTTACTACCGTTTACTAAAATTCTATGCTCGACATGACTCGACACAGCACGCGACAGCACGCGCGATTCAATATCGCTGCCGACTTGCGTTAAGTCTTGCGCGCTCATCGTGTGATCGACGCGCTGAACGTCTTGTTCGATGATCGGGCCTTCGTCAAGATCGTGCGTGACGTAATGGGCCGTGGCCCCGATGATTTTTACGCCGCGCGCATGCGCTTGGTAGTAGGGTCGTGCCCCCTTGAAGCTGGGTAAGAAACTGTGGTGGATGTTGATGGCTTTGCCTTGTAAGGCAGCGCAGAGCTCTGGCGATAAAATTTGCATGTAGCGTGCAAGCACCAGTAGGTCGATTTCTTCGCGTTTGGCGATCGTCAGAATGGCAGCCTCTTGAGTGGCTTTAGTCTCGGGGGTGACGGGCAAGTGATGAAAGGGGATGTCGTACGATTTTGCCATTTGAGCAAAATCTTGATGGTTAGAGACAATCCCTGCAATTTCGGCGTTCAGTTGTTTGGAGTGCACTCTAAAAAGCAGATCATTGAGGCAATGCCCTTGCTTGCTCACCAAAATCAGTAGGCGTGCTTTTTTGTGTGCATCATGAATTTGCCATTGCATTTGGAACTGAGGCGCCAAGATCACAAAGTCTGTTTTGACCTGTTCGATCCCGACACCGTCTGGCAAAGCAAAGTGTACGCGCAAGAAAAACTGTCCAGTCTCTGCGTCACCAAACTGCTGAGCATCAATGATGTTGCCCTGATGTTTAAGCAGCAGGCCACTGACGTTATACACAATACCCGTTCGGTCAGGGCACGCTAAGGTCAGGATGAAGTCGTGGACAGGCATGCAAGTGTCTCTTTTGCGATGGCCAGGCTTGAGGTTAAGCCCGGTGATTCAATACCAAACAAATTCACGAGTCCAGGGACCCCATGGGTGGCGGGCCCGGCAATCATGAAATCGGCGGCAGGTTCGTGTGGCCCAGAAATCTTGGGGCGGATGCCTGAATAGCTGGGCGATAACGTGCCATCTTGCATGCCGGGCCAGTAGGTGCGCACGGCCTCATAAAACCCGAGGCAGCGATCAGGATCTACTGCGTAGTCGACGCGATCGATCCACTGAACATCAGGCCCAAATTTTGCTTGTCCACCCAGATCAAGCGTCAGGTGCACGCCCAATCCGGCATGGTGAGGTGTTGGGTAGATGAGTCGGGTAAATGGTACGCGGCCTTGCAAACTAAAGTAGCTGCCCTTGCACAGGTATTCTGTTGGGATAGAAGATTCGGGGATCCCTTGGATGCGGCGCGCCAGCGTGGGCGCGTGCAGCCCCGACGCGTTGATGAGCACGTTGCACGATAGCGCCATCGCCTCAGCCCCACCAAACTGCAAATCAAAACCACCATCGCCGCGCACGCTGCCCGATAACAGCGGCGTATGAAACACACACTGCGCGCCAGCGTTTTCGGCATCGCCCTGATAGGCCAGCATCAAGCCATGGCTGTCGATGATGCCGGTTGAAGGAGAGAGCAACGCGGCGGTACAAAACAAGGCTGGCTCAAGCGCCTGCGCCTCGGCAGCCGATAACAGTTGCAGATCAGACACGCCGTTGATGTGGGCTTTTTTGGCGATTTCAGTGAGCGTTGGGATTTCTTCGTCGCTGGTGGCCACGATGAGTTTGCCCAAGCGCTTGTGCTTGACACCGTGCTCAGCACAGTAGGCGTATAAAAGATGACGACCCTCAACGCACAAGCGGGCTTTGAGGCTGCCGGCGGGGTAATAAATACCAGCGTGAATCACCTCTGAGTTGCGCGCGCTGGTGCCTGTGCCGATGCCCTCGGCTGCTTCAACCACCATTACTTCGCGTCCGCTTTGGGCTAAGGCTCGGGCGATGGCTAAACCGACTGCGCCTGCGCCGACCACTATGCAATCAATATCTGTGCTCATGACTTGAAATTATTTTTGCAGATTAGGGGTGAGATCGTAGCCACCTGCGTGATACACCAAAGGCAAGGCCTCGGTGCGTTCGCAGTGTTCTACCTCGCCAATAAAAATAATGTGATCGCCTTCGTCGTAGCGATTGCGGTTGAAGCATTCAAACCAAGCGGCGCAAGGAAGGTCAAGGCGAAGCGAGCCACCGGGCGCCAGAGCAAGAGGAACATCGGCAAATCGCTCGGCTGCTGTCCCGCGGGTAAAGCGGTGTGAGACACCAAGCTGTTCGTGGCTCATGACGTGGATGACGTAGCGCTCGCAGTTCAGCATCGTGGCCATCGATGACGAGCCACGCGAGAGGCTAAAGAGCACGAGCGGTGGTTCAAGCGATACAGAGTTAAACGAGCTGACGGTTAGCCCTACGGGGGCTTGCCCAGGGAGGCTAGCGGTGATGACGGCAACGCCTGTGGGGAAGCGCCCTAGTGTTGCTCGAAAGTAAGCGGAATCAAAAGTTGGTGCTGAAGCGGTCATGTTATGGAGAAATGCGTTTGAGTGCCCAGCCAGTGCCAGAGCGTTGATAGGTGAGACGATCATGGAGGCGCGAAGGACGCCCCTGCCAAAATTCAAAATACTCAGGTGTTAAACGATAGCCGCCCCAGTGGGGTGGGCGCGGGGGTTGATCACCATATTTTTGTTGGACAGCAGCAGTGTTGGCTTCGAGTTCAGCAAGTGTTGTGGGTTGGCTTTGGGCCGATACCCAGGCACCGAGTCGAGAACCTAGGGGGCGGCTGTGAAAGTACTCATCAGACTCTTGTGCAGAGACTTTGTCGGTTAACCCGTTGATACGAACTTGGCGTTCAAGCGGCTGCCAAAAAAAATTCAGGCTTGCCCAAGGCTGCGAGGCTAGATCTTGGCCTTTACGCGAGTTGTAGTTGGTGTAAAACACAAATCCTGCATCGTCAAACCCTTTGAGCAAGACGACTCGCGCTGAGGGCCGACCTGTTGCGTCGGCGGTGGCTAGCGTCATCGTGGTGGGCTCAGGCACGTTTTGTTCAAGTGCTTGATTAAACCAGAGGCCAAACTGCTCAACCGGTGACGCCTTGATATCTTGCTCGAGAAGGATCCCTTTTTCGTAGCTTTGACGCAGATCTGCGATCGACATGATGAATCCAGATGAAGTAAATCAAAAAACGGCACCCAATAGCTGCCACGCCATCAGTGTACCGTGGGTAACGATCACCCTGCCAAGGGGATTACTGGCGATTACTGGCTGTTTCTGCTAACCCTGTTGCGGTTGACGCGAACGATGCGTTGGCCGCTGGCCCGGCTAGGGCTATGGTTGTTGTTTGGGCGACTGGCCTTGGTCTTGCCGCCAGTGCAGCAGACGCTCGGTCAAGACGGCAAGATGCTCGTCGCAAATCCCTGCGGCTTTGAGCGACTCGGCAGTTTGTGTCACGTAATCGAAGCACGATCCATAGGTACCATGCGCTCGGCAGATAATTTCAACTAAGTCATCCTCAGGGGGTTGCTTAACGTAGGCTGGGCTACTTCGGTCGATCACAAAGGCCATCGCATTGATAGCCCCTTGAGAGGTGGCACAGCTGAGCCAGCTTGGTAGGTAAGCGCCGGTTCCCATTTCGCGTTTCCAGACGGCATCAAAGGTCTGCTCGACGCTCTGGCTAGGGATCTTGAACGCCATTCCTTGACAGGTGCCGGTTTGTTCCAGCCCAAATACTAAGCCGGGAATTTCAGGGGTGCCCCGATTGATGCGTGACCATAGGCATAACGAGCGGTGATAGCCCTCGAGAGTTGCCGCGCGTTGCTCGATAAACTCAAACTCGGGTCGCCAAATAAGTGAACCGTAGCCAAAAATCCAGAGATCCTGCCCTTCTTGCCAGTCTTTAAGCGCAGTCTCAAGGGAGGCCAGTCTCTCTTTTTCAGTCCAGCGCAGAAAGGTATTTGCGGGTGGAGGGGCCGGGTAGGTGGGAGGCATAGGCGTTACTTGGGCGGTGGTGTGGTGGGTGGGTGCGAATCAGTTGTAAAGTGGTTTGCGAGTTCGGCATCACGGGTGAACCAGCGGCCTGCGCCAAGCGCTGCGGCGGTGATCCAAAACAACGGCATAACGCCGCCCATGACGGCGCCTAGGGCACCAAAGGCTAGTGGTAACGCGACTTGACAGCCGTTAATCAGGGCCATGCGCAAACCAAAGGCTTCGCCTGCGCGACCCGACGGAGCATGGTGCTGCAAAAGAGCCAAAATACCGGGTTGCGTCGAACCAAGTGCCAGCCCAAGCACAAAAGACATCGACATCAAAATCCAAACTTGGTCTAAGAACGGATAGAGCAAAAAGTTGATGCCCGAGGCGACCAAGGCGGCGTGAATCAGTTGCCACGGGCGAACATGGCGTTGAATCCAGGGAAGAACGATGCGGATGACGATTGTGGCAGAGGCAAAAGCCGCCAAAATAAGCCCAATGGTGGTCGCCGACAAACCCGCACTGACACCAAAAATTGGAACCACAAAGCCGTGCGTATCCCAGGCACTTGAAAGCAGCATGTTCGCAATAAACACTCTGCGTAGTTCTTTGCTAGCAAAAAGGTCGGTGACGCTGCGTTTGACTTCGCTGACAGGCGCCTTGATATGCGAGGTGACCAAGTAGCGCTTCATGTACATGACGCCTGCAAAACACAGAATCGGCGACAGTGCGAGCAAGGCAAAGACGCTGCGGTGACCAAGGTGGTCAATCGAGATGCCCGCCACGAGCGGGCCCACCAGCCCCGAGGTCGCCATCGATAAAGAGAGCCACGAGAAATTGCGTAGACGCTCTTCGCCATGGCTTTGGCCCATCTGACGTTGCACCGCGATTTGAAAGGTCATGTGACCTGAGCCAATCAGCACTGCTGCGATCATGAGGGAGGGCAGGCTTTGCCAGGCGAAGGGCAATAATGCCCCCGCGATGACCATGATCGCGCTCGCCCGCATGGGCTTGTAAGGCCCGATGGCATCAATTAATCGCCCGGCCTGGACCGAACACAGCATGGGAAGCAGTGCAAACACAGCGATCAGTACGCCGACCTCGAGGGTAGAGCGCCCGAGTTCGAGTGCGGTCAGGGTCACGGCAACCCTGCCGCCCGAAATCGCAATGTGCACCAGCATGATCAACAGACACAGAACCCCCGCGCTGGCAAAAGCAGACGGTAGAGGTTGGGGCGAGGGTTGGGGGGGCGACATGCTCACAGTATTAAGGGTAAATTGTGTTCCTCTCTTGCGCTCTTGTCGAGCGTGCCGTGCGGTTTTTTGGATAGATCATGCAAAAAGACCTCTTAACAGAGCAATTGAGCCACACTTCTGACGCCGAGCGCCGCTTCGGCGGGCTCGAACGACTGTATGGTGCGCGGTCTGGCGCTGTGCTGCAACAGGCTCACGTCGCCGTTGTGGGGGTTGGCGGAGTAGGCTCTTGGGCCGCCGAGGCGCTGGCGCGCAGTGGTGTGGGGGCGCTCACGTTAATCGATTTGGATCATGTGGGCGAATCCAACATCAATAGACAGGTGCATGCATTGACTGAAACCTTAGGTCAGTCAAAGATTGCTGCGATGGCACAAAGAATCCAAAGCATTCATCCTGATTGTCGGTTGACCTTGATCGATGATTTTTTAACGCCCGACAACGTTGAACAACTGCTGCCCGCTGAGTTGACTGTCGTGCTTGACTGCACTGACCAAGTTGCCGCCAAAATCGCGATGGTGTTGCAGTCGCGGGCGCGTAAACAAGCCCTAATCGTTTGCGGCGGGGCGGGCGGCAAAACCAACTCGCTGGCCTTGCAGGTAGGCGATCTGGCTGCGGCGACGCATGATGCCTTATTGTCAAGGGTGCGCAACACCTTAAGGCGTGACCATCGCTTTGCGCGTGCGTCGAATGCCGCGGGGAAGGCGCTAAAAAGGATTCCTAAAATGGGGGTGCGTGTGCTTTGGGTAAACCAGCCTACCCGGCTGCCCGAGGTGTGGCAGCCGCAGGCCGAGGAGCTGGCTTTGCAAGGGCTGTCTTGCGCTGGGTATGGTTCAACGGTTACTGTCACTGCAGCGATGGGATTTGCAGCGGCGGCGGAAGCGGTAAACACAATCCTGAACGCACAGGCGGCGGCCTCGGTGTAAACAAGAAAACTGATTAACGAAGAACGAAGGCCTAAGAAGAAAGAGCCAAGAACGAAGAACGAAGAACGAAGAACGAAGAACTAAGAACGAAGAACGAAGAACTAAGAACTAAGAACCAAAAATAACGATCACTAAAAATGGCGACAACAAGATGACACAAAGCAAAGCACTAGCAAAAATTTTATCGATGGCTGATTTTGAACGTGAGGCTGAAAAGCGTCTGCCACGTCCCATTTTTGGTTATGTCGCGGGCGCCTGTGAAGACTGCCATTCTTTGCAGGCGAATCGGGATGTTTTCGCCGAGTACGAATTTATTACGCGCACCTTGGTCGATGTCTCAAGTCGCAGCTTGCAGGTCGAAATTTTCGGTAAGACCTATGATGCTCCTTTTGGCATGGCCCCGATGGGAATCACCGCCATGTCAGCCTATCGAGGCGATATCGTCTTAGCCGAAGCCGCCAAGCAAGCCAATATCCCAATGATCATGAGTGGCTCATCTTTGATCAAAATGGAAGAACTCATCGAGCGCGCACCCGAGGCGTGGTTTCAGGCGTATTTACATGGCAAGACCGAAGATATTTCCCCCTTGATCGATCGGGTAGATGCTGCCGGGTTCAAAACGCTGGTAATAACGGTTGACACACCAGCCTCCTCTAATCGCGAGAACAATGTGCGTACCGGTTTCTCAACGCCGTTAAAGCCTAACTTGCGCTTGGCTTGGCAGGGCGTTACGCATCCACGTTGGTTGTTTGGTACTTTGTTGAAAACACTCTGGCATCACGGTATGCCGCACTTTGAAAACTCGTTTGCTACCCGTGGCGCGCCCATCATTTCTGCGAACGTTGCACGCGATTTCAACGCGCGAGGGCAGTTAAGCTGGGATCATGTGCGCGATATTCGTAAGCGTTGGAAGGGTCCGCTAGTGATCAAAGGTATCTTGCACCCCGCCGATGCAGCACTTGCCAGACAGTACGGGATGGACGGTGTGATCGTTTCGAATCATGGTGGCCGGCAATTAGATGGTGCGGTTGCACCCTTGCGTGTGTTGCCGCAGATTGTTGAGCAATTCAAAGACGGTCCAGTCATGCTTGATAGCGGCGTGCGGCGAGGTAGCGACATGATGAAGGCCCTGGCCTTGGGTGCTCGCAGTGTGTTTTTAGGCCGACCGTTTAATTATGCTGCGGCAGTCGGTGGGCCAGAGGGTGTTGCTCACGGGATTTCGTTGCTGCAGCAAGAGGTGATGCGTAATATGGCGATGATGGGCATTAATCAACTCAGTGAGTTGACACCCGAGTCGTTGCTGTATGTGGGGCGCGCGGCTCGATAGAATGTTCTTTTTTTAGACCACTAGACTTTCAAACTTTTATATATTCAACACACCACACCGGAGTAGACATGTCACAACTCGGATTCGCGATTCACACCCACAAACATACAGTCAGCGATGCAACGCTCAAGCGTTTTGCAAAGCTTGCTGTGGCCAATATCAGCGATGTGATGAGCCGCACGAACGGCACCGTCGATTTACGCCCCTTTCATAAGGGCGGCAAGATTTTAGGTCGTGCCTTCACCGTTAAGACCGCACCTGGCGACAACTTGATGGTGCATAAAGCGATTGATATGGCTGCGCCTGGTGACGTGATTGTGGTGGATGCGGGTGGCCCGCAGCGCAATGCCATCATCGGTGAAATCATGTCGACACTGGCAGCGAGTCGAAAGATCGCAGGTATGGTGATTGACGGTCCGATCCGCGATGTCGATAGTATTAGTAAAAATAAATTTCCGGTGTTCGCACGATCAGTCTCGCATCGTGGCCCCTATAAAGAGGGCCCAGGTGAAATCAACGTGACAGTGTCGATCGACGGCATGGTTGTACACCCCGGCGATATCATTGTGGGCGACGATGACGGCCTGTTTGCGATCCGCCCTGCAGGTGCTGATGCGTTGGCCAAGCTCGTCGAGGCTGTTGAGAAAAAAGAAAAAAATATTCTTGCACAAATTGCGAAGGGCACACTCGATCGCTCGTGGGTTGACCAAGCTCTGCGTGCAAAAGGTGTTTTGAAATAAGTCAATTTGACACCTTCTCTTTGAAGGGCAGAAGGGTTCAGGCAATCAAAAGCCCTCCTCGCCTAAGGAAGCAGATTGAAGACAATCAAAAATAATTCAAGCAGAATTTAGAGAGACAACATGAAAAAGCAAGTCGTACGTTTTGATTTTTGGATAAACCCTGTGTTTGATCAGCATCTGAAAGGGGTCGCCGATATTGATCTAACCGTTTGTCGCTATTCGGATGATGAGAAAAAAACGCTCGAGGTATTTAAAAATACTCATGTGTATCACATCTGTGCAGCGCGCGACGAGGTGCCACCTCAGTGGTGGGTGAATGACGACTTGCTTAAAAAGAGCCCGAACTTGTTGTGCGCCTCGGCCTCGGGCGCGGGCTATGATCCGGTTGATCTTGCCGCTTGTAACCGCCATGGAGTGTTGGTGGTGAATCAATCGAGTTGTAATGCCGACTCGGTTGCCGAACACGCGATGGGTTTGTTGCTGTCTGTTAAGCATCGCATCACGGCTTGTGATCGCATCATGCGCGCCAACGCTTACACCACCCGCGAAGACTTGATGGGTAACGAGATTCGTGGCTTGACGCTTGGTATCGTGGGGATGGGCAATATTGGCCGCCGTGTGGCTCAACTGGCCAAGGCGTTTGGCATGACCATCATTGGTCATGATCCATTTTTATCTGCCGATGAAATTCAAGCGCGTGGCGCAAAGTCTGTGACGTTCAATGAACTGTTGACGCAAGCAGATGTGATCACCGTGCATTGCCCACGCTCGCCCGAAACGCTGAACTATTTTGGCGCAGAACAATATCGCGCCATGAAAAAAGGTGCTGTGTTTATGTCAACAGCGCGTGGTGGGATCCATGATGAAACTGCCTTGTACGAGGCGTTGCGTGACGGACACTTGTCGGGCGCTGGGTTAGATGTGTGGTCGGTTGAGCCGCCCGCACAAGATAACCCCTTACTGTCTTTGCCCAACGTGACCGCAACATATCATATCGCTGGGGTCACCCACGAGGCGCGACGTAATGCGGCCTCAATGGCGGCTGAGCAAATTGAGGGCATGTTGAAGGGGCAGCGAGCCCCTCGCATGGCAAATCCAGAAGTTTGGCCGGTGTTTCTTGAACGCTACAAGAAAATGTTTGGCTAGCCTTTTTTTGTGTTCTTGGTGGATAATTTACGCGGTAAGGTTTGTGCAGAGGCGGTAATTGTTTGACCGACCAAAATCAGCGCTGTGCAGTTGGGTGCCTGCGTGGCACTCTAGCGGTGACATAAGGATTGAACGCGATTTTTGAAAAGACGTTAAACGTGGCACTTAAAAAGACGGGATATTTAAGATGAAAAATTTTCTGAAGAAGTTCGTCCAGCAGGGTTTAATCAGCAGCGTAGCGTTGTTGGGGTTGACAGCAACGGCAAGCGCTGCAGGTTACCCCGAGAAGCCCATTACCATGCTCGTGGCCTATGGGCCTGGCGGCGGTACCGATTTAATCGCCCGATTGATCGCGCCTTATGTTGAAAAATACTTGGGCAACGATGCGCGAATTGTCGTGAGCAATAAGGCGGGGGCAGGTGGTGCGATTGGGTTTACAGAACTCGCAAGGGCCACACCCGACGGCTACACCATTGGCTTTTTGAATACCCCCAATTTGATTTCGATTCCAATTGAGCGCCAGGCCAACTACACCTGGAGGGGTTTCGATCTGATCGGCAATTTGGTCGATGATCCCGGTGCCTTCACTGTAAACAGCGCCAATCCGATGAAAGACCTAAAAGACCTCGTGACGTACGCGAAGGCGAATCCCGGTAAAGTGACCGTGGGCTCGACAGGCGTTGGTTCTGATGATCATTTAGCGATGCTATTTTTTGAACGCGCTGCAGGCGTCAAACTGACGCACATTCCTTACAAAGGATCGGCCGAAGTACGTAGCGGTATTCTGACCGGGCAGTTAGTGGTTGGGGCGATCAACGTCGGAGAAGCGTTGCAATTCATGCAAGGTGGCGCCCCAATGCGTATGTTGGGTCAGATGTCACTTAAGCGCACAAACTTGGCGCCTGGTACCCCCACGTTTGCAGAGCAGGGGTTTCAGATGGAGAGCGCGTCGCTGCGTGGGCTTGCGGCACCGAAAGGATTACCCGCTGACGTTCGTGAAAAACTGGTCAAGGCTGTTGGTCAAGCCGCTGCCGATCCAGGCTATTTAAAACAAGCTGCCTTGCTGTTTGCCCCTGTGCGCTACCTGGCTCCAGCGGCTTACGAAAAAGAATTGATCTCAACTGAAAAAGATTTGCTTCAGTTATGGAAGATCGCGCCCTGGAAAGAGTAAATCTGCGCGCTGCACCTCAAACCAACCGCGCAGCCCGTTTGAAAGCCTAAGGCTGGCTGCAGGTTGTTCGAAGTCGGCGCGCGTCAGTACGGCCTCTCGTACTTGATGGGTGCTTAACAAATGCTTTCGCATGACACCGCCCAGTAAGCCGCAGGCTAAGGGCGGCGTCACCCAGTCATTGTCTTGCTTAATGTAAATATTTGAGCGACTGCCTTCGCACAACTCAGCGCGTTCGTTGACAAAAATCAAATCAAAAAAATCGTGATGCGCAGCAAGCCACTGCGCCGTTGGGTCGTACCAAGGGCGATGGCTGGTTTTGTGTTGAAGTAGCGCTTCATGGCTATCAAGCGTGAGTGAGGCAAGCGCCACTAAAGGGCGTGTTTGTAGCGCAGGCAACGGCGCGGTCGTGATGTGAAGCTCACCGTTGGGTGTCATTAAGAGACGCACTCGCGTGCTCTCAGTGAACGTTGTCATCTTCAACAGCGCGGTTTGAATCGCTTGCTCAACGGCGATGCGGCCAGGCCAGCTAAACCTCAAGCTCAGTGCAGAGGTCTGCAGGCGTTGCAAATGCCCGACAAGCAATGGGATTTGACCTTGCGAATCAGCGCGCATGGTTTCAATTAATTCAAAGCGGTGGGCATTTGTTGTCATCTTCAATACAGTTGCGGCGAGACCGACTTTCAAGAAAAGACCTATGTTACTCAGATCTAGGCGATTCAAGGTTTGGATGCGGCTGAGGCTGGCTAAGTTCAGGTCTGTCAATAACGATTCGTGCTTTCCAATGGCATTCGTCCCACTCAAGTGCTGCGACCGAGTCGTGCACAATGCCGCCGCCAACGTGATACAAACCGCTGCCGTCTTGCTTGAGCAGCAGCGTGCGAATGGCGACATTCAGCGAGAAATCACCATTGGGTGCCAGCCAGCCAACGCTACCACAATACAAACCACGCGGCTGTGCCTCTGTTTGCTGAATACGTTTCATGGCGGCGACTTTAGGTGCACCGGTGATCGAGCCACACGGAAATAGTGCCCGCAAGATCTGTTCAAGTGAGGTCTCGGGTGCAATCGTGGCTTGAATGGTCGAGGTCATCGTCCAGACCGAGGGATACGCCTCAAGCGAAAACAAAGGCTCTGCAACGACGCTACCGGGTAAGGCGATACGACCAAGATCATTGCGCAACAGATCGACGATCATCAGATTTTCAGCGCGGTCTTTTTCGCTCGCTTGTAGACGCTGGCCAAGCCGTTGATCTTCGAGTGGGTCGTTTGAGCGAGGGGCGGTTCCTTTCATAGGGCGAGTAATTAACGTTGTACCGCAGCGTTGCAAGAATAACTCAGGTGAAAACGACAAAACCGATTGTTCATCGTCTTCGATGAACGCGGCGTGTGCGCTAGGGTGTTGATTGGCGAGCTGGCGATACAGCTCTTGTGCCGAGCCTTGCGTGGATACGTTTAGGGCAAAGGTGCTGTTGATTTGATAGACCTCGCCCTGAGCGATCCATTCTTTGATTTTTTGAATTCTGTCAAAGTAATCGGCTTGCGACAGGCTTGCCGTGACTGAGGTAATTGAGGCCGGTGTTGTTGCGGCGGTCTCCGCCTCAGTCTCATTCCCGGTCGCGGCCTCAATTTCAGTCTCAGTCTCAGCCTCAGCCTTAGTCTTCTCGATACGACTGAGACTCCAAGGCTTTTCAATCGTGACTGAATCAAAGACGAGTGCGGTTAAACGGCTACGCGGCTTGAGTTGAGTCTGCGCAACGCCAGTCGGTGTAGGCAGCTCAGCCTGTGCAGCGCGTGCGGTTGATTGCAGCGTTGGCTCAAACCACTCGCCGAGCTCGTAGTCGAGCATCAGGGCGATCCAGTGTCCGGCGCTTTGTGCGGCCTGAATGGCAGCAAAGGCAGCAGGCAGTTCGACCGAGCTGCGTGCGGTGATGCGTTGGCGCAACCGAGACAAGACCTTCGCTTCGCCCGCCAGTCGATCTTCAAAACGGCATAGCGTCACGCTGGTCGCCTTGCGACAAAACGCACGAATCTGCTGTTGGTTGTCACGCGCAGTCGTGGCGCAAGCCAATTAAACACGATGCATAAACTCATGAAGCACTTCACCCGTGTGCGATTTTGCACGTACTTTCATCACTTGCTCGGGCGTGCCCTCGATCACCAGCTTACCGCCACCGGTACCGCCTTCTGGGCCTAAATCTAGCAACCAGTCTGCCTCAGCAATGATGTCAAGATTATGTTCGATCACCACCACGGTGTTGCCGGCTTCAACGAGCCGGTGCAGCACACGGATCAGCTTCTCGACGTCTGCCATGGATAAGCCAACGGTTGGTTCATCTAGCACGTAAAGTGTATGCGGCAGGCGCGAGGCACGACCGGTGGTGATCACGCCTTCGGTCATCCGCGCTTTTGCTAGTTCAGTGACTAACTTGATTCGCTGCGCTTCACCACCCGACAGTGTGGGTGAGGGCTGCCCGAGCGTGATATAGCCCAATCCTACATCTTGCATCAGTTGCAAGGGGTGTCGAATTTTTGGATGCGCAGCAAAGTAGCCAATCGCATCATCGACCTCAAGCGACAGCACCGCACCAGCGTGCTTGTCGCGCATGCGTACACCTAAGGTGTCGGTATTGAAACGCGCACCACTGCACGCATCGCAGGGCACCTTGATATCCGGCAAAAAGCTCATCTCAAGGGTACGCATGCCTTGTCCTTCGCACAACGGGCAGCGGCCATCGCCGGTGTTGAACGAAAAGCGTCCCGCGCCCCAGCCGCGAATCCGCGCTTCTTGGGTATCGGCAAACTGTTTGCGCACGTCATCCCAAAAGCCAATGTAGGTTGCGGGGCACGAGCGTGGCGTTTTACCAATCGGAGTTTGATCGACTTCAAGCACGCGGTCGATCGCGTTCCAACCCTCAATGCTCTCACAGCCGTGCCATTGTGGATCGGCGCGTAACGAAATTGCCTCAGCTAGATTATCGAGTAACACCTCACGAGCTAACGTTGATTTGCCTGAGCCTGATACGCCTGTGACCACGCTGAGGCGTCCGATCGGAAAGTGTGCCGTCAGGTGACGCAAGTTATGAAGCTTTGCGCCGTTGACAGTAATCATCGGCGTATCTTTTGCCACTGGCCGGCGCGGTTGCAGAGGGTGCGCTAAGGGGTGCTTTAAGTAATGCCCAGTTGTAGACTCTGGCGCATCCATCAGGTCTTGCAAAGAACCTTGGGCCACCACGCGCCCGCCGCGAATCCCTGCGCCGGGGCCAATGTCAATGATGTGTTCGGCACGACGAATGGTGTCGTCGTCATGCTCAACCACAACCAAGGTGTTGCCATTTTTTTCAAGACGCGACAAAGCGCCTAGCAAAATCCGATTGTCGCGTGGATGTAAACCAATGGTGGGTTCGTCAAGCACGTAGCAAACGCCTTGCATGTTTGAACCCAGTTGCGCGGCTAAGCGGATGCGCTGTGCTTCGCCACCAGACAACGTGGGTGCGGCGCGATCGAGCGCGAGGTAGCCTAGCCCCACTTCTTGCATAAATTGCAGACGTCCACGAATCTCAGACAAGATGTCGCGCGCAATCTCTGCGTCGCGCCCACGCAAGACCAAAGCGGTAAAAAATGTGTGGGCGTCTGACACTGCCAAACCTGCAAGCTGGGCAATCGACTTATCGCGCCACAGTACAGCGCGTGAAACGGGGTTTAAGCGTGCGCCATGACAACTGGTGCAGGTGCTTGTCTCACCTTCGTACCAGGCGTTCCAGGCGGTTTCTTCGCCTGTTTGTGCTTCATCAAACCCTTGTAACTTTAAGCCTGTGCCAAAACAGCCGTGGCACCAACCGTGTTTCGAATTATACGAAAACATGCGCGGATCAGGTTCTGGAAAGCTCGTGCCACAGCTTGGACATGCACGCTTAACTGAGAAATGCGTTTGATCAAGTTTGGCCGACATATCTGCGTGCAGCCTGTCGAGCGACGTTACCAGGCTCATGACGCCTTGACCGTGTTCGAGCGCGCTGCGAACACCTTCACGCAGTTGTGCTTCGTTGTCGGTGCCGACAACCAAGTCAGCCACTGGCAACTCAATGGTGTGCTCTTTAAAGCGATCTAGGCGCGGCCACTTTGCGGTACCGATGAATTCATCATCGACTCGCAGATGGGTGTAGCCCTTACCGGCAGCCCATTTCGCAAGGTCCGTGTAGAAACCTTTACGAGCAGTCACTAACGGGGCTAGCAAACCGATGCGCTGTCCCTTGTGGTCGCGCATGATCCGAGCGACGATCTGATCGGCACTTTGGGGTTCAACACTGACTTCACACTGCGGACACATTTGTGTACCCAGCTTCATGTACAACAGTCGCAAGAAATGATGAATTTCAGTCATCGTGGCAACGGTCGATTTTCGACCACCGCGGCTGGTGCGCTGCTCGATTGCCACCGTGGGTGGGATGCCAAAAATAGCATCGACATCAGGTTTGCCAGCTGGCTGCACAATCGCGCGTGCGTACGCGTTGAGCGATTCAAGGTAACGGCGTTGCCCTTCGTTAAACAAGATATCGAAAGCCAGCGTTGACTTACCCGAACCCGACACCCCCGTAATGACAGTGAACTTATCGTGCGGGATACTGACGCTAATGTTTTTAAGATTGTGTTCGCGCGCGTGCAAGATATCAATGCTGGTGGCAGCGCGACGTTTTTCTTTTAAGACGGTTTGTAGCGAACGGCCTGAAGAGCGACTCGTAGCTTCAGTGGGCTCGCGTAGTGCGCGGGCCGCTTGCCGATGATCGTCGGTTACTTGAACGTCAAGCATCGACGCGCCAATCGCGTCTGGCGTCATCGCAACCGCGTAGTCGCGCAGCGCTGCACCGGTATGCGAAGTAGGGTGCGCCATCACCTGTTCTGGGCTGCCCGACACAATCAGCTCACCACCAGCATCGCCACCTTCTGGTCCTAAATCAATCACCCAGTCTGCCGCACGAATCACATCCAGGTTGTGCTCAATGATTAGCAGTGTGTGGCCAGCACCGAGTAATTTTCTGAAGGCACGCATCAAGCGCGCCACATCGTCAAAATGCAGACCGGTGGTCGGCTCGTCGAATAAAAATAAACTGCCTTTCTTGGCAAGTTTGGCAGTCGAAATACCACTGCGTGCGGCTTCGGCTAAGTGGCCGGCCAGCTTTAAGCGTTGCGCCTCGCCACCCGACAGTGTGGGAACTGGCTGGCCAAGCTTGACATACTCAAGCCCGACATCTTCAAGCGGTGCCAAGCCGAGCTGCACATCGCGCAGACCTTTAAAAAACTCAAGGGCTTCAGAGACTGTCATGTCGAGTACGGCATCGATCGACGCACGCCGGCCCAAATGCTCGATTTCTACCTCACGAACCTCTGGTCTAAAACGTTTGCCGTCGCAATCTGGGCAGCGAATATAGATGTCGGATAAGAACTGCATCTCAACATGCTCGAAGCCCGTGCCGCCGCAGGTTGGGCAGCGCCCATCGCCACTGTTAAAGCTAAAGGTGCCGGCGGTGTAGCCACGCTCGCGTGCAACGGGCGCTTGAGAAAATAGCTTGCGAATGGGGTCAAACGCGCCAACGTAGCTGGCCGGATTCGAGCGAGCGGTTTTGCCAATTTGAGCCTGGTTGACCATGACGACCTCCGCCAACTGCTCGGCACCAAGAATCCGGTCAAAGGCGCCAGGTGACTCAGTAGGTTTACCCATGATTTTGAGTAAGCCTGGGTAGAGCACATCTTGGATCAAGGTTGACTTGCCAGAGCCCGATACGCCCGTGACACAGACTAAGCGCCCCAGTGGGATTTCGATCGAAACGTTTTTGAGATTATTTGCGGTCACGCCTTCAAGTAGCAGGCGAGGGGTGTTGGGCGCAACCGGTAAAGGCCTGGGAGCCTCGACCTTCATGCGACCGCCCATGTATTTGCCGGTTAAGGTTGTGGCGTCGCGCAGTTCAAGTGGGGTGCCATCAAAGACGATTTGACCACCACGCTCGCCGGGGCCTGGGCCCACGTCAATGACACGGTCGGCAGCGATCATCACCTGTGGGTCATGCTCTACTACCACCAAGGTATTGCCCGCGTCACGTAAGCGATGCATCACTTCAACCACGCGATGGATATCACGCGGGTGCAGACCGATCGAGGGTTCATCGAGCACAAAGAGCGTATTGACGAGCGAGGTGCCCAGCGCAGTGGTCAAGTTAATACGCTGCACCTCACCACCCGAGAGCGTGCGACTTTGTCGATCAAGCGTTAGGTACCCTAAGCCAACGTCACACAAAAACTTTAGCCGTGCGCGTACTTCGGTCAGTACCAGATCCATTGCGGCATCGAGCCCCCCGTCAAACTTCAGGGTATCGGCAAACGCGCGTAAGTGAACGATCGGCGTCAGCATCAAATCTTGAATCGATTTGTGCTCGATTTTCCAGAGCAACGCATCGGGCTTTAAGCGCGCGCCATGACAAGTTGGGCAGGGGGTGTAGCTTCGATACTTTGACAGCAGCACTCGCACATGCATCTTGTATGACTTGGTCTCAAGCCAGTTGAAGAATTTTTGTACGCCGTACCATTGGGTTTTCCAGGCGCCGCTGCCACCTTTCCAGAGCGGATCACCATCAAGTACCCAGTCTTTGTGTTCTTGTGGCAAATGACGCCACGGGGTGTTAATTGAAACGTTGGCGCGTTTGGCGTACTTGAGCATCTCTTCGTGACACTCTTTGTAGCTTGGCGTCTGCCAAGGCTTCACAGCACCTTGCTCGAGCGTTTTGTTCTCGTCAGGGATGACTAAGCCAAAATCGATCCCGATGACGCGACCAAAACCGCGGCAGGCCTCACAGGCGCCAAGCGGCGAGTTAAACGAAAACGTGCTGGGTAAGGGGTCGCTGTAACTGATGTTGCAGTCAGCGCAGTGCAGCTTGTCGCTGAATTTCCAGACCTCTGTGTCAGCGCCGTCTGGATCAAGCGCATGCACGGCGATTAAGCCGTTGCCCATCTTTAAGGCAATATCAAAGGCTTCCATGACCCGCGAAGCTTCAGACCCTTCAAAGCGAAACCGGTCTTGCACCACACGAAGTGTGCGCAATTGAGGCGACAGCATGGCTGATTTTTTTGAGGTCTTTTTGACAGGCTTGGCTGCAACCGCAGCAGTGACTGTGGAGGGCTGTGTCGGGCTCTCGTCGGCGTGTATGCGGGTGTAGCCTTGTTGATCCAAAAAGCCGCGCACTTCGTCTTCGGTAAAGTTGACGGGCACTTGAACCGGAAACGTGACCACCAAGCGCGGATTGCCCGCTTGGGCAGAACGCTCAGCCATGGCGGCAAAAATCGACGCGGTGCTGTCGCGGCAGACCGCCTGACCACACCCTCGACAGCTCAACTGTGCACCGCGCGCAAACAGAAGTTTCAAGTGGTCATTCAGCTCAGTCATAGTGCCCACGGTGCTGCGTGAGCTGCGCACCGGGTTGGTCTGATCAATCGCAATCGCGGGCAAGATGCCTTCAATGCGGTCAACGACCGGCTTATCCATGCGATCTAAAAATTGTCGCGCGTAGGGCGAGAAGGTCTCGACGTAGCGCCGCTGCCCCTCGGCGTACAGCGTATCAAAGGCCAGTGAACTCTTACCTGAGCCGCTCACGCCCGTAATCACGGTCAGGTCGCCAGTGTTCAGGGTCAGGTCAAGATTCTTGAGATTGTTCTGGCGCGCGCCAGTAATGCGGATAGTTGGGTTCATAAGATGATTTTAAAGCGGCGGCTAGGTTCAATGAAGCCTGACTGAACAATACCCCTAAAGTGACAAAAACTTATCGGATTTGGGGTAGTAAGGCCTTGAACGTGCGAGGTCGGTCAGGTTTGACGCAATCTTGGAGCTGGACATAAAGTGAGTAGCAGCGGTCAAATTTTTGTCACCCCGGGAGGCGGGATCATGGTCTTTGCGCCAATCGTCTGGCGAATCACCTCGGCTAGTGCGCGGGCAGCGAGGGAGGGTTCCTTGCCCGGTGGAAAAATCAACCCGAGTTTTCGGATCACTGCGGGACGACTCAAAGGCCTGACGGCAAAGCTTAGGTGTGTGGGGCCTGGGCACAACATAGAGGGCAAAACGGTGACCCCAAGGCCTGCTTCAACCAGGCCCAGAAGCGTTTGAATCTGGGTTGTTTCGTAAATGACGTTCAGTTTAAGATTTAAACGCTCAACGCTACGATCGAAGGCATCTCGTATCCCTGAGCCTCGTCTGAGCAAAACCAAATCTTGTTTGGTGAGGTCGGCGCCCGTTACCCGGGTGTTTTTTGCTAAAGCGTGGCTTGCCGGGCACAAGACTTGAAAGGAGTCTAGTACAAGTGGAATCGCGAGGCTTGCTTTCAGCGACGGATCTTCGCTGACGATTGCAATGTCGCATTCGCCCGTATCGACGCGGTGCATGATGCCGCGCATATTGTCATCTAAAAAAACCACGTCGATTTTTGGGTAGCGGCGCTTCATTTCGGCGAGCACTGGGGGCAACAGGCTGTAAACCGTCGAAGACAGGCACGCAAGTGTCACGCGGCCGCGTCCCGTCTTGGCGAATTCGCTTAGCGCGGCGACAGACTGATCCAGACCCTCGAGCAATCGTTCAGCGTCAATGAGAAAAACAGAACCAGCCTCTGTCAGTCGTACCGAACGCGTCGTACGGTCAAATAATTTGACCTCAAGAAGTGACTCGAGTTGAGCGATCGCTTGACTGGTTGCGGGCTCGCTCAAATGCAAGGCGATCGCGGCACGCCGAAAGCTGGCGCGTCGGGCGATCTCAATAAAAATTCTAAGGTGCTTTAAGTTTGGATTAAGCATAGGTTAATAAATAAGTTATTTTAAATAGTAAATTGAATAATTCAAATTGTGTAATTTATAAGTGCTTTCTAAACTGATCTCACAATAACTATTGGCGAGACAAAATTGGCAAAGCCAGTCGCACAGCAGCAGGGCAGGTTCGGGTTTGCCGGCAGCATTTTGAGGGCGATTCTGGCCGCTTTTCTGGGCCTGTGCTGTGCAACCCAAGCTGTGCAGGCACAAATGGGGGGCGTTTCAGGTGTTTCCGACACTAGTGTGGTTAGGGCGTCTTGGCCCGAGAAGCCGCTCCGGTTGGTCGTGCCCTTTGTCACCGGTGGGGCCGCCGACAGCGCCGCTCGCATCCTTGCACCCGTCTTGCAAAAAAAACTAGGGCAGTCAGTCATCGTTGAAAACCGGCCAGGCGCTGGGGCTGCGATCGGTACGGCCGTAGTTGCCGCCGCCCGACCCGATGGCTACACCCTGCTGATGGGAAGCGCCAGTAACGCGATTGGCAACCTGTTGTACAAAAACTTGCCCTACGTGTTTGCCCGCGATCTAGAGCCAATTGTGTTGGTGGCAGAGGTGCCTGGTGTGATGGTGGTGCCTCGTAGTTTGCCAGTGCTAGATTTAGCGGGTTTTCTGACCTACGCAAAGGCGCACCCCGGTGAGGTGACCTATGGTTCGCCGGGTGTTGGTACCAGCGTGCACCTTGCGGGTGAGTTACTAGAAAGTATGACGGGGGTGTCGATGCTGCACGTACCCTATAAAGGTGCAGCACCCGCGATGACTGATTTGCTTGGCGCACGCTTGCAGGTCATGTTCCCGGCGCTTTCTGCGGCGCAAGTGCATATTAAAGCCGGCGCTTTGCGCGTGTTAGCGGTCACGACAGCGCAACGTTCAGTCTTGGCGCCTCAGATCCCGACCATCGCAGAACTTGGACTGCCTGGTTACGAAGTGGGCGGTTGGATCGGAGTCTTCGCACCGACTGGACTTGACTCAAACCTCAGCGCGCAGCTTCAACTGGTGTTAACCGAAGCGCTCAGTGAACCCGAGATAGTGCAAACATTTTTGAGCGCGGGTATCGAGCCGACGCCCGCAGCGTCACAAGTTTTACGTGCGCGTGTTCAGGCTGATGCCGCGCGTTGGGCAAAATTAATTCAAATGAAAAGGATCGAATTGCAATGACCCAGAGCACCACAGCAGGATCGTCGAGCCATAACCCCACGGTTGCAGACACCAAGCGTCAGCATGCGCAGACGCTGATCGACGCTATGTCTAAGCCAGTTTTACAACACGTGATCGCTGGGCGTTCGTGTCCGAGCCTTGGCGGCGAAGTGTTCTCGAACTTCTCGCCTTTTGATGGTTCACTGCTGAACGTAACCGCTGCAGGGACGGCGGCCGACGTACATGCCGCGAGCCTAGCCGCTAACGCCGCCTTTGACGATTGGCGTAAATGGCCCGCTAAGCGAAGACGCGATGTCTTGCATGCGATCGCGGATCATTTGGAAAAACACGCCGAACAAATTGCGCTCATCGAAACAGCCGATACCGGTCAGCCACTAAAGTTCACGACTAAAACTGCGACGCGAGGTGCAGAGAATTTTCGCTATTTTGCTGATTTGTGTGGACAGGCGGCTGATGGTCAATCCTATCCGACTGAGACGCACTTGAATTACACAATGCGTACACCGATCGGCCCAGTGGGGATCATCACGCCGTGGAATATGCCGTTTATGTTGGCAACCTGGAAGATTGCCCCCGCGCTAGCTTCAGGTTGTACGGTCGTGCATAAGCCGGCCGAATGGAGTCCTTTGACTGCCACGCTTTTGGCGACACTCGCACTTGAAGCGGGTTTGCCAGCTGGTGTGTTGAATGTTGTGCATGGCTTAGGGGAAGTTACGGGCCATGCGCTGACGCAAGAGCCTTTAATTAAGGCGATCGGTTTTGTCGGTGGCACCAGCACGGGCTCGCACATCATGGCCCAAGGAGCGCAAAGCCTAAAGCGCGTGCATTTTGAACTCGGCGGAAAAAGTCCGGTTGTTGTGTTTGATGATGCGAATTTTGAGCGTGCGCTCGATGCCGTGTCGTTTATGGTTTTTAGTCTTAACGGACAGCGTTGCAATGCGGGTTCAAGACTGCTGGTGCAAGAGTCACTTCACGATCGGTTTGTTGAACGGTTGGTGCAGCGCGCTGAAAGCATTCGGGTGGGCAACCCGTTTGATCCAGCCACTGAAGTGGGGCCTTTGATTCACGCGCGACAGCTTGATCGCGTGCGCGAGTTTTGCCAAAGCGCAGAACAGGGCGGCGCGGTGCTGCGTTGCGGTGGTACGCCGAGTAACGCCGCCGAACTGCCTTCAGCAGGCCACTGGCTCGCACCAAGAGTTGTTTCGGCGGTCACACCAGACATGGGCATTGCAAAAGAAGAGGTGTTTGGCCCGGTATTGGCAGTGATGCCCTTCAAAGACGAGGCGCACGCACTGGCCTTGGCCAATGACAGTCGTTATGGTTTGTCGACCTATCTTTGGACGAGTGACTTGGGGCGAGCGCATCGCTTGGCACGCGCGTTCGATTCTGGAATGGTTTGGGTCAACACCGAGATTTCACGCAATCTTTCGACGCCGTTTGGTGGCATGAAAGACAGTGGTATCGGACGCGACGGCGGCAATTGGAGCTTTGATTTTTACATGGAAACGCGCAACGTCTGCATCGCGCTAGACACGCATCCGATTCCACGGATTGGAAAGGACTCGGTATGACCATGACGACTCGTCCAAACATTTTGTTCATTACGACAGACCAGCAGCGTGCTGATTGCATTGGCTACGAAAATGAACAAGTCAAAACGCCTCACTTAGATGCACTGGCGCGCTCTGGCGCCAGATTTTCAAACTGTATTTCACCTAGCGTTGTCTGTCAGCCCGCTCGTTGCGCGATTTTGACTGGACGCTTGCCCTTAACCAACGGGGTTTGGGATAACGGTGTTGACATGGATCCTGCCATGGGCCAACTCGGGATGGCTGCAGTGCTTGGCAAGAGTGGCTACGCCACCGCCTTCGTGGGTAAAGCACATTTTTCCTCAAAAATTACTTTCGCTCCAACGGGTTCGCCCGAGTCACGTCAAAGCGCGCTTGATTATCCTGACGACTGGTTCGGTCCGTACATGGGTTTTGAGCACGTTGAGCTTGCGTCGTTAGGAAAGTTTCACCGTACCAGAATGCCAAGCAGCGCCCCGGCGATTCATCGTTTCGAACATTTTTTTCTGTCGCACCCTGAGGCTCTGGCGCTTTGGCAAGAGAGTTTGACCGAGGGCAGTGGCGCTGCGCAGACTTGGGATTCAGCTCTGCCCGCAGCCTGGCACAGCAGCGCGTGGGTGGCCGATCGGACTCTGGCCTTTATGCAGCAGTTGTCGGCGCAGCGGCCCTTTTTTGCTTGGGCTTCGTTTCCTGATCCGCACCACCCTTTTGATTGTCCGGCACCTTGGAACAAGATGTATGACTCGGCGCTGATGACGTTGCCAGAGCACCGCAGCTTAGATCTCGACAAGCGTCCGTGGTGGCATCGTGCCGCACTTGAAGGTCAGCCCCAGATTGCTGATCCCGAGTTGGCCAAGTTTCGTCAAGAAGGTTTTAAGGTGCCTCCGCAGTCTGATCAACAGCTTTCTGAAATGATGGCTAACTATTACGGGATGATTTCTCATGTTGATCATCAGGTGGGCCGCTTAATTGAAGGCTTAAAACAGAATGGGCAGTTCGAGAACACGCTGATCGTTTTTGCAAGTGATCACGGAGATATGTTGGGTGATCATGGCTTGTATTTAAAAGGGCCGATGATGTATGAAGGGGTCTTGCGCGTGCCTTTGATTATGGCAGGCCCGGGCATTGAGGCTGGAACAGTCATCGAGACGCCAGTGTCTACGCTAGACCTCGCGGCGACTTTCGAGCAGCGCGCGGGTCTGGCTTGTAGCAGCGAGCAAAGTCGGTCTCTCGTACCGGTTTTAGCAGGCACTGAAGTGCGTGACTGTGTCTGGAGTGAGTGGCATGTTCACCCTTCGAGGCTCGGAGTGGCGCTGCAGTTACGTAACGTGCGAACGCCGCGCTACAGCTGCACCTTTGAGTTGGGATCTGGAGGTGGAGAGCTCTACGACCTTCAGGCTGATCCGCAACAAATGGTGAATCGGTTTGAGGATCCTGCCTATGCTGAAGTGCGTGGTCAGTTGCACGCCCTGATGCTTGCGCGTCCCGGGAAAATACTCGACGTGTTGGCCGAGCCAGTGGGGATCGCCTAATGAGTACTCAAGCAACAACGCCGACAACACCATCTGTCAGCGAAGTAGGGGCTGCCCCTGCAATCACCATTGTGGTGCCGTTTCCAGCCGGCGGAATTGATTTGATTTTGAAGATGTTTTTAAGTGTTTGGTCTGAGCACTTGGGCCAAGAGGTCAAGCTGAGCAATCGCCCCGGTGGCACCGGTGCGGTGGGCACACTTGAAGTGGCGCAGGCGCAGGCGGATGGTCTGACGCTACTGTTTGCCTCGCAGGGGCCGTTGTTGTATCAACCTCTGGTGAACCAGGTTGGCTACGACGTACAGCAATCATTTGTACCTGTTTGTCGGGTGACTTCGACCCCGAGCGTCTTAATTGCTTCTGAAAGCAGCGGGCTGAGCTGCGTGTCGGATATTTTTCTTAGAGCAAAAAACACCACGACGCCGTTGATCTATTCGTCGCCCGGGCCGGCCGGCTTGCCCCACATAGGGATGGCAGCGTGCGCACGCACGTTAGGCATCGAGATGCAGCATCAGCCGTTTGCTGGCGCTGCAGCCGCGATCGAAGCACTTAAACAAGGGCAAGCTGATTTGATTGCAGAGCAGCTCCCTACTGCTGTTGCGCTTGCGGGGCAAGGTAACCGCATCATCGGCGTGTTTGCGCCCGAGCGACTGGCCTCGCTGGCAGAAGTTCCAACCATGCTTGAACAAGGCTGCGATTTGTCTTTTCAATCGTGGAACGCGTTGATGGCGCCGGCGGGCACGGCAACCGCGATACTGCAGCGACTGAGCGAGACCTGTAAGGCCGCCTTGGTCGCAGTTGCGCCGCAGTTGTATCGAGAGATGGGGATGGAGCCCGCTTATTTAAGTTCTGCGCAAACTGCCTCGTTTATTGCCGGTGAATTAGATAAGGCACAAGCTTTAGTTCGGTTAAGTGGAGTCGCATCTTTGAAGTAAGAGAACGTGGTGAAAGATTACAAGTCAACAAATGTGATGAAAGAAAACGAGTAATAACACTTGGTCAAAGAACGAAAGTAACCAAACGTGGTGAAAGAACACGAGTCTTCAAAAAAGGGAAAATAATATGTTGAAAAGAATCTTGAATGGTTTAGCTGGTTTGTTAGCCGTGGCGTTATTTACGGGCCAGAGCGCGCATGCGCAAGAGTTCCCAACGCGACCGTTGACGCTCGTGGTGCCCTATCCAGCGGGTGGGGGTGCTGACATCATTGCGCGTATGCTTGGCGAGGTGTTGAAAGAACAGCTAGGGCAAGCGGTGGCCGTGACAAATCGGCCCGGCGGTCAAGGCACAATCGGAACTGCCGAGGTGATTCGGTCTGCACCCGATGGCTATAACTTGGTTCTGAGTGCCGTGGCAACGTTAACGGTGCAGCCGCACCGGCAAGATTTGCCTTATAAAACGCCGGATGATTACGATCCAATTATTAAAGTCGCGAACTTGCCGATGGTGTTGGCGGTGCCGGCAAATAGTCCACAAAAAAGCGCCAAAGCCTTAATCGATTTTGCAAAGACGAATCCTGGCAAAATTCGCGTCGGCACACCGGGCAACGGTTCGGTGGGGCACCTGATCGTTGCGAGCTTAAACGCCAAAGCTGGCATCAAACTGGGTCATATTCCTTACGCGAGTGGTGCTGAGTCGATTCCCTCTTTGCTTGGCGGGCATATCGAGGCCGTGGTGGCCCATCCTTCCGAGGTCTTACCTCACGTCAAAGCTGGCACTCTTGTAGTGTTGGGCACGTTTGAAGGGCAGCGCAGTGGCACGTTTCCGGATGTTCCCAGTTTTAAAGAGTTAGGGATTGACGTTGAAATGGGTGTCTATTATCCGTTGGTAGCACCTAAAAATCTTCCAGCAGACGTCAAAGCAAAACTGTTCAAAGCTGCCAAGGCGGGCATCGAAGGCTCCGCTTTTTCTGAGCAGGCCAAGACGCGCGGCTACATCATTGATATCAAAGAGCCAGAGGCCTTCCGCGCAGAGTTGTGGGATTCGTATCGGGCAAATGAGGTGCTGTTGAAGTCATTGGGCCTAAGTAAGAAATGAGTGCTCGCTTGGCAAGTGCCTTAGCAGCTTTGTTTTTTATGCTGCTGGGCGCCGCACAAGTTTGGTTGTCTTTTCGCTTGCCAGACGGGTTGGGGCTAAGCCCCGCCGAGCCCGGCCCGGGTTTGTTTCCGATGCTGGTAGGTAGCTTGCTGCTGCTGTCTGCGACCTCGGTACTCGTGCAAACTTTGGCGGCTCAACGAGTCGCTGAGTCTGCGCGCGAGCGGTTTCCGGTTGATATTATTTTGTTAGCGGCGATGATCGGTGGCTTTATTTTTCTGTTGCCACGTGCAGGATTTGTGATTTCAGCTTTTGCCTTGTTGGTGGGCACGCTTTCAATCTATGGCATGCCGGGTTGGTGGCGGCGCGTTGGCACGGCGTTCGCAATGACGGCCGTGTCTTATTTGGTGTTTACGCGTGGCCTGAGCGTCAACTTGCCAAGCGCTTCGTGGTTGAACTGAGATGACAACCTTTGAGGGACTCGTCTACGGCTTTTCGATCGCCTTGCAATGGAACAACTTACTGGCTTGTTTTGCGGGAGTGTTGATCGGAACGGTGGTGGGTGTCTTGCCTGGCATCGGTCCGATCGGCGCGATGGCTTTACTTTTGCCTGTGACGTACTCGATGGGGCCCGCCTCGGCTTTGATCATGTTGGCCGGCATCTATTACGGGTCAATGTATGGCGGCTCGACCACCTCGATTTTGTTAAAGGTACCGGGCGAGGTCTCTTCGGTGATCACCACGCTCGATGGTTACGAAATGGCACGTCGAGGTCGTGCCGGGGCGGCCTTGTTTGTCGCAGCGATTGGTTCTTTTGTGGCTGGGACGGTAGGGATCTTGGGTTTAGCGTTCTTAGCGCCAACACTGGCCTCAACCGCGTTGCGCTTTGGGCCGCCTGAGTTTTTCGCGTTGTGTGTCTTGGGCTTGTTGGTGTTGTCGCGCTTAACAGACGCATCGCTAGCGCGTGCCTCTGTGATGGTAGCGTTAGGGTTGGGCCTGAGTACGGTTGGCATGGAGCCGATGTCCGGTGTTTCTCGGTTTACTTTTGGCTCGCTTGAGCTGTCGCAAGGCTTGGAGTTAGTGCCCATTGCGATTGGGTTATTTGGCGTGTCAGAGTTGTTGTCTTCAGTGCATGACAAGCTAACAGCTCAACGGCCTCTGACGGTACGATTACGTGAGCTGTTGCCAACACGTGCCGAGTGGAAGCGTTCGCAGTGGCCCATTGCCCGGGGATCGGTCCTCGGTTTTTTCTTCGGTTTGATTCCAGGGCCAACTGCAATCATCGCTACCTTTAGCTCTTACGCACTTGAGCGTAAATTATCTAAGCATCCCGAAGAGTTTGGCAAGGGGGCGATCGAGGGTGTTGCAGGCCCTGAAAGTGCCAACAACGGCGCGGCGCAAGGCGCGTTCATCCCTTTGTTGGCGCTGGGTATTCCGTTCGCGCCTGCCTCGGCGATGCTGTTGACGGCGCTCTTGATTCACGGCGCGCAGACGGGTCCGCTGCTGATGGTGAACAGCCCCGAGATTTTTTGGGGCGTGACTTCTAGTATGTATATCGGCAATTTGATGTTGTTGCTGCTGAACTTGCCTTTGATTGGGGTCTTTGTGGCCTTGCTGCGCTTACCGATGTATTTCATTTCAAGTCTGGTGGCGTTGTTGTGCTTGGTGGGCACGTATGCAATCTCTGGCAGCTTGCTCGATCTGTGGGTCTTGTTGGCAAGTGGAGTCGCGGGCTACGTCCTACGTCGCCTAAAATTTGAGCCTGCTATTTTGCTCATGGCACTGGCGCTCGGACCGATCCTTGAGCGTTCTTTTTTGCAATCGCTATATTTGACGCAAGGAAATCTCTTTGAGGTTTTGTCACGACCACTGGCCGGGGTGATGTTTGCCCTAGCTGCGTTGGTTTTGCTGCTGCCCCTCTTTAGGTGGCTATTACGACGTAAGCACGGTTTTTAGAGTAATATTACAGGTTCCCTACCGGAGAATTGCTATGGCTTCAGAAACAAAACGTACGCGCCGCAACACGCTCGAGCGCCGTTGCTTAGGCAAGGCCTTCAAGCGCCTGTTCGTCAACGCCCCTAAAGGCGTGTTCAAAATGCTTGAAAAAGTCAAAAAAGCCTAAGTTTTTAATAGTCTTTTTTGGTGAATCAGAAGCCCAGTCATGAAAGTGACTGGGCTTCTATTTTTGGCCAAGCTACTCTGTGTGACAAGGGTTATCCCTAGGTGCCTAGTCGGCATGTTGCACCTGCGCCGCGAGTGATAATCGATCCATCAACAAAACAAACGGAGATATCAGCATGAGCAGCTCAACAAGATGGGTAAAGCGTCCAGAAGGCTCGACTTGGGGTGATTTTGGGCCCGATGACCAGCGCGGCCGGATTAACTTACTGACACCCGAAAAGATCAAACAGGGTGTGGCTGAGGTTGAGCACGGTATCCCGTTTTGTTTGAGCCTGCCGCTGGATCTGCCCGGGGGTAATTTGTTGAACCCGCGGCGGTTTCCGCCCGTTATACGTCCGACCTTGCGCGAAGGGCGGCCCAACATGAACTATCGCCTGTTTGCCGACAATGATCAGCACACCGATGTCATCAGCGACGATCTGGTCGTGATGCATCTGCAGTATTCAACACAGTGGGATAGCCTAGCGCATGTGGGTTCGCTGTTTGATGCGAATAACGACGGCATCCCTGAGGCCGTCTATTACAACGGCTATCGCGCTGGGCAAGATATTCAAGGCCCCACCGACGGAAAAGATGCGGGTGTGCCCCTACCAGGTGACCAGCGCAGCACCTCAAATGCGATTGCTCTGGGCATACAGAATATGGCCGAGTCTTGTGTACAAGGCCGTGGCGTGATGATTGATTTTCATGCGCACTTTGGTAATAAGCGTGAAAACATCACATACGACACCTTGATGCGCATCATGGAGCAAGACAAGATCGTCGTTGAGAAAGGCGATATGGTTTGTCTTCACACGGGCTTTGCGCAGATGCTGATGGATATGAAGGGTCAGCCTGATCTGCAGCTGCTGAACAATAGTTGTGCGGCATTAGATGGTCGCGACAAAAAACTGTTGAACTGGATTACGGATAGTCAGTTGGTCGTCTTGATGGCCGATAACTACGCTGTGGAGGCGCATCCGGCCACCAGCCACATCGGTTGTTGCGCGACCTTGCCGATTCATGAACACTGCTTGTTTAAGTTAGGCGTGCATCTGGGCGAAATGTTTTATCTGACCCCGTTGGCGCAATGGTTGCGTAAGAACGGCCGTAACCGCTTCTTGCTGACTGCACCGCCATTACGCTTACCCGGTGCGGTGGGCTCGCCTTCGACTGCGGTGGCAACTGTTTAATGAAAGACGTTATCAGAATCGGTTCAGGTGCGGCGTGGTGGGGTGATCGTGTTGAACCCGCTGCGCTCAATGCCGAAAAAGGCCAGCTAGATTATCTGTGCTTTGAAACGATGGCTGAAGCGACTGTGTCGGCCGCGCAAGTGCGTGCGCGACGCGACCCATCGTTTCCGGGTTACGACACCTATCTCGATGATCGGATGAAGGCGGTGCTACCTGCTTGCATCAAAAACGGTACCAAGATCATCACCAATCAAGGCTGGATCAATCCTGACGCTGCAGCCAAGCGCATTGTGTACTGGCTGAATGAGTTTGGTTTTAAAGGCATCAAGGTCGCCTCGGTCAATGGCAGCTTGATTACCGAGCATGTTCTTGAGTTGACCGATGTCATTTTAGAAAACGGCCAACCAACCTCGAGTCTGAAGTCGAATTTAATTTCAGCTGAAGTTTATCAAGGTGCTGAGCCAATCGTCGAAGCCTTAAAGGCTGGTGCGCAGATTGTGATTACGGGCCGTGTGGCCGATCCCTCAATCTTTATGGCGCCAATGATGTATGAGTTTGACTGGAATCCACTTGATCACGTCAAACTTGGTCAGGGTAATGGCATCGGTCACTTGCTTGAGTGCGGTGCGCAAGCAACGGGCGGGTACTTTTCAGATCCAGGGTTTAAAGATGTCCCCGAACCATGGAACTTTGGCTTTCCGATCGCTGAAGTGAGCCGCGATGGTAGTGCCGTGATCACCAAAGTGGCCGGTACGGGTGGCGCTATTACGCTCGAAACAATTAAAGAACAGATGTTGTACGAAGTGCATGATCCAGCAAATTATCTGACGCCTGATGTTGTGGTTGATTTCACCACCGTGCAGATCGAGCAGGTCGATGTAGATCGCGTGCGTGTCAGCCACATCGGCGGCAAGCCCCGCACACCAACGCTGAAGGTGTCGATTGGCTGCACCGAGGGCTTTATTGGTGAGGATATGTTTTTTTATGCAGGCCCTGGCGCTTTGCGACGTGCCGAGCTGGCCAAAAAGATTCTTGAAGAGCGCTTCAAGATCGTCAAGTTGCAAGCCGAAGAGATTCGTATTGATTACTTGGGATTGAATGCGATTCACGGCGCAGCGACACCTGCCGATGCCCCCGAGCCTTACGAAGTGGCCGTGCGCGTGGCGGCTCGCACCAAGACCCGCGAAGAGGCGGCTAAGGTTGGTCGTGAAATCGATGGCATGGCTGTTTCAGGGATTGCCCACACAGGTAAGCGAGTGCCCCATCAGGATCGCACCCGCGAAGTGATCGGCGTGTGGTCATCGCTCGTGGCGCGCGAAAAGGTGTTCGCGTCAGTTAATTATTTTGTGAGCTAAGCCATGAAAGTCAAACTACAACATGTGGCGCATGCACGTTCGGGCGACAAAGGTGATACCTCAAACATTGCTGTCTATGCCTATGTGCCAGCGTTTTATCCTTTGCTCAAAGAGCAACTGACTGCCGAGAAACTCAAAGCCTTTTACAAAGGTGCGATTAAAGGCCCAGTGACACGCTACGAAGTTGAGAACTTGCACGCGATGAATTTTGTTGCGCAAGGGGCCTTAGGGGGCGGCGTCTCGAGAAGCCTGTGCTTAGACAACTATGGCAAGGCGTTGTCGGCTGCGATTCTTGGTTTTGAAATTGACGTGCCCGATTCTTTGCGCTCGGCGCTGCGCGGCCAGCACTTATTACCAAGCACTTAGTTTATCCTTGACCGAAGCTACCCTTCACTGAATCTATCCTTGACCGAATCTACCCATCATTGAATCTACCCACTACTGAATCTATCCTTGACCGAATCTATCCATTACTGAACCTATCCTTGACCGAATTTAGCGTTTGACATCGTGATAAGAAAAAAACACACCATTTTGATTGTTGGGGCCAGTGGCGTGGTCGGTGCGGCAGCATTGAATCATTTTGCAGCCTTGCCCGACTGGAACGTGATCGCCTTATCACGACGCTTTGTGAATTTGCCCTTTTTGGCACAACATGTCAGTGTCGACCTCACGGATCGCAAAGCCTGTGAGCAAGCAGCTACAGGCCTGTCAGACGTTACGCATATTTTTTACGCAGCACTTTATGAATTGCCTGAGCTTGTGGCGGGATGGCAAGACCCCAAACAGATGGCGGTGAACGAAGCGATGCTGCGCAATTTGCTGGATGCGCTCGCACCTGTCGCAAAAAAATTACGGCACATCACTATCATGCAAGGTACTAAGGCCTACGGCGGCCATGTCGAACCGGCGCGCGTACCAGCAAAAGAGCATTGGCCCCGCCACCTACATAAAAACTTTTACTGGTTGCAAGAAGATTTACTACGTGAACGTCAAACCAAAGCGGCGTGGACATTCACAATTTTGCGCCCACAGATCGTATTTGGTTATTCGGTATTTAGCCCGATGAATATCGTCGCAGCGATTGGTGCGTATGCAGCGCTGCAGCGTGAGCAAGGCTTGCCTTTAAGTTTCCCTGGCGGTGGGCGTTATATCAACGGCGCTAGTGACAGTCGCTTGATTGCGCGCGTGGCTGAGTTTGCGGCGACAAACGAGATTGCAGCCAACGAAACCTACAACGTTGTGAATGGCGACGCACTGGTTTGGCATGATATCTGGGGTTCGATTGCGGCAAAGTTCAAAATGCCAGTGGGTGAACCTGCGCCACTCTGTCTCGCCGCTAATATGCCTCAGCACGAGGCGCTTTGGGCACAACTCGTCAACAAACATGATCTTGCATCCTTCACACTGAGCGAAATCATTTCAAGCTCTTGGGAGTTTACTGATCGGGCGTTTGCACACGGAGTTGAACATCCGGCTGATTCAGTGCTGAGTACGATTAAATTGCGTAAACATGGTTTCGACGATTGCTATGACACCGAGGAGTCTTTGCATGACTGGTTAGAGCTGATGCAAAAGAATAGATTGTTACCCCGCTAATTAAAACGTGTTTAAAGGAGTCAAAATGAAAAGAATCAAAAACGCCGTCAAGTTTTTTGGATGCTCAGTGATCAGTGCGGCTGCGACGTACTTCGCTTTACCAAGCGCCTCAGCGCAAACGACGTTTGCGGACAGACCGATACGCGTGGTCGTACCTTACCCCGCTGGCGGCACAACAGACTTGCTTGCGCGCGCGGTGAGTGGGCGCTTAGGTGAGTCGCTTGGGCGCACTGTGGTCATCGACAACAAGCCGGGCGCGGGCGGCGTGATTGGCTCGCAACAAGTGGCTAAGTCAACGCCTGACGGTCATACACTGGTGTTTGCCAGCATTGCTTCGCACGGCATTATCCCCGCACTGCAAACTCCACCGCCCTATGATGCGGTGAAAGACTTTATGCCTATTACCCTAGTCGCGAGCACGCCTAACGTGTTGCTTGTGAATGTGAATTTGCCAGTCAAAAATGTGCAAGAGTTGATTGCCTTAGCAAAGGCTAAGCCCGGCACGATCAACTTTGGCTCGACCAGTCATGGTGGTTCGCCCCACATGACAGGTGAGCTGCTTAAAACCATGGCGGGTATCGATATTGTCCACGTGCCCTACAAAGGCGGTTCGCCTATGTTGATCGATTTGATTGGTGGGCAGGTCGCGATGGGGTTTGATAATCTACCGTCGTCAATGGCAAATATTCGTGCTGGAAAGGTACGAGCCTTAGCGGTCACGACAACCACCCGTTGGCCCGGCGCACCTGAGATCCCGACTATGAGTGAAGCCGGTGTAACAGGGTTCGACGTTTCGGCGTGGTTTGGTTTGTTGGCGCCTGCGGGCACACCACAGCCGTTAATTGATTTGCTGAGTAAGCATTTGATGGCAATTGTTCGTACCGATGCGATCAAGGCGCAATTTTTAGAACTTGGTGCCTTGCCTGTGGGCGATACACCGGCCGAATTTAAGCGCTTCATCGAAATCGAGCGCGATAAATGGAGCAAGGTTGCGCAAGCGAACAATATTAAGCTTTAAGGGTCAGCCAAGCACCGTACTCAAAGGGTAAAAAATTTTGACGCAAGCATATATTAAAGGTGTCGGTAACACCCCCTTTGGCCGGCTCGAGGGTCGCAATACCCTCGATCTGATGGCTCAGGCAGCAAACGGTGCGTTGACGTCTGCAGGCTTGGTGCGTGCAGAGATTGATGGCGTGCTGTGTGGCTATGCGACCACCTTGCCGCACTTGATGTTGGCAAATTTGTTTTGTGAGCGTTTTTCGTTGCGCCCTCAATACGCACACGGCATGGCCGCCGGCGGCGCCACGGGTGCAGCGATGCTGATGCTTGCGCGCGAATTGGTACAAAGCGGGCGTTGTCGTAACGTTTTAGTGGTGGCAGGCGAAAATCGCTTAAGCGGTCAAACCCGAGACAGTTCGATTCAAACTCTTGCTCAGGTTGGCCATGCAGATTTTGAAGTCCCTAATGGGGCCTCGGTGCCTGCGTATTACGGCTTGATGGCTTCGCGCTATATGCACGAGGCGGGTATCACCAACGAAGACCTTGCTGAATTTGCCGTGCTGATGCGTAACAACGCGCGCCGCCATCCTGACTCACATCTCACACTAGAGGTCACGGTAGCCGACGTGCTCGCCTCAAAGCCGATTGCCGAGCCTTTGCGGTTGCTGGACTGCTGCCCGATTTCGGATGGCGCGATGGCGTTGATTGTTTCGTCAGAGCCCGGCGCTGGCGTTCGCGTCAAAATGGTTGGGGCAGGGCAGGCGCATTTTCATCAACACCTGACCGCGTTGCAAGATGTCATGAATACGGGTGCAGGTGCTGCTGCCAAGCTTGCCTTTCACGAGG
>Ga0209135_1000027_pt1 | contig 49962 bp, 52 predicted proteins | sample LauGreSBDMM110SD_4_FD_187570 | JGI IMG/M metagenome (GOLD analysis project Ga0209135, IMG submission 187570) | Freshwater lake microbial communities from Lake Michigan, USA - Su13.BD.MM110.SD (SPAdes) (version 3) | ecosystem: Environmental > Aquatic > Freshwater > Lake | place: Lake Michigan... | reverse complement strand
CTATCACTATTTCGAAAGCAATTACGCGCGCTCGTGATTTGGTTCATACGCCTTCTAATATTAAAACTCCTGCGTGGATGGCTACTAAAGCTCAAGAGTTCGCCAAAGGAACCGGGCTCACAGTAAAGGTACTTGCTGGAAAAGAGCTTAAAGAGTTTGGTGGATTACGCGCAGTTGGTAACTCTTCTCCAAAACCTGGACCGCGCTTTATTGAGGTGGGCTACGCACCGGCAAAGAAGAAAAATGCGATTAATGCCCTTCCTCACGTTGTTTTAGTGGGTAAAGGAATCACTTATGACACTGGTGGAATATTTCTCAAACGCCCTTATGACTTAATGATTCCAATGAAAAGTGACATGGCAGGAGCGGCAGTAATTCTTGCCACATTAACTGCACTTGAAGAATTACAGCCAAATATTCGCGTAACAGCGTTGATGATGTGTGCAGAGAATGCATTTTCAGGCACCGCCCAGCGCCCAAGTGATGTTATTACTCACTATGGTGGAACAACTGTTGAAGTAACTGATACCGATGCAGAAGGACGCTTAGTTCTAGCTGATGGCTTGGCCTATGCCGATAAAAACTTAGATCCAGACTATTTAGTAGATATTGCAACTTTAACTGGATCAGCAACTCTGGGCCTTGGTAAGCAATATGCCGCTATGTATACGCGCGATGAGCAACTAGCACGTGATTTTGAGTTTGCAGGAATTGAATCAGGCGATCGAGTCTGGCATATGCCATTAGTTGATGATTATAAAGATGCTCTTGAAAGTGATGTGGCTGATTTCAATAATATAGCTAAAAAAGTAAAATACTCTGGGGGCTCAATTATTGCAGCACTCTTTCTTGAACACTTTGCCGGAAATCGCCGTTGGGTTCACTTAGATATTGCAGGCACTGGGCGAAGTGAAGCTGATGCTGGTGAAAATCCTAAAGGTGGAACTGGCTATGGAGTCCGTTTACTAACCCAATGGATAATGAATCTGAAATGAAAATAGAACCTCATGCATATGCTGAAAACTTTATAACTGAAGATCCATTCAAAACCTATGCCCGTGCTCGCGGAGTTGAAATAGGTGCACACGATGTAACACCGGGTGTAGGTGCCTACCTCAAGCATTTAGCCTTTACTCTCTCAGCACAGTCAGTCGTTGAAATTGGTACAGGTTCAGGTGTTGGAAGTTTGTGGTTGCTTGATGGCATCTTGGCAAGTGGCACCCTGACCTCAATTGATGATGAGATGGAACACACTCAGATCGCTAAGTTGGCATTTGCTGATGCAGAGATTTCACCGGTGCGTTATCGATTAATCACCAACTCAGTATTAGATGTGATTTCAAAGTTGACTGATCGGGCTTATGACCTAGTGGTGGTCCGCCATGATCCCCAAGATTTGGCCTTTGTAATCAGTGAGGCGCATCGCATTTTGCGCAGCGGTGGGGCAATGGTTATTGATAGCTTCTTTGGAGGCTCAAAAGTCAATGATCCTTCGCAGAGAGACCCTAAAACTGTGGCACTTCGCGATGCTGGCAAAATTATTAAAAATGACACAGAACATTGGGTGAGTACATTAATCCCAACCGGTGATGGTTTGTTAGTTGCGACAAAGTTGTAGGAAGATACTCACATGATTTTTCCTAGAAAAAAGGTAGCCCACAACGTTCGACCTTGGTGGGAAACAAGTGCCCCCAGTAAAAGTTCGCGGGGCAAAATCTTTATTATTGCCTTGCTTGCAAGCTGCCTCGGTGGATTTCTGGGAGTTACCGCAACAGGTGGAACTATCTTTAACTCTGCCAACATAGTTAGCTCTTCAAGCACAATTGAGCGGGCACCAGATTCTGTTGCAGGAATTGCCGCCAGAGTTTTACCTTCAGTTGTTTCGATTAATACGCGCAATTCATCTGGTCGCGGAGGAACAGGATCAGGTTTTGTTTTTGATAGCAATGGTTACATTCTGACTAATAACCACGTTATTGCTGGAGTTGCTAATGGAAGTGGTGCTATACGAGTCACACTCAGTAATGGTGATATCTATAGTGCATCAATTATTGGCCGCGATGCTTCTTATGACTTGGCGATTATAAAAATCAGTGGAACTAATCTGCCGGCACTTGAGTTTGGTGATAGCGATCAAGTTGCTGTTGGTGATTCAGTAATTGCAATAGGTTCACCGCTTGGTCTTTCAGGAACTGTAACCCTGGGAATTATCAGTGCAAAAAATCGACCTGTAACTGCTGGAGATTCTGGATCTGGAAGCTCATTCATTAATGCACTACAAACTGATGCTGCTATAAATCCAGGTAACTCTGGGGGCCCATTAGTTGATGCAACAGGGGCGGTCATCGGCGTTAACTCTGCAATTGCATCCCTAGGTTCCTCGTCACAAACGGGTTCAATTGGTTTAGGTTTTGCAATACCTATTAATCAAGCTAGAAAAACTGCGGACCAATTAATTAAATCTGGTAAAGCAACATATCCATTCCTAGGTGTTTCATTAGATATGAATTTCAATGGCGTTGGTGCACTTGTGGCCAGTTCCAGCACGGCTATTTTGCCTGGTGGCCCAGCAGCTAAAGCAGGAATCCGTGCGGGTGATCGCATCGTTAAATTCGAAGATAAGGCCATCGACTCCCCTGAGCAATTAATTGTTGCCATTCGTGCTATGAATGTGGGAGATAAGGTCACCTTGACTTACATTCGAGATAGTAAAGAGGTCACGGTCACCGTTACGTTGGTAGCTGGCAATAACTAGAGGCCTATTTAGAAGGTAGGCTTTCGGCATGTTCTTTGATCTCGGTGCGGGTGAAATCCTCGGCCTGGCTATTTTAGGAATGATTTTGCTCGGTCCCGAGCGTCTTCCAAAAGCGGCATCTGAAGCTGCGAAATGGGTAAAGAAGATTCGCGCTTTGTCACAGACAGCAACAGCAGAACTTCGTGAGAACTTAGGACCTGGATTTGAGAATCTTCAGCCTGCAGATCTACACCCAAAGACTTTTGTTAAAAAGCAGTTGGGTGAACTACTAGATGACACTCCAGCGGCAAAGCCGGCGCGACCAACTGCAAAGATTGATCCAGATCTCATATGAGTCTCATTGATGCACTAACAAATGCACTCACCACCGTTCAAGACCCCGAACTTCATCGTTCAATAACTGAACTTGGCATGGTTGAGGAGCTCGCAGAGGTCAACGGTGATGTCAGTATTAAAATTTTGTTGACGATTTCTGGTTGCCCCATGCAAGATCGCCTACGCGGTGACATCACTACAGCGCTAAAAAATGTTGAAGGCGTTAAAACCGTTGAGTTAGCTTTTGGAGTTATGTCACAAGAACAACGTGATTACGTTAAGAAAGTTGTTCGTGGTGGCCGAGAAAAGACAATAACTTTTGCACAACCAGAATCCTTAACGCGCGTTATTGGCATTGCATCAGGTAAAGGTGGCGTCGGAAAATCTTCTGTGACTGCAAACCTTGGTGTGGCATTTGCTAAAAAAGGCTTACGGGTTGGAATATTAGATGCAGATGTCTATGGCCACTCGATTCCCCGTTTAATGGGCTTAATGGGCCAACGGCCAACAGCTATTGATCAACTCTTTATCCCACTTGAGTCATTTGGTGTAAAAGTAGTTTCCATGGAGATGTTTAAGCCAGAGCGCTCAGATCCTGTGGCATACCGTGGGCCACTCTTACACCGCGTGCTTGAACAACTACTTTCAGATGCACACTGGGGCGATTTAGATGTCTTACTCATCGATTTACCTCCTGGCACTGGAGATTTAGCTATCTCGCTTGGACAACTCATTCCTAACTCAGAAATTGTTGTTGTAACTACACCACAAATTGCTGCAGCTGAGGTTGCAGAGCGCGCAGGAAGAATTGCGCATCAGATTCATCAACGCGTCATTGGTGTTATTGAAAATATGTCTGAATATGGCTGTCCTACATGCGGTGAGAAAATTGCACTATTTGGCTCTGGCGGGGGAGAAGAAACTTCTAAGCGTTTATCAGCTCTTGTTGGCATTGATGTCCCACTTCTAGGCAAGATCGCTTTTAATCCAGAACTTCGAACCGGTGGCGATGACGGAGTTCCATTGGTTCAAGCAGCACCTGAATCAGATTCTGCACAAGCCATTCTCTCCATTGCAGAAATTCTTGTTAAGCGAAGCAAATCTTTAGTGGGTGTTCGCTTAGGTATTTCGCCGGAGAGCAATTGATTTCGCAAGGCGATTCGCGCGATAGTCACACGACTATTCCAGGAAGGCCGGATTTAATTCGCCTCGGTGTTGGAATCATGGGAATTGGAACATCAGGTCCACTTATAGCAATGAGTGCAATGCCAATTCCCACATTGATTTTTTGGAGAAATCTTGGTGGCTCACTACTAACACTTCCTTTTGCTCTCAAACATCCAAGAGATCGCACAGGTATTAAGTGGTCTATTTTGGCTGGCTTTATCTTGGCCATTCACTTTGTGGGATTCTTTCTAGCGATGCGTTGGACAAGTGTTGCTGCCGGTACTGCCCTTGTTGCCTTGCAACCAATCTTTGCCGCATTATTCGTAAAACTAAGCGGTGGTCATATTCCTTCGAAAGCCTGGCTCGGAATGATCGTCAGCTTTTCAGGCGTGCTTTTGATATCAGGAATTGATTTACAAATCTCCCTCCGTGCATTTTTAGGTGACATAGCAGCACTCATCTCTGCAGCTCTTGCCGCTCTCTACATGATTGCTGGATCACGCGCACAGCGAACCCTTGAAACAACTGTCTACACATCAGTCTGCTATTTCGTTTGCGCCATTACAGCATTGCCAATGGCGTTGGTGATGGGTTTTCCAATCTTTAATTTCTCTGGGCGCGAATGGTGGATTCTTTTAGGTCTTATTGTTGGAGCACAGATTCTGGGCCATTCAATGTTTAATGCCACCCTCAAGCGCGTATCACCGGCAATAGTTTCCCTCATTATCTTTTTCGAAGTTCCAGTTAGTTCACTACTGGCTTTTTGGTGGCTGGGACAAAAGCCACCACTTGGAATTTTACCTGGAATTGCATTGATCTTAATTGGCTGTGTTTTAGTTGTTACTCGATCAAGACCTGGAGCTGTGGAGTTGGCCCCATGATTGATTTACATACTCACACCAATAAAAGTGATGGCACAGATAGCCCGCGCGAGCTAGTCAATAAGGCAATCGTTCAGGGACTAACGGTTCTTGGAATAACTGATCACGACACAACTTCTAGCTGGCAAGAGGCAACAGATAGCTTGCGCGGAAATTTAACGTTAGCACTTGGTAGTGAAATATCTTGCTTAACCGAAGATGGTGTAAGTGTTCATATGCTTGGACTTCTCTTTGATGGCAAACACAAACAAATGCAAGTAATGCTTGAGGAAACTCGCGATGGTCGAATGCCTCGTATGCGCAAAATGGTTGAGAAGATGCAGGCAGCAGGCATTGATATCTCAATGGCAGATGTTGAAGCTGCGCGCCCTGATGGCGCAACACTTGGTCGCCCACATTTAGCTGATGCCTTGGTTAATAAAGGTGTCATAACCTCACGTGAAGAGGCATTTCAGGGCATGCTCAACAATGAATCTCAGTTTTATGTCTCTCATGCAGCCCCAACTCCAGCTCAAGCAATTGCAATGATTCGAAGCGCCGGAGGAGTTGCAGTGATTGCTCACCCTTTTGCATCGCATCGTGGCCAGATTCTTAAAGCCACAGATTTCCAAGAGCTAGTAAATGCTGGTTTAAATGGAATTGAAGTGGATCACAGGGATCAAAGCCCAGAGGAAAGAGCGATGCTGCGCTCAATTGCAACAGAATTGGATTTAGTTATAACTGGCTCCAGCGACTACCACGGAAGCGGTAAACTGAACTTACTTGCAGAATTTCAAACCAGCCCAGGGCAATGGGAAAAACTTGAATCTCTTGCCGATAAGCGAAGGGTGGTACGAGCATGAAAGCCAGCGCATTAACTTTTGCGGTCCAATCATTTGTGACTCTATTTGTGATTATGGATCCACCCGGTGCCACACCAATTTTCTTGGCCTTAGTCGCTGACAAATCTGCAAAAGAGCGCAGAATTCTTGCAATAAAGGCTGCTTTAGTTTCATTGCTCGTCATTTCAATTTTTGCACTCTTTGGACGCTTTATTTTGAGCTATCTCAATGTTTCTATTGCAGCATTGCAAGCAGCAGGAGCACTATTGCTTTTGCTTATTTCTTTAGATCTTTTAACTGGTGGTAAAGGTAGTGGTCGCGGTGAGTCTAAAGATGAGAACATCGCACTGGTTCCACTAGGAACCCCATTGCTAGCAGGACCTGGAGCAATCGTTGCAACAATGATTTTCGTTCAGCAAATTGATGGTCCAAGCATGGCAATGGGCTTAGTTGGCGCAGTAATTGCAGTGCACGTTGCTATTGCAGCAGCGCTGATGGCATCAACAACGATTATGAAGGTGATTAAAGAAGCGGGCGTGACATTAGTAGCACGTATTGCTGGTCTTTTACTTGCCGCGATTGCAGTTCAGATGCTGGTTGATGCAATTCGCGTTTTTGTTACAACTTAACTCTCTTTAAACTTCTTTGTTCGTGTGCGATTTCGCTCAATCTTTGGCTTTGGTTCAGCCCTCTTTTCTACACGTTTTTCAGTAACAGCCTTTTGTTGCACAACAGGCTTGCTTTTAGTGAGTCGGCCTGTTGAACCTGCTGGGATATCGAGAACCTCATAGAGATGTGGGGATGAGGAATACGTCTCTTCTGGTTCAGCTAAGCCAAGATCTAGAACCTGATTAATCATCTTCCATCTAGCTAATTCATCCCAGTCAACGAATGTGACTGCAATTCCATGTGCACCGGCACGCGCTGTGCGACCAATACGGTGAACATAAGTTTTTTCATCTTCTGGACACTGATAATTAATTACGTGTGTAATTCCATCGATATCGATTCCTCGAGCAGCAACATCTGTTGCAACGAGAACATCTGATTTACCAGCTTTGAAATCACCCAAAGCTTTTTCACGAGCGCTCTGTCCTAGATCGCCATGGATAGGTGCTGCTTTAAAGCCGCGCTCCATAAGATCTTCAGCTGTTTTTTGGCAGGTGCGCTTGGTACGACAAAAAACCATTGTTGGTCCACGGCCTTCAGCCTGCAAAATACGGGCCAGCATTTCAATTTTATCCATGGCATGAGCGCGCAGAACATGCTGTTTGATGCGTGTCACAACCGCGCCTTCATCTTCTGAATCTTGAGTACGAATATGAATAGGTTGATTCATAAAGCGACGGGCAAGAGCGATGATGTCTCCAGGCATAGTTGCTGAAAACAACATGGTTTGCATGCGATTAGGAGTATTAGCCAAAATCTTTTCAACGTCAGGCAAGAAACCAAGATCTAACATCTCATCTGCTTCATCTAAAACTAGGCGTGATACTTGCTTTAAACGCAGCTGACCTTGGCGTGAGAGATCAAGTAAGCGACCTGGTGTACCAACAACGATTTCAATTCCAGCTTGTAGCGCTTCAATTTGAGGTTCAAATGCTCGCCCACCATAAACCGCTAACGTTCTAATTCCACGGTTACTTGCAAGCTCTTCAATATCTTTTGTCACCTGTGTACAGAGTTCACGAGTTGGAACAACGATCAGAACCTGTGGCATTCCTTTGTGCTCAAAATTAGCCCACTCTGCATCATTGGGTGCAATTACTCTCTCGATAACAGGAACACCGAAAGCCAGAGTCTTTCCTGTTCCTGTTTTAGCTTGGCCAATAACGTCACCATCACTAAGTGCGATGGGCAAAACCATCTCTTGAATAGCAAAAGGTGCGATGAAGCCGTGAGCATGCAAAGCCTCAATGGTTTCAGGGCGAAGTGGGAGTTCTGCGAAAGTTTTCGACACGTTAAATGGCGCCAGAAATTTCTTTATTTGTGGAGCTCATAGATGTAATCCTATCGGAGTTAATTGCGAGGGAATCCCGAAATTCCTCGCCACATGAGGTTGTTGACTAATTCAACTGCCTGTTCACGCGTTAATGTGCTGTCTCGGTCTAACCAGTGACGTGCTGTTACTTGGGCATATCCAATCATTCCAACTCCTAGGAGCATTGAAGCCTCTTTTGGAAGACCTGTATCAATTGAAATAACGGCACTTGCTGCAGCTGCACAGTCATAAGTCATTCGATTTAATCGCTCACGCACTGATGGTTCAACACTCATATCGCTTTCAAATAACAATCTAAATGCTTCACCTTCTTTTTCAATAAAAGCGAAATATGCATCAACTGTGGCATGCACACGGTTGGCGTTATCGGGGGTAGAAGCTATTGCCCTCTGAATTTCAAAAACAAGTGAGTCAATATGTAAATCAAGGACTGCAAGATAAAGATCTAGCTTTGATGGAAAGTGCTGATACAAGACTGGCTTACTGACATTTGCACGATCTGCTATCTCATCCATTGCAGCAGAGTGATAACCAGCAGCTGTGAAAACCTCAAGGGCTGCTGAGAGCAAAAGTGCACGACGCTCATCACGAGGTAGGCGAGGCTTATTTGATAGATCAATTGTGCTCATTGGTGTAATCGTAGAGGCAGTAGAGGCGATTGCGCTAATAGCTGTAGCAACGCATGCGTAGATACGGCAGAATTAACCTCCTATGAAAACTCCTGCGCCTGAAATCTCAGTTGAAGATCTAAAGAGCAAGTTTGCCGCCAATGAGGATTTTCTTCTCATTGATGTGAGAGAACCTGAAGAATTCGCACAATCTAGAATCCCAGGTTCAGTTTTGATGCCTGTGGCTGAGTTCATAGATGCATCTGCTTTCAAACTACTGCCAAGAGATAAAGAGATTATTCTTCACTGCCGCTCTGGAATAAGATCAGCAACCTGCCTGGCTCTTATACAAAGTGCCGGCTTTACGAACTCACGCCACTTAAGCGGGGGAATAGTGGCATGGGAGAAGTTATGAGAAGTTCTTATCAGGGCTATCGAATACTGCTTGTGCATGCTCATCCTGACGATGAAACAATTAACAACGGTGCAACCATGGCCCTTTATGCATCAATGGGAGCCAAAGTAACTTTAGTAACCTGCACGCGTGGAGAAGAAGGAGAAGTTTTAGTCCCTTCTCTTTCTCACTTAGCAAGCAGTGAAAGAGATGAATTAGGAAAGCATCGTGAAATTGAGTTGGCTCTTGCAATGAAAGCTTTGGGTGTTACTGATTTCAGATTTCTAGGTCACTATCGAGATAGCGGAATGATGGGAACAGAAGCCAATGAGCGCCCGGATGTTTTCTGGCAGGCTGATTTGGACTCAGCTGCAGGTGAGCTTGTTAAAATTATTGAAGAGGTAAAGCCTCATGTTCTGATTACTTACGATGAAATCGGTGGTTATGGCCACCCCGATCACATTCAAGCCCACCGGGTTGCTATGCGTGCAAGTGAGTTAGCATCATGGCGCATACAAAAGATTTATTGGAACACAATCCCCAAATCAGTTATTGCTCAGGGAATGGAGGCGATGAAAGAGATCGGCTCTGATTTCTTTGGCGCTGAAAACGTTGATGATGTGCCTTTTGCTAAAGATGATTCATTCGTTACGACATTAATCAATGGCAATGATTTTGTGGATGCAAAGATGGCGGCTATGAGAGCCCATGAAACCCAGATTGAATTAGATGGTCCATTCTTCGCGCTCTCAAATAACCTAGGGCTACAAGTCTGGGGACATGAGTACTACACCCTAGTTAAAGGGCAAAAGAGTGAGCCTTTTGATGATCAGGGCCGTGAAAGTGATTTAACTTCTGGAGTAGTTCTCTAATGCGAAAACTCTATGCGATTGTCATTGGCGCTGGCCTTGGCGCTGGCTCGGTCTTCTTGCATTCATCTCTAGTCCCATTTGGTTTGATCTTTGTGCTGCTTGCAACCTTGATCGGCATTTGGAGTATTGGCCGTTTGTGGGGTGGACGAACTCTAAAAATATTGGCTGCAGTTGCCTGGACCTTTGTAGTATTGCGTGCAGGTTTTCCAGGCATTAATGAGGAGTACTTGATTGAAGGTAGTTCTATTGGAATTTCACTGATTAATTTGGGATTTCTAGCCTTAATAATTGCAATCTTACTTCCAGCTTAACGCCAGTTCCAGTTTTGTCCTTGAGCTCCATCCATAATTTCAAGGCCACTTTCTTCCAACTTAACTCTTAACTCATCACTCTTTGCCCACTGCTTTTCACTTCTTGCAATTTGTCGCAGTTTAAGAATCTCTTCTTGTTCTGAAGTTAAAGCTTTGACTACTTCTTCTCGCTCAAGATCAAGACCCAGTATTTGATCGGCGAAGAGAAATAGTGCTGCTCGATTACTGATGTCATCATTCTTTTCAAGGTTGCGCAGATATTGAATAGCTTTTGGAGTATCCAAATCATTATCGAGAATTTCTAAAAATATTGAGTCTTTCACTACAACCTGTGTTCCCCATGTTTGAATTTTTTTGCGCCAGCGTTTTAGAGTTGCATCTGCAGCTTCAATTGAGGCCCAGGTTAAATCCATCTGGGATCTATAGCGGTTTTCTAGGAAACACAATCTCACGGAGAGGGGATCAAAACCCCGATCTATAACATCTTTAAGCAGGACAACGTTTCTAGCACTCTTAGACATCTTGCGGCCCTCAAAAAGCAGATGCTCTCCATGAAGCCACAGTTCTACACTCTCATTTCCAGTAATTGCATTTGATTGAGCCCGCTCATTCTCATGATGAGGAAAACGCAGATCGATTCCTCCAACGTGAAGATTGATATGTGAATTCAAGAAGTGCAAAGACATTGCTGAACACTCAATATGCCAACCAGGAAAACCAGGGCCCCATGGTGAATCCCAAATCATTTCTCTTCGTCCACCAGCGCTCTTCCAAAGCGCCCAGTCAGCATGAAAACGTTTCGCGCCATCTTCACTGTATTCATAATTGTGACCAGGCTTGAGAGCATCTAATCGATTTCCACTTATTGCGCCGTAACTAGGAAATGCTTGGGCTGAAAAGTAAACCGTGCCATCTTCACCTACATATGCAAATTCTTTTGAGATCAGTTGCTCAATCATTGCAACCATTAATTCAATCGATTCACTAGCTCTGGGATAAGCATCTGCCTTTTCAATATTAAGTCGCGCTAAGTCGGTATGAAAACCTGCCTCGTATTTTCGAGCCACAGTAAATGGATCAATAGATTCAGCTTTTGCTTGGGCAAGCATTTTGTCTTCACTCTCAATATCTTCAGACATGTGACCAACATCGGTAATATTTTGAATGAGTTTTACATTAACGCCATTGGCTATGAGAACACGGCGCACCAGATCTGAAAGCAGGAATGTTCTTAAATTTCCTACGTGTGCATCTCGATAAACCGTGGGCCCACAGCAATACATTGTTGTCGTGCCATTTGTTGAAGTGACAGGTTGAAGTTTTCTAGATGCCGTGTCATAGAGTCGAAGGCTCACTTTTTTTCAACCACTTCTTTCCATATCGCAATCTTGTCGTAGGAAAATTCGATGATTTTTCCATGGCGATTGCGAAGTGTGATGGGGGACTCAAGATGGCCCACGATGTCGCGGAATCCACCCTCAGGATCATGCAAGCGGATGGTGACTCGCTTACCGATGAGGGCGCTAAATGTGGCCTCTAGACCCTGATTCATGGCTCAACGATAAACCTTAACTTCAAATATCGCGCCAGGAGAGCCGATACGATTACAATCTGGGAGTTGAAAACTAATATTTCTTACGGAGGCTAGTCGTGACTTATGTGATCGCCGAACCATGTATCGATGTAAAAGATAAATCCTGCATCGCTGAATGTCCTGTGGACTGCATCTATGAAGGCGATCGCATGCTCTATATCCAAGCCGATGAATGCGTTGACTGCGGTGCGTGTGAGCCTGTGTGTCCAGTTGAGGCTATTTACTACGAAGATGATGTCCCACCACAGTGGAAGCAATTTGGAAAAGTTAATACAGAGTTTTTCGTTGAAATCGGTTCACCAGGTGGAGCCAGCAAAGTCGGAGCAACTGGCACCGACCATGAACTTGTAAAAGCCCTACCCCCTAAGAGCGAGTAATTTTTCTTGCGCTCTTCACTCCCAGACTTCCCCTGGGACGCTCTTGCCCCCTACGGAGATAAGGCTCGCGCCCATCCTGGTGGGATTATTGATCTCTCAGTTGGAACTCCGGTAGACCCCACACCTGAATTTATTCAAACAGCTTTACGTGATGCCTCTAATTCACCTAGTTATCCAGTAACTGCTGGCACACCGCAACTACGTGCAGCAATAACCTCTTGGGCTAAATCTCGTTTAGGTGCCACCGGTGATTTTGATGTTCTACCAGTCATTGGCTCGAAAGAGTTAGTTGCATGGCTACCAACAATTTTAGAATCTAAAAAAGTGCTTATTCCAGAGATTGCTTATCCCACTTATCACGTGGGTGCATTGATTGCACAGGCACAGTCAATTCCTGTTCCTATTAGTGCAAAGAGCTGGCCTAGCGCTGATTTAGCTTGGTTGAATTCACCATCAAATCCAACTGGCCGAGTCCATAGCATTGAAGAAATAAAGGAGTGCATTGAATGGTCACGGGCTAACGATGCAGTCTTGATTTCAGATGAGTGCTACCTAGAGTTTGATCACAATGCCACACCAACATCAGTCATGGCACTCACCGAAGGCAACAACAAGAATATTTTGGCACTTCACTCATTATCTAAGCGCTCTTCAATGGCTGGATACAGAGCGGCATTTATGGTCGGTGATTCTTCGTTAATCGCAAAGATTCGTGAACTAAGAAAGCATGCAGGCATGATGGTTTCATTGCCGGTGCAAAAAGCAATGACTATTGCACTTGGTGATGACTCACATGTTGCCGAGCAACGCGCACGATATAACGCACGACGTGATGCGCTGCGTCCAGCTCTTGAAGCTTGCGGATTTAAAATTGAATTTAGCGATGCAGGTCTCTACATATGGTGCACACGTGATGAAGATGCATGGACAAGTGTTGATTGGTTAGCCCAGCGGGGAATCTTGGCAACCCCGGGTAGTTTCTATGGCGAAAAGGGAAAGAACCATATTCGCATCGCAATGACTGTCACTGATGCAGCCATAAAAGATGCAGTTAACCGCTTAAAGGCTTAGCTGATGGCCGTTGGAATCCTTCTAGTTGGTGGCTTTGGAACACGCTTAATGCCACTAACTAAAAACACACCAAAACCAATGCTGACAGTTGCTGGTTTGCCAGTAACAGAACATCAATTAGCTATGGCAAAAAAGGCAGGAATAACCACAGTAGTTCTAGCCACTTCTTACTTATCTGAGGTCTTTATCCCTTATTTTGGAGATGGATCAAAATGGGGAATGAAACTTCTATATGCCGTTGAAAAAGAGCCTTTGGGCACGGGCGGTGCGATTAGAAATGCAGCAAAACTATTACCCGGTGATGAGTCTGTAGTTGTCTTTAATGGTGATGTTTTAAGTTCACACAATTTGGCACTGCAAATTCAAGAACATGAAGAAAATGGCGCTGATGCAACGCTGCATTTAACAGCAGTTGAGGATGCACGTACTTATGGTTGTGTTCCAACTGATTCAGATGGTCGTGTTACCGCTTTTCTAGAAAAAGTGGAGAATCCAGTAACAAATACTATTAACGCTGGGTGCTATGTTTTTAAATCCTCAGTGATTCAATCAATAGAACCAGATCAAGTTGTCAGTGTCGAAAGAGAAGTTTTCCCAAATCTTGTTGCCAGCCATGGCAAAGTATTTGGTTTCATTGATGATTCTTATTGGCTTGACATTGGCACACCACAAGCCCTGCTTAAGGGTTCAAGGGATTTAGTTACAGGCTTAGCTGATCCCTCTGCACTCACTGCAGATCTTGTTGAAATTGAGGGCAAGGATTTCTTAATTATGAAAGGCGCGCAGGTGGATTCATCTGCCCATATTGATGGGGGCAGCTGTGTTTCTAGCGGCGCTGTAGTTGGGGCAGGTGCCCACATTTCAGGTTCCATCATTGAATCTGGGGCTCGCGTTGGTGCGGGTACATCCATCATTGATTCGTTTATCGCATCAGGGGCAGTTGTGGCCGATTCAGTGAAAATATCGGCATCTTTTGTGACAAATATGGAAATAATCCAAATCCCTGAGTGATTTGAGCGTGAATCTCTTCAGAAAGTGGTCATCTTGGCTTGACTTATTCGACTTACACGCGTGTAATTCACTTATTAGTTCGTCTTTTCCATAAGGGATCAGACCTGAAGTTTTCAAGGAGAATCGACGATGCCGATTAAACCTGAAGCCACGAACTCCCCAACCCCCACCACTGGCCCAAAGATCACGCTAGCGACCGGCGAGAGTATTGAACTCTCTTGGCAAGAACGCGCATTGTGTGCGCAAACAGATCCAGAAGCATTCTTCCCTGAAAAAGGCGGCTCAACTCGCGAAGCAAAGCGTGTTTGTCTTTCCTGCGATGTTCGTTCAGAGTGTTTGGAATACGCACTTGCACATGACGAACGTTTTGGAATTTGGGGCGGACTATCAGAGCGCGAACGTCGTCGCTTAAAGCGCCGTTCTGCGTAAGTTTTTAATCCCAACTCTTTAAGAGATGGTGGTTTAGTTGTGGCAGTAACCGATAGACATTTAGTCACCGCAATTGTTGTGACACACGACGGTGAAACTTGGTTACCTGCAGTAGTTGCTGCATTAGCTTCACAAACCAGACCTGCAGATCAAATTGTTGCAGTTGATACAGATTCAAATGATTCATCCACAAAACTTATTAAAGCTGCCCGCATTCCATTAATTGCAGCAGATCGCGATTGCGGATTTGGTGATGCTGTTGCGCTCGCTGTGGCGAAGATGCCCAAACATATTGAAGGTAATAGCGAATGGATTTGGTTAATCCATGATGACTGTGCACCAGCTCCTACTGCACTAGAAAAACTATTAGAAGCAATTGATGATCGACCTCAGGTTGCAATGGTGGGTCCAAAACTACTTGGTTGGCACGATCGCACACACATACTTGAAGCTGGAATAAGTATTGCTGGCAACGGTGCTCGCTGGACAGGTCTTGAAACTGATGAATATGACCAAGGTCAACATGATGGTATTCATGATGTTCTTTCAGTCAGTACAGCAGGTGCATTAATTCGCCGTGACATATTTGAAGAACTTGGCGGTTTTGATTCAAATCTTTCCCTCTTTCGCGATGACATAGATTTTGGCTGGCGAGCCAGAGTTGCCGGTCATGGGGTAATAGCCACGACTGCAGCCGTTGCCCATCATGCGCAAGCCTCGGCTTCAGAACGACGCAGCGTGGATGTAAACGGAGCTTTCTTACATCGCCCATTACTTCTTGATCGCCGAAATGCTGCATACGTTTTATTAGCTAACTCATCATGGTGGATGATTCCTTGGTTATCAATTCAATTGCTTGCCTCTGCAATGGCACGCGCTATTGGTTATTTATTAGCAAAACTTCCTGGGTATGCCGGCGATGAACTATTAGCTGTGGCTACCTTGATTATTAGGCCGGCAGAGATTGTTAAAGCAAGAAAATTTAGAAAAACAAAGAGATTAGTTTCTGCCCGTGTTATCTCTTCCTATATTCCACCTCGTTGGTCACAGATTCGTTTATCAGGAGCCCGCGTAGCAGAAGCTATTAGAGCAAAAGTTATACCTGTTACAGAGAGCTCTCCAGTCTCTGCCTTAAGTTCACTTGAAGAAGAAGACCTGCTGGTACCAACTCAACGTTTTCAGATGAGTAAGCTCCTAAAAAACCCAGCAATATTTGGATATCTGCTACTTGCCATCATTACTCTCATCCAATCCCGAAATCGTTTTGGAGCATTAAATGGTGGGGCTCTGGCGGCATCACCCAGCGGTGCTCGAGATTTATGGGGGTTCTATTTTGAATCATGGCACCAAGTTGGAATGGGCAGTTCACATGCATCTCCGGCCTGGATTGCTGTTCTGGCAATGGCATCAACTCTGCTTCTTGGTAAGGCACCGCTTCTCGTAACAGTTTTCTTTTTGGCCGCGCCTGTTTTGATCATGTGGTCAGGCCACACTTTCCTGCGCAAGCTATCTAGCAATCAATTTATAACCATTCCTGCCAGTTTCTTATATGCACTCTCTCCGGTGGCTCTTACCTCTGTGAACTCAGGGCGCCTAGCAACTCTTGTAGCATTAATGATTGCACCTCAAATTCCAATAATCTTAAGCAATTGGAAGCAAGTAGAGCTCAACAGCTGGCGCCGTATCTATGGTTTGTGTATTTTGTTAGCGGTCTTAACTTCATTTACTTTGATTACAACCCTTGTGTGCTTAGGAGTCATTGGCTATGCAATAGTCACTGATTATGATGAAAAACTTGCCAAGCCTCTATTTCTTGCAAGAATATATAAGCGGTTAACGTTGCTAATATTCCCATTCATCTTGGTTGCTCCGTATTCATTTGAAGCACTTGTTCGCCCAGCTCGCTTTCTTGCCGAACCAGGCCTTAACCTGGCAGGAGGCACTGCTGCACTAGTTCTTTCAGGAAATCCGGGCGGTGCTGGATCTCTCCCGTGGTGGACTATTAGTCCCATTCTGCTTCTACTCATTATTGCTCTATTTTCATCATCAAGTGCTCGTTCGTTCGCACAAGTTGGTATCTCATTTATGTGCGCAGCAGTTTTGTTTTCATCAATCTCGATTACGGTGCACGGCAATAGCTCAGGCACGCGCATATGGGTTGGAACACTACTAGTTGGTGCAACTCTTGCCTCTGTCGCAGCAGGAGTTGTGATTCTAGATCGCTTGCGAACTGTTCTGATTGCAAGCAATATTCACTACCGTCATATCTTGGCTGGATTACTTTTGATTGTTACTGCGATGTATTCAGTCTCTAGCATTGGTTGGTCAATTACTGCTGGTGCTGATTCTCCAGTGCAGAGCAATATGAAGGGTGTAATGCCGGCCTTTCTAACTGCCGAAGCTGATACAAAAACCTTAGTGTTGCGCGAAGTTGGATCCGCAAATTCAAAGTCAATTCAGTATTACATCTCACGTGGTGAAGATATTTCACTAGGTGAGCCTGATGTTGCCCCTGGGCAAGTGCGAGCAATTGAGATTGCAGCTCAGGAACTCATTGATGGCTCTGGAATTAGTAGCAGCCAAGTTTTTTCTGCTTATGGAATTAAGTATATATTTGTTAAGAATCCCTTTAGCCGTAATGTGATTCGAACAATTGATGGCCTTGGTGGGTTTGCGCGCACTTCAGCAACTTCGGCTGGAGTTGTTTGGAGAGTTACTGGTGTTACTGGTCGAATTATTTTCACTGCAAAAGATGGAACACGTTCTGTTTTGGATGCAGGTGAAGTTGGTACTCGCACAACGGTTAATGGTCCAGGCTCAATTACTTTGACTGAAACTTTTGATCGATCTTGGCAGATTTTGCAAAATGGATATCGATTAGATCGTGCTAAAGATGAACAGTCATTGCCACAGTTCCAAGTACAAGAGGCTGGAGAAATATCTCTGCTTCATGATGGAACTATCAGGCGAGCATGGCTATCTCTGCAGTTAATTGCTTGGACGCTTGTCATTGTTTTGGCAGCACCTGCTGGTCGTAGAAAACGTGAAATATCAGAGAAGGAGCTGGCATGAAATTTGAAAAGCCTTTTCTTTTCTTATCTGCACTCATCGCAAGTTTCATGATTGCATCAGGGGTAACCACAGTCTCAAAGCCAAGTAACTACTCTGAAAGCTATCCAGTTGTGGTTTGTCCTCCAACACTCACAGGTTTATCTTCGCAAATATCTATTTCTTCAGGCAAAACCCAGTACCAACGATTAGAGAATCGAAGCAGTAAGACTTTGCCATTTAAAGCACTTCGTTTCCCGGTATCCAAAGATTCCTTAGTAATTACAGCCCAAGGAACCACTCCACTTATTTGGCAAAGCAGAGCAGGAAGTTGGGCTGGAGGAACATTGTGTTCTGGACCTAACGCTTCATCTTGGTTTGTTGGTGGAACTGCCAACGTCACAACTCGCGGTCGATTAATTCTTGTGAACAGCGGGTTAAGTGATGCCATCGTAGATATTCAGAGTTATACCGAGAATGCAAAACAACCAGTTAAGTCCGTGAATTTAAAGTCAAAGAGTTATATGCAAATTTCATTAGATTCACTTGCCCCTGGTGATAAAGCATTGGCAGTTCAAGTTGTTCCACGATCTGGTCGCGTGAATGCATTCATGATTGATGAGCAAGGAGCTGGGTTAAAAGCACTCGGTGGAGATTTTGTTAACTCATATCCGATTGCAAGCAAAGAAATTGTAATTCCAGCCATTCCTAGTCAGCCTCCAAAAAAGGGTCAAAAAGCCTCTGCATCTCATACGTTGCGAATTCTTACGCCAGGCGATGTCAATACAACATTCACACTGGAGGTTCTATCTGCCGATGGCAGTTTTGTTCCTGTTGGTATGAGCTCACGTTCAATTGATGCTGGCGTTGTTTCTGAGTTTTCACTGGATCCTAAAATCTCAGCAAGCGCTTTTGCTGTTCGAATCACCGCTCCAGAACCAATAGTTGCCTCAGTTTCATCGTCGGTAACAGTTAGTAGGAAGAAAGACTTTGTTTGGAGCACAGCCACACCGCCTCTTACGCCGATGTCACTTGCTGTGACCGGACTATCTCCACTGATTGCATTTGCTGGTGATTCGATATCGGTGAAAGTCCAAGCTAAGTTAATAAATGGAAAAACCGTCAGCAAAGTAATAAAGGGAAGTGATATTGCCACCTGGCAAGTTCCCGCAAACTCACGGTCAATTACGATTATCTCCAGCAGTAAAGGGGTCTTTGCTGGTGCGCTGATAGCCTCAAGTAATGGTTATGGATTTATTCCCATCCAGAACGGCAGTGCTCTCACACGAGTAGAAGTTCCGAATTCAAACATTCGTGTTTTAAATCCCTAGCAATCCCTAAAAATTGGCACACAGGCCACTAATGTTCTAACCATGAGGTCACCAGCACAGGTCGGACGAGCTTGCTCTCGTGTGGGCTGCCGTTCAGTTGCCACGATGACTCTTACTTATATTTATGCTGAGTCAACTGCAGTGGTGGGACCGCTTGCTACGTATTCAGAACCACATGCATATGATCTATGTTCAACACATGGCGAGCGATTAAAAGTTCCACATGGATGGAATGTTATTAAGCAAGAGCTAACAGGAAATGAACCTGGTCCATCAGATGATGATTTAATGGCAATCGCAGATGCTGTGCGTGAAGTTGCTAAGCGAAGTGAAGAAACACCTGTAGTTACAGGTGATGATTCACATGCTGCAATTGGACGCCGAGGTCATTTGCGAGCAGTTCCATCGTAAGGATCAATTAATGTCGCAAGAGATTGCAAATATTTTCAAAGCTTATGACATTCGTGGGCTAGTTGATTTAGAAATAACACCAGATTTCACTTTTGCCACAGGCGTTGCTTTTGCACGCTTTCTACAACAACAGCGTGAACCAGGAACAGTTGTCATTGGTGAAGATATGCGTCCATCTTCGATCCCACTTGCAGAGGCATTTTCTGCAGGAGTCACTTCTTTAGGAATGGATGTAATACGCATTGGATTGGCTTCAACAGATATGTTGTATTTTGCTTCAGGCAAACTTGGTCTACCAGGTGCGATGTTTACAGCAAGCCATAATCCTGCCGAATATAACGGCATAAAACTCTGTCTCAGTAGTGCAAGACCTATTGGCAAAGAGTCAGGTTTACTTACAATTGAGAACTTTGTTCGAAAGGGCTCAGCACTTGAACTTCGCTCAGTCGGAGTTGAAACTGCGCGAGACATGCTCGAAGAGTATGTGGATCACCTTTTAAGCTTGGTAAATCTTTCAAACATCCGCCCACTTAAAATCGTTGTAGATGCTGGAAATGGAATGGCTGGGCACACAGCGCCAGCGATTTTTGCGCGTTTAAACTGTGAAGTTATCCCAATGTATTTTGAACTAGATGGAACCTTCCCTAATCATGAGGCGAATCCAATAGATGAAAAGAATCTAAGAGATCTTCAAAAAGCAGTTATCGAACACGGCGCAGATTTAGGTTTAGCTTTTGATGGTGATGCCGATCGTTGCTTTTTAGTTGATGAGAAAGCTCATGCAGTTAATCCATCCGACTTAACGTCTTTGATTGCACAGCGCGAGTTAAAGAAGAAGCCTGGATCAACGATAATTTATAATTTAATCTCATCTCGGGCAGTGTTAGAAGTTATTGAAGAAAATGGCGGTCTTGGACTTCGCTCACGTGTTGGACATTCTTATATAAAGAAAATGATGGCCGAGAGTAAAGCGATTTTCGGTGGGGAACATTCAGGCCACTTCTATTTTGATGATTTCTGGAGAGCGGATTCAGGAGCACTTGCTGCATTGCATGCAATCGCAGCGTTAGGTGAATCTGATAAATCTATGTCTGAGATTTTAAAGCCCTATCAACGGTATTGCCTTAGTGGTGAAATCAATTCGGAAGTTGCCGATGCGCAAGCAGCAACTGCATTAGTTGAATCTACATATAGTTCATTGGCCGGGGTTACAACCGATCATCTTGATGGACTCACAGTCAATGGCGACACATGGTGGTTTAACCTTCGGCCCTCCAATACAGAGCCGCTGCTCAGACTCAACGTTGAGGCCAAGTCATCAGAGCGCATGCAAGAGCTACGTGATGAAGTTCTCGCCCTCATCCGTGGCTAGGAGCGCGTCTTCATTACTCGCTTTAGGCGTGGGGGCAGTAACCTAGGCTCCTGACCGCAGTCGATAAAAGGAGCTTTTCGTGAACGTACCAGTTACATCTACTCTTCCAAAGCACGATATTGCAGATGCATCTCTTGCTACGCAGGGACGCATGCGCATTGAATGGGCAGAGCGCAATATGCCTGTTCTTGCTCAAATCCGTGCACGTTTTGAAAAGTCACAACCTTTTGCTGGTGTTCGCATCTCAGCATGCATGCACGTAACAACTGAGACAGCTGTCTTAATGCGCGTCCTAAAAGCTGGCGGCGCTGATATCGCACTATGTGCATCAAATCCACTTTCAACTCAAGATGACACTGCAGCGGCTTTGGTCCATGAATATGGAATCTCAGTTTTTGCTCGCAACGCTGTTGACCGAGATGGTTACTACAAGCACATCAACGCATCTCTTGATATCGAACCACACCAAGTTTTCGATGATGGTTGCGACCTCGTCAATACTCTTCACACAACTCGCAAAGAGTTAATTCCAAATATCGCTGGTGGCTGCGAAGAAACCACAACAGGAGTTATTCGTCTGAACCAGATGGCAAAAGACGGAGCACTTCAGTTCCCAATGATTGCTGTGAACGACACAGACACCAAGCACATGTTTGATAACCGTTATGGAACAGGTCAATCAACACTCGATGCAGTGTTTCGTGCGACTAACTTCCTTCTAGCTGGACGCATTCTTGTTGTTGCTGGATTTGGTTACTGCGGTAAGGGTGTTGCAGAGCGCGCCAAGGGAATGGGTGCTGACGTAATCATTACTGAGATTGATCCAACTAAGGCGTTAGATGCAATGATGCAAGGTTTCCGCGTTATGCCAATGGCAGATGCAGCAAAGGTTGGCGATGTTTTCATTACTGTTACAGGTAACCGAGATGTATTGCGCGATGAACACTTTGCAGTAATGAAGGATGGCGCAATCATGGCTAACTCAGGCCACTTTGATATTGAAATCGACGTTGCTTGGCTAGAACAGCATGCAGTGAAGAAGAATGCAAAGATGCGTCACCAGACCGATGAATATGTAATGACTGACGGTCGCCGCCTACTTCTAATTGCAGAAGGACGCCTTGTTAACCTTGGCGCAGCAGAAGGTCACCCAGCATCAGTTATGGATATGTCATTTTCTGATCAAGCGCTAACTGCTGAATACCTTGTCAAGGAAGCTAAGAACTTGAAGCCTGGCGTGCATAACGTTCCTACATATATTGACAAGGAAGTTGCTAGCTTGAAGTTGAAGAGCATGGGCGGCCTCATTGACACACTTACACCAGCACAAGATATGTACTTGAACTCTTGGGAGCACGGTAGCTAATGACATTGGTTATGGTCGTCGATGACGACCAGGACCTTGCCGAAATGCTCGGCATAGTTTTAACCGGTGCAGGCATTGATGTAGACCTCGTAAGTCGAGGGGATGAAGTTCTAGATGTATTTCGTAATAATCCACCAGATTTAGTTCTGCTGGATGTTATGTTGCCTGGCCTTGATGGAATTGAAGTCTGTAAGTTAATTCGCGCAGAATCTATGGTTCCAATCATTATGTTGACCGCAAAAGGTGATACCCATGATGTTGTGCGAGGGCTTGAAGCTGGGGCAGATGACTACATGGTTAAGCCCTTTAGACATCCATCAGAGTTAATTGCCCGTATTCGCACTCGCTTGCGTCGAACAAATGTTGATATCGCAGGTCTATTAACGATTGGCGACTTAGCCATTGATGTTCAAGCACACCAAATTTTGCGGGCAGGCAAACAGATTTCACTCACTCGCTTGGAGTTTGATTTGTTAGTCGCCCTTGCTAAAGAACCTGGCCGTGTATTTACCCGTGATGCCTTGCTCAGCGAAGTGTGGGGCTATCGCCATTCCACTGATACGCGTCTAGTCAATGTCCACGTCCAACGTCTTCGCTCCAAGATTGAGCATGATCCAGAGCGACCTGAGATTGTGGTTACTGTGCGTGGAGTTGGATACAAAGCTGGAGTGATGGGCGGTTCCTAAACTATGAACCGTATTTTCTTACGCCTTCGTAATTCACTTGCAACAAGAGTGATTATCTCAACTGTTCTGCTTTCCCTAGGCGTTGTCTACCTGACTGGCTCTGCTCTCAACTCTCAGTTATCCACGGGTATCAAGAAAGTAAATCTGGATTCTTCGCGTATTGAAGCGCGTTCAACAATTTTTTCAGCTGAATACCGCTTTCTTCTGGCTGATGGCGAAAAAGAAGCTGCTGTATTTAAAGTAGTCAATGACATTATTAGCTCTGCCACTTCACTGACATCAAATGAGAATGCAAGAGAAGTTGTCTTTATTCGTAGCCCTGGTAATAATCGTATTCAAAACTATGAAATTTCTTCTAATCAAGTAGATCCAATATCAATTCCTGAGAACTTAAGTAAGCGTGTTCGCAAAAGCGTAGATTTAGTCTCTTCCAACATCACTATTCAATACGCAGCTGGAGTTAGAATTCCTGGTCTAGCTTTTGGTCAAAAAGTTCAGATTCCTGGTGCTGGTCAATATGAGATGTATTTGCTTTTTTCTCTTGCTAACCAAAATGCAACGCTAGATTTGATTCAACGGCTACTCCTACTAACAGGCTCGTTCTTGATTCTACTGATTGCTCTAATTGTTTGGCTTGTAGTTCGACAAGTTGTAAGGCCCGTTCGTGAAGCAGCAGCGATTGCAACCCAGTTTACTTCTGGCGATTTTCGCCAGCGAATGAAGGTGGTCTCACAGGATGAAATCTCCACTTTAGGAACTGCCTTTAATGAAATGGCAGAGTCCTTGGAAAAACAGATTGCACGCTTGGAAAACTTATCTCGTGTGCAGCAACGTTTTGTTTCAGATGTTTCCCATGAGCTTCGCACACCGCTGACTACTCTTCGAATGGCTTCTGAAGTTATTAACGCTTCACGCGATAGTTTTGACCCAGTAGTAGCAAGAAGCACTGAGCTCTTAGTAGCTCAACTAGATCGCTTCGAGCGATTACTGGAGGATTTACTTGAAGTAAGCCGATTTGATGCTGAGGTTGCGGTTATTGAAGCCGTTGATTTCGACATTGTTTTATTAGCTAATCGATGTGCGCAGGATTTGGCGCTAGTAGCCAGAGAGCGTTCCTCTGATCTTCGTATTTATTGCATTGCCGAGAGCATTAATATGAAGGCAGATATTCGAAGAGTTGAGCGAATCTTGCGCAATTTGTTCTCAAATGCCATCGATCATGCTGAAGAAAGGCCTGTTGCAATAACAATTGTGGCAAGTGAGCATGATGTGGCAGTTGGTGTGAGGGATCATGGAATTGGTTTAGATGAAAACGCCCTTACCCGCGTATTTGATCGTTTCTGGCGTGCTGATCCTTCACGAGCCAGAACTCGAGGAGGAACGGGGCTAGGACTTTCAATTGCGCTCGAGGATGCTCGTTTACACAATGGAGAGCTCGAAGCGTGGGGAAGTCCTGGTAAAGGCGCTCATTTTGTTTTGACATTGCCACGTCAAACTCGCCAAGGAATTGAATCACGCTTGATTAAATTAATACCAGATGATGTGCATGTCTAGTTTCCACAAGTAAGTTTCCATAAAACATTTAGGATTAATTTGTCAAGTAGTCCTTTCTGAGGGGGCCAGAGCCCTGAATTCACATGGATATGCGGTCATAGGCTCGGTTACCGCTTGCGTGGCTCAACCTCTACGATAGGGGCTGGGAAATTGAAGGACATCAGTGAGTGAGCTTTGAGAGGTTGCATTAATGCCAGCGTTTTTTGACAAGCTTATGCGTGCAGGCGAAGGTCGCATCCTTCGTGAGCTGAGCAAGATTGTTGTTGTCGTTAATGGACATGAATCTGGCATTGTTGCAATGTCTGATTCAGAGCTTCGAGCACAAACTGAGATCTTTAAAGACCGCTTTTCTAAAGGTGAATCACTCGATGATTTGATGCCAGAAGCATTTGCTGTTGTTCGTGAAGCAGCAAAGAGAACTTTGGGCCAGCGTCACTACGACGTTCAGATTATGGGTGGAGCCGCACTTCATAAAGGCAATATCGCGGAAATGCGAACTGGTGAAGGAAAGACTTTAGTTGCAACTTTGCCCTCATATTTAAATGCACTAGCTGGCCGCGGAGTTCATGTTGTTACAACAAATGATTATTTAGCAGAGCGCGACAGTGAATGGATGGGACGTATTCACCGCTTCCTAGGATTAAAGGTTGGCGTGATCTTGGCCAACATGACTCCAGCAGAGCGACGTGAGGCTTACCTTGCTGACATTACATATGGAACAAATAATGAATTTGGTTTTGATTACTTACGCGACAACATGGCATGGACACTTGAAGAGTGCGTGCAAAGAGATCACTTCTTTGCAGTGGTCGATGAAGTTGACTCTATTTTAATTGATGAGGCTCGTACTCCATTAATCATTAGCGGACCAGCTGATAAAGCTACGAAGTGGTACATGGAGTTCGCAACTCTTGTAGGTAAATTGCAGCGCGATGCGCACTATGAAGTTGATGAAAAGAAGCGGACCGTTGGAATCCTTGAAAACGGCGTAACAAAGGTTGAAGAGCTTCTACAAATCGGAAACCTGTATGAGGCTGCAAACACGCCAATGATTGGTTACCTCAATAACGCTGTACGTGCCAAAGAGCTCTTCAAGCGCGATAAAGACTACGTAGTAATGAATGGCGAACTCCTTATTGTTGATGAGCACACTGGTCGCATGCTGGCCGGACGTCGCTATAGCGAAGGTTTACACCAAGCCCTGGAAGCAAAAGAGCGCATTGAAATTAAGGATGAAAACCAAACTCTTGCAACTATTACATTGCAGAACTATTTCCGCCTCTACGACAAGCTCTCAGGAATGACTGGTACAGCTACGACTGAGGCCTCTGAATTTCAACAGATTTATAAACTAGGTGTTGTTCCCATTCCAACAAATCGCTCAATGATTCGTATTGATCAGCCTGACCTTGTTTACAAATCAGAGGCTGGCAAGTTCATCGCAGTTACGGCCGACATTGCCGAAAAATATCGCAAGGGTCAACCAGTTCTAGTTGGAACTGTTAGCGTTGAAAAATCAGAGGAATTATCTAGTTTTCTTCGCAAAGCAGGAGTTCCACATGAAGTTCTTAACGCTAAGCACCACGAGCGCGAAGCAGCAATCATCGCTCGTGCAGGTGTGAAAGGCGCAGTAACCGTTGCAACAAATATGGCTGGTCGCGGAACTGACATCATGCTCGGTGGAAATCCTGAGTTCATGGCAGATTTCGAATTGCAACGTCGAGGTATTTCTCCAGTTGATGATGCAGAGCAGTATGAAAAAGCGTGGCCTGATGAAATTACTCGCCAAAAGGCAGCTGTTGCGCTAGGTCACGAAGAGGTAATTGCTCTTGGTGGACTTTATGTTCTAGGAACTGAACGACATGAATCTCGGCGCATTGATAATCAGTTGCGTGGTCGCTCTGGCCGCCAAGGCGATCCTGGTGAGTCACGTTTCTATCTTTCACTTGAAGATGAACTCATGCGTCGATTTAACTCAGGGATGGTTGAACGCTTCTTGACGGCCGCTGGTATTCCAGAAGATGCTCCTATTGAATCTAAAATGGTCAGTAACGCTATTCGTTCAGCGCAGACACAGGTTGAATCACAGAACTTTGAAATGCGTAAGAATGTTTTGAAGTACGACGATGTAATGAATCGTCAGCGCCAGGTAGTTTATGGTGAGCGCCGTATGGTTCTTGAAGGTGCTGATATTGAGGATCAAGTAGCAAATTTCGTCAGTGACACCTTGACTGCATACGTCAGCATGGCCACCTCAGAAGGTTATTCAGAGGATTGGGATCTAGATACTTTATGGAATGCACTAAAGACCATTTATCCAATCTCATTTACTATCGATGAACTTATTGCTCGAGTTGGCTCACGAAATGGATTAGATGAAGAGTTCTTAACTGCTACAGTGATTGAGGATTGCCGGGCAGCTTATGCAAAGCGTGAAGAATCACTTGGATCTGAAGTTATGCGTGAATTAGAGCGCAAAGTGTTGCTCTCTGTACTCGATCGCAAGTGGCGCGAGCATCTATATGAGATGGATTATCTACAAGAGGGAATTGGCCTTCGAGCTATGGCTCAGCGCGATCCACTTGTTGAATATCAACGCGAAGGCTTTGATTTGTTCTCTGCGATGATGGATGCAATCAAAGAAGAGATTGCGGGATTCCTATTCAATATTGAGGTAACTGTTGAGGCTGCAAGTAAAGAAGTAAGTGGTGCTGGCCTTGAAGCTAAGCCTTTGTCTTCCAGTGGTCTTCAATACACAGCCGCAGATGAGACTGGTGTGAAAACTACTGGAGATGTTTCGCGTAATGCGCAATGTCCTTGTGGCTCAGGTAAGAAATATAAGCGTTGTCATGGTGCTGCTTAAAGTAGGTTGAGGTCAAAAATCGGGCGGCATCCAAGGCTCTAGAGGAAAAATCCACTCTCATTGAGGTCAACATGCGCTCTGCGCTGCGTAAATCAATTGCAACAATGGCCAGTGAGCTCAAGCGCTAACTTCTAATACTATTAAGGCATGCGAGCCTATCTTCCACTATCTCACGATGAGCTTGCTGCCTTCCTTAATAATGGAAGCAAAGAGCTTGAATCAATTTTAGCCCCAACTCCTTTTTATGTTGGTGAAAATGAAGATCTAGATGAAGAAGAGATTGAATATCTCTTATCCCTTGAAGCAGCTCAGACATCAATGCAAATGCGCCCTTCAAATAAGGCACCTGGAATTGTTTTAGCCATTGAGTTAGCAGCCCAGCAGGTTAATACTGTCAATGAAAATTCAGTCACTCTGAACTCACCAATTACATGGGAACAAGTTCAATGTGCACTCCTTCTCTTTCCTGATGAGGAAGAACTGATTTGGTTTGCAACACAAGAGATTGAAATCAACTTAGGGGAGTGGAAGTAACGTGCCCCAGTTTGAGACATTAATCCATAGCCGTAGCTCGGTAACTATTGACCAGGCTCATAAGCTGCGCGAATTAGTTGCTGATTGGCAGCTGCTCTCAGATCTCTCTTTTGCAGATCTGATTCTTTGGGTACCTATTCGAAAAGATATGAAGATGTGGCCAACGGGCCATGTTGCAGTGGCACATATTCGTCCCACCACTGCAGCAACAGTTTTTACTAACGATGTTATTGGCGATGAGGTTATGTGGGGGAGCCGTCCAAGAATTGACTCTGCATTATCTAGTGGTGAAATAGTTCGTGATTCAGAGGCTGAACAAGTCGGCGAACTAATGATTAAGGAAGAAGCAGTTCCAGTACTTTGCGATGGTCAAGTTATTGCTGTCATATCTCGACACCGCAATGCAGATTTAATGCGCTCACCAAGTCGCCTCGAATTAAATTATCGGGAAATTGCACATAGCCTCTATCGAATGGTGGCCCAAGGCTCTTTTCCTTACTCAGATGCAGGTTCACTTTTTGAACCAGTCCCACGTGTTGGAGATGGCCTGATTCGCCTGGATGTGAACGGTGTTATTTCCTATGCAAGTCCTAACGCTCGCTCTGCATTTAGCCGAATGGGTTGGAAAAGTGAGATTGAAAATAACAAGTTAGGCGAAGTTGCTGAGGCCGTAGCCAAGAATTCACCCGATCCCCATGAAGAAGGAATTCGTACGCGTCTGAATGGAAAGACTTTGCGACGTGTTGATATTGATAATCAAGGCGCAACAATTGACCTGTTGGTGCTTCCATTGTTGCAAGATGAAGATCGAATTGGTGCCATCGTTTTATTGCAAAATGTGACCGAACTACGCAGACGAGATAGAGAACTCGTTACTAAGGATGCAACTATTCGGGAAATTCACCACCGTGTTAAAAATAACCTTCAAACCGTTTCAGCCCTTCTTCGTCTGCAAGCACGCAGAATCGAAGACCCAAGTGCATCCTCAGCCCTTAATGAAGCTGTGCGTCGTATTGCATCGATTGCACTTGTTCATGACACTCTTTCGACAAGCAGTGAAAACACAGTTGCCTTTGATGAAGTTCTTACTAGTTTGATTACTCACGCACTTGAGTTGAGTCCTCGTATGGGAGAACTGCGAATTGAGAGAAAGGGCGAACTTGGCTCACTTGAATCTAGGCTTGCAACTCCGCTCTCACTTGTAGTAACTGAGCTCATGCACAACGCACTCGAACATGGTTTGGCCGAGCAGGGCTCTGTTCTCTCTATTGAACTATCCCGCTATAGCAATGAGTGTGTTATCAACATAACCGATGATGGAGTTGGTTTACCTGAGGGTTTTGACTTAGCAACATCTTCAAATCTAGGACTTCAGATCGTTAGAACGTTGACAGAAAATGAACTCAAAGGTGTTTTGAAGTTGCAGTCAACAGATTCAGGCACGCAAGCAAACTTGCGTTTCCCACTTTAGAATTGGTTTTGCTGCTCCATTAAACGCGCACGATTACGTGCAGCACGACGCTTAAGTGCACGACGCTCATCTTCTGAAAGACCGCCCCATACTCCAGCATCTTGTCCGCTCTCTAGCGCCCAGGCAAGACATGGTTCTTTTACGATGCAACGATTACAAACCTTTTTAGCTTCTTCAATTTGAGTAATTGCTGGTCCAGTATTTCCAACTGGGAAGAAGAGCTCAGGATCTTCATCACGGCAGGCTGATTGATGTCGCCAATCCATGGGATGCCCCCCTTCGTATAAAAGATTTGGGCATACCCAAATCACTTAAATTCTTTCGGTGGATATACGCACATCTATGTCGCGCAAGAACGTAATTCTCCCTTGTTAGGCAGTGATAAACAAGGATGAATCGAAAAAGATTTAGAAAATTAGGGTGATATGCGTCAAGTGAGTGCCCCCGACAGGAATCGAACCTGTGCACCCGCCTCCGGAGGGCGGTGCTCTATCCCCTGAGCTACGGGGGCTCATGAGCATGAGTAGGTTATCAGCGGGTGCAGTTATCGCACGAAACTGTCAGAATGAGCGCTATGAGTTCAATCGCATATTTTGCAACAGGTTGCTTTTGGGGCGCTGAGCGCCGTTTTTGGCAGATGGATGGCGTAACAGAAACTTCTGTTGGATACATGGGTGGCACACGAGCAAACCCATCATATGAACAAGTTTGTACCGGAGTTACTGGCCACGCCGAGATGGTTGCAGTCACATTCGATGAGTCACAAGTGAGTTATCAAAGATTGCTAGAAGAGTTTTGGGTGATGCATGATCCAACTTCGTTAAATCAACAAGGCGGAGATATTGGAACACAGTACCGAAGTGCTATCTACACAACCACGCCGGAGCAATATGTAACTGCTGTAAATTCTCGAAATGTTTATCAAAATGTTTTAACGATGGCAGGCTTAGATGAAATTGTTACTGAGATTAAGAGTGCTGATGGAATTGAGTACTTCTTGGCCGAGGAATACCACCAAAAGTATTTGAAGAAAAACCCTAACGGATATGACTGCCACTCCAGCACAGGTGTTGCCTATCCCAGTGCGGGAATTAATGTATGAGTGAGAAAAATTATCCAGTTTCAATAGATGAAGTAGCTCTTAAGGCCAAGTTAGATCCGCTTTCCTATGACGTGTTACGCAACGCTGCAACTGAGCGACCATTTACTGGTGAATACACTGATACCGACAAAGTAGGTGTCTATAAGTGCAAAGCATGTAGTGCCCAGCTTTTCCGTAGCGAAACTAAGTTTCACTCTGGATGTGGTTGGCCCTCTTTCTATGCACCAACTGCAGATGATGCAGTAGAGCTCACTGAAGATCGCTCACTATTTCCACGCGTGCGAACCGAGGTTCGATGTGCCGCATGTGGCTCACACCTGGGACACATCTTCAAAGGCGAGGGTTATGACGTTCCGACTGATGAGCGCTGGTGCATTAACTCAGTCTCACTCATCCTTGAGGATATTTAGTACTCCAGCCCACGGCTTTCATGGACTGCCTGATAGCAGTACCAAGCAACAACACTTCGGTATGGATGTAACTTCTCACCTTTTAGGTCTAATTCCTTTGCCAACGTCTCCTCTTTATTTTTATGAATCATGTCCCAACCTCGGCGCACTGCTAAATCTCCCGTGGGCCACACATCTAAGCGCCCTAATTGAAACATCATAAACATTTCAACAGTCCATCGCCCAATGCCCCAGAGCGAAGTTAACTTGTCATAGATCTCTTGATCATCATGGATTTCATCAATGGAATCTATTGGAATTGATTTATCAACAACTGCGCCAGCAAGGCCCTTGAGCGTGCGAGTTTTAGCGCCAGAGACACCTATTTCACGTAAGGCAATCTCATCAAGTTTGATTAACTTCTTGGCGTCAATCGTTCCTTTACATAGAACAACTAGGCGCCCATGAATTGTCTCTGCAGCTTTAACAGCTAATTGCTGAGAGATAATTGAACTAACTAAGGATTCAAAATGGGATTCAGTTGGTGCACTGCGACCTATTGTGCACAGCGGGCGACGTTCTATGAGTGGTGCAAACTTGCGATCCATCTCTCCAACTTCTGCGATTATTCGCCGCATCTTTTGAGCAGAGTGGACCGCCATAAATTAGAGGGAGAAAGTTGGGTATTCGTCAGTAACCATCAGAAGGGCATAACCAACAATGCGGTTCCAATAAGCAATCGTTCCTACAACGCCTTCAGCACACCACTCAGGGTAATTACCAGTAAGAACAACACTGACCCACGCAAAAATTGTTAGGAAGAAGGCATAGATGGCATAAACGAGACCAACTACGTAGAGAGGAATTGCTAGAAACCATTTCACAAGAGGGAGAAAACGATTGAGGGCTTTTGGATCTACTTCTGGGAAAGTCACACTCACAACATCATTTTCTTCCAATGAAGGATATTCATCTGTAAGTACCAACAGATATGCATCAACACGTGTTGAAAGTGAAAGGAATGCCTCATTGAATGCCAATAAATATGATGGGTAGGCTTGGCGGAATACTATTGATAGAGCTACAGGCAGAACAAAAATCCCTGCTACCCATGACATATTCTCGGAATCAAATTGTTGCGGCGCAAAAGAAAGAACAAAAATTACTATCGGTGCAATGAGGATGATGCGAAATAGTGCTGTTAGGCGATTTCGCTCCGTTAGGGACACATCGATCTGGGTTTCAATTTGATTACTCATGTCTACCAATTTAGCCCTAATTTGCTCCAAGCTATTGCCAATTACAGTGCTAATGCTCTATTTTGCAGTCTCTTGCAGAATTATTTGCAGATTTTTACAGCATACGGAGGGGTTAAGTGGCTGGAATTAAGGAAGTAGCAGAGGAAGCCGGGGTCTCCACGGCAACTGTTTCACGTGCTCTTCGCGGCCTTCACCACGTTAATGACTCCACTCGATCAAAGATCCTTGCAGCTGCGGAGAAATTGAATTACCCACTCACGCCTATCAAGGGCAATACCGCTTCTGGGCGAACAAATAGCGTGGGGGTTGTTGCACCATATATTTCGCGCTGGTATTTCTCACAAGTTATTAGTGGGGCAGAGCAAGCACTACGTGAGGCTGGCCTAGATCTTCTTCTTTATAACTTCAGCCAGATGAAGGGTCGTGAGAGATTATTTCAACACCAACTTCTCAAGGGTCGAGTTGATGCACTCATTGTTATTAGCTTGCCACCAACTACTGAGGAATTTGATTCCATGCTCAGCCTTGGTATTCCAATTGCTCTAGTTGGTATGGAGCATGAAAAGTGTGCTTCTGTAAAGATTGATGATATTGCTGGTGCTCGCTCTGCAACTCAACATTTAGTCAACCAGGGACACAAGAAAATCGGTTTAATGTCTGGACGACCCGATGACCCATTTAACTTTAGCGTTCCACAAGATCGCCGCAAAGGATTTATGCAGGTATTGGCAGAAAATGGTCTGGAGTGGTTACCTCAACGTGAAGTCCATGGTGATTTCACAATGCATACCGCTGCCCGTGCAATGGATGATTTATTAGCTCGACCTAATCGTCCAACGGCTATTTTCTGTGAATCTGATGAAATGGCCATGGGAGCTATGCAAGCACTACGTCGACATGGTTTAAAAGCTCCGGATGATATTTCTATTGTTGGCTTTGATGGTCATGAGATGGCAGAGTTTTCAGAGCTGACAACTATTGAACAACCCGTTCAACTCATGGGTGAAATGGCGGCGTGGTCGATTATGGAGAGATTGCGCAAACCAAATATTGATCCACCATCACTCGTGCTTCCAACAACATTAGTTGTGCGAAATTCAACTCGCCGTCTTGGCGCAGATGAGGCTTAGTTTTAGCCTCTTTCGCTAAATGAGTGCGGCAGGGTAACCTAGCCGCTATGCCTGATAACAACGTTGTTGCGCCCGCGCTTAGTGAACTTCTAACCCATAGTTCAGAGAAATGGCGAGGATTTCCTGCAGATGTTCTGCCACTACCTGTTATGGAGATGGACTTTCCAATAGCCAAACCCATTCGTGATGTGTTGATTGAAATGGTGAATCACTCAGACCTTGGATATTTAGGGCCAGTTCCTGAGTTAGCTGATGGCTTTGCAGCATTTTGTGCCAAGCGATGGGGCTGGGAAGTAGATAAGTCGCAGGTAAGAATTGCAGCAGATGTTGGTGTTGGCTGCGTTGAGGTTTTGCGAGTCTTTACTCAGCCAGGTGATCGCATACTTATTAATTCACCCGTGTATCAAAATTTCTATAATTGGGTCAATGAAGTTAAGTTAGAAAAAGTAGACGTTCCATTTGTGAACTCTGGGTCAGTAAGTGATGATGTCAATCCCTGGACTTTAGATCTAGATGAAGTTGAAAAGGTTTACGCATCTGGCATAAAGGTACATTTGCTTTGTTCTCCACATAACCCATTAGGTCGAATTTATTCACGTGAAGAGCTAACTCGCATTGCAGATATGGCCAAGAAGTATGGCGTCATCGTAATTAGCGATGAGATCCATTCACCTTTGGTCTTTAAATCTCATGAGTTTGTTCCATTCTTGACTATTAGTGAAACCGCTCGAGAAGTAGGCATCACCGTAACTTCTGCCTCTAAAGGCTGGAATATCGCTGGCCTTAAGTCAGCATTAATTGTCTCGCAAAATGAGGCCATTGATGAAGTTCTCAAGTTAATGCCACTAGCAGTTAAATTTCGCTCTTCAATTCTTGGTGCGTTTGCATCTGCAGCAGCTTTCAAAGATGGAGAAGTCTGGCTGGATTCAGTAATTGATACATTGGAAGAGAATTCTTTGATGGTGCGCAATTTACTTGCAGCCAAACTTCCTTCAGTAATGACACATTTGCCACAGTCCAGCTATGTTGCTTGGCTGGACTTAAGCGCACTTAATCTAGGTGAGAATCCAGCTCAAACACTATTAGAGCGTGGCAAGGTCGCATTTAATGCAGGGCATTTATATGGTGCTCAAAGCACACAGTTTGTGCGTTTAAATTACGCAACCAGCCCAACAATTCTGACTGAGGCAATAGATCGAATTGTGAAATCTTTGTAGTGACAAATTTCGACGTTGCAATTATTGGTGGTGGCCATAACGGCCTTGTTGCAGCAACGTATTTAGCTAAAGCAGGTAAATCTGTAGTCATCCTTGAGGCAAATGCAGAGGTGGGCGGTGCGACAACGAGTGTTCGAGCATTTCCCGAATACGATGCAATGCTCTCTCGTTACTCGTATTTGATTTCACTACTTCCTGATCAAATTGTGAGTGATCTTGGATTAAATTTTGAACGCATTTCACGGACTGTTTCTAGCTACACCCCGTACTCTCGAAACGGTAAAGACTCCGGGCTATATGTAGCGCGCCAGTGGGATAAAGCAACGGAAGATTCTTTTAAAGAGATAGATCCAACAGGTGCAGAATGGGTAGCCTGGCAGGATTTCTATAATGAAATCGCAGAGTTCGCAGCCAAAATTGCTCCATCAATGCTCCATCCATTAAAGAGTCGAAGTGAGTTAAAGGCAGAAATCAATATGCCTAAGGTGTGGGATTACTTGATGGAGCGTCCGATTGGTGAAGTCATTGAGGCACGCTTTAAGGATGATGTAGTGCGTGGTGTAATTCTGACTGATGCACTGATCGGTACTTTTGCTTCAGCCTATGAAATACAAGCAAACATCTGTTTTTTATATCACTTGATTGGAAACGGATCTGGTGAGTGGAAAGTTCCACGCGGTGGAATGGGAGCTTTAGTTACAGAGTTAGTTCGCGTGGCAGGTGCTGCTGGTGTGGAGATAAGGGTTAATTCCAAAGTTTCATCAGTCACTACAACAGCAGATCATGCAACTCTTACACTTAAAGACGGAATATCTATTACCTCTAGCTATGTATTAAGTAATGCGGCTCCGCAAGTACTGGCACGCCTTCGTGGTACAAAAGCACCTGCCAGCCTTGAAGGCTCACAGATGAAGATAAATATCTTGTTAAAGTCCTTACCTCAATTAAAATCTGGCATAGATCCACGATTGGCCTTTGCAGGAACATTTCACGCCCATGAATCATTTGCGCAGTGTGAATCAACTTTTGCCGATGCTAAGGCTGGCACTATGCCGGGAATGCTTCCGATTGAAATGTACTGTCACACGCTCACTGATCCATCCATTCTTAGTACTGAACTGCAAGAGCAGGGTTATCACACTCTTACAATCTTTGGTTTACACACCCCAGCTGCCCTCTTTGATGCAAACAATGAAGAGGCCAAAGCTGCTGCACTTAAAGCTGCATTGACTTCACTGAATCAATATTTAGTCGAGCCCATTGAAAATGTAATTGCTGCAATTGAAGTTAAGTCACCGCTAGATATTGAGGGTGATGTGGGACTACCTCGTGGCAATATCTTCCATAAAGATTTAAGTTTTCCTTTCCGTGAAGACAACCAGCAAACACGCTGGGGCGTGGAAACCGATGATCCCCGCATCTTTATTTGTGGCGCAGGAGCTATTCGAGGTGGTGGCGTGAGCGGAATTCCTGGCCATAACGCTGCAATGGCAGTGCTTGAAGCATCGGCATAGGATTAGCAGATGAGCAAAAAGATTGAAACCAGTGCCATCACTGCAGGGCGTCCACCGGTAACACCGGATGCACCACTGAATCCTTCAATTGATTTAACGTCAACTTTTCATTCTGGTGGCCCCATTGGTTATGGTAGATATGGCAATCAAACATGGACATCGCTAGAAGAAGCAATTAGTGAGTTAGAGGGCGGACAAACTCTTACGTTTTCTTCTGGCATGGCAGCCATCAGCGCAGTGTTTTCAATTCTTCCCATCGGAGCACCAGTTGTTGCATCCAATCAGGGCTATAGCGGTGTTATGAGTTTGCTGAATTCTTTTCACACAAGTGGTCGCCTTGAAGTTAGATTTGTAGATGTAGTAAACACACAAGAGGTCATTGATTCTATGAAGGGTGCTGCACTCATCTGGCTAGAGTCACCTACTAATCCATGTCTTGATGTTGCTGATCTTGAAAAGTTAATAGCTGCAGCTAAGAAATTAGGAATTGGCGTTGCAGTAGATAACACTTTTGCAACTCCGCTTGTGCAAAATCCTTTAGCAATGGGCGCTGACATTGTGATGCACTCTGTAACTAAGTTTCTATCTGGCCATAGCGATGTTTTGATGGGCTCGCTCTCAACAAATGATCCTGCTCTCTATAAGCGCTTGCATGACTCACGCAGCTTTAATGGATCAATTCCAGGACCATTTGAGGCTTGGCTAGCTCTACGCGGCCTTCGCACATTCCCACTTCGCTTCAATAAATCACAAGAGAACGCTAAAGAGCTAGTACAACGACTTTCGGGCCATCCAAAAATCTCACGCGTTCGCTATCCAGGTTTTGGTGCCATTGTTTCTTTTGAAGTTGATGGAACTGCTGAACAAACCCAGAAAGTCTGTGAATCATCAACGATGATCGCCCACGCCACATCTTTGGGTGGAGTTGAGTCGCTATGGGAGCGCAGACGTCGCTGGCCAATTGAAAGTCCAACTGTTCCAGAGCAGCTCATCCGTTTGTCGGTGGGTTGTGAGCACGTTGATGACATTTGGGACGACATCACTAGAGCCCTGAACGCTATCTAGCGCGGGAAATCGCAATAGAGAGTATTTTTATCTCATGGTTAAAGCCTTCCGCCGAATAATCGCAGCAGTAACTGTTGCTGTGTTGGCTTTTCGCGCCGTGGGCTCTTTTCTGTCATGGATAGAACATCAAGAAGACACTGTGGCAGATACATGGATTGATGAAGATGAGTTTGAGGATGTCTGATTCAACATATGTTGCAGGAACATGCAATATCGGCCAGAAAGAGATTCGCAGAAGGCAGTTTGTAGCAGTTGTCGGTTTGTTCCTCTCACTATCATCTTTAATCGCAATGATTTCTGTGAGTGCACCTCGCGGTGCACGTATTGGAATATTTCTACCTTTAATGGCCGCAGCAGTGGGATATGTTCAATCTCGCAGCAAGTTTTGTCTTGCCTATGGTTTTGCAGGCACATTCAACTTTGGCAAACTCGGAGATTTATCACGTGTGAGTGACCCACAAGACAAAGCAGCTGATCGCTCCACAGCGCTAAAGATTCTTGGCAAATCATTTCTACTTGCTTCTATAGCAACATTGGTGGTTTTAGTACTACCCTTCTAAGCATGAAGATACAAATTCATGCGCGTAATGCCGAACTTGCCGAAGATTTTAGAGATATAGCCAAAGAGAAATTAAATTCAATGGAGCGCTTTGGCGTGGTCATTGATCGCGTCGAAGTAGAGATACTTCATGAGACTAATCCACGTTTAGGTAAGCACTCACACCGAGTGATTGTGACTTCTCATGGTTCTGGGCCATTACTTCGTGCTGAAGCTAGCGAGTTCAATGATCTTGCTGCCTTTGATGGCGCAATGAAGATCTTTGATATTCAAATCCGTAAGATTCATGAAAAAAGCAAAGATCACAATCGAGAAACGTTGAGAGACAAAGAAATAGTTTAAGTTAAGAACCAAGCAGTTGAACGAGCTGGAATAACCTTTTTTCCATCTCGTGCATCCACAGTGCCCCCGCTGACGATTATTAATTTGCCGGCTGCATCACACTCTTTGGCAGAATCTGAAAGATTCATCACCACTGTGATAGATCCTCTGGAATATGAGAGCAAAGAATCGCTCTCATGCCCGTGTTGGGAGGATTCAAGCCAAGTAATTCCACCTGCTCCAACTAAGAATTCCTTACGTAGCTCTAGTGCATTTTTGTAGAGATGTAAAGAGCTCTTTGGATCAGCTAATTCATTCTCAATAGTTAAATCTTTCCAGCTCTGTGAAATAGGAAGCCATGGCTTTCCAGTGCTAAATCCAAAAGGTGTTGTGTCTCCACTCCAAGGAAGCGGCACTCGTGCGCCATCTCGGCCCTTGATGGCCCCATTGGTTCTAAAAAACGTTGGATCTTGGCGATCTGAATCTTGTAATTGCCCATCAGGTAATCCAAGTTCTTGGCCAGCAAAAATATATGCAGAACCAGGTAGACCAAAGACAAAAAGTACCAAAGCTCGTGCTTGCTCATCACCAATTCGGCTAGCAACACGGGGTGAATCATGATTACTCAGCGCCCATGTTGGCAGGGCGTTAACTGTTGCATTGAGTGAAATTGATCGCTCAACAACATCGAATAGAACATCGGAATCAAATTCTGCTGTTAGTAAATCAAAGTTAAAGACTTGATGAAGTTCATCTGCACGAACATAACGCGTTGCATTCACAGGAGGATGAACCCAGGCCTCAGCAACTGCCATGATCTCGCGACCTGTATATGAGTCAAAGAGTTTGCGCCATTTTCTATAAATCTCATGTACGCCTTGGCGATCAAAATAAGGAACAGTGAGCAAGAGTGCATTGCGCTTATCAGAATCCATTGCCACATCAAGACGCAGTGCGTTACTCAATCCTTGAGGATCTGGATGATTTGTTAAAACATCTTCTTTTATCAACCCATGGGCCACATCAATTCTGAAACCATCCACGCCTAGATCAATCCAAAAGCGCAGAGTCTTTTCAAAGTCAGCATTTACCTCAGGGTTTTCCCAATTCAAATCTGGCTGTGTTGAGTCAAAGAGGTGCAGATAGAACTGACCATCTTCTACTTGAGTCCATGATGGGCCGCCAAAAAGTGAGATCCAGTTATTAGGGGGAGTTCCATCTTCATTCGCATCATAGAAATGGAATCTTTCGCGCTCTTTTGAACCACGCTTTGCTTTGAGAGCAGCTTGAAACCATTTATGTTGATCAGAGAAGTGATTAGGAACGATGTCAGCAATTACCCGAAGATCGCGCTTATGTGCCTGGGTGATTAACTCTCTAGCATCTTCTAAATTTCCAAAGCGTGGATCAACATCGCGTGGATTAGCCACGTCATATCCGCCATCTTTATTTGGAGATGTATAAAAAGGGCTTAACCAAATCGCATCTACACCGAGGCTTTTCACGTAATCCAACTTGCTTGTGATCCCGGGTAGATCGCCCTCACCATCGCCATTGCTATCAAAGAATGAGCGTGGATAGATCTGGTAAATCGTGGCTTCTTTCCACCACGGTGAGGAGTTCATGAGGTGAACTTATGCGGTTCTTATGAACCCAAGCAATGCAAGAAGACTGAAACTATGGTCAGCAATGTCTCGCTTTTATAACGATTTAATGCACAAGGGCATTCACTAAATGATGTATCTCACTTAGTGAAAACTGATATTGAGTAAATTCTCTATCGTGTTGGAGAAGGTGAAGATTTCTTATTTTTCATTTTATTTAGTGTTGCCATTTCAACTGGCTTTACTGGCTTTATGGGTGGAGTTGGTAGGGCGCCGAGTGCAGCTATTGCAGCATCACGAGCCACACTTGCGGCAGTAATAGCAATTTTTTGTTTAGAGAGAATTTCATTTTTAGTTGCAGCCGTTTTGGCTATTTTCATTGTCATGCGAGCCTCATAGTTTGCATCATTTACGGCAAGCATAAATGTTCGATTAATTTGTGATCGTGCTTTTTCACGAGCCTGCACCAATGCTCGATATTGATCAAAATCCAATTTGTATTGATTTATTAACATTTGATAATCAGGTGAAGGTGAAGGTGAAGGTGAAGGCGTTGGTTCAGCTGATGCACTCAAGCTGGATGAAAAAAGCAGGGTCAGCGAGATGACAACTAGTGCTATCCCTCGCAGTCTCATGCCTAAATGATGCATCTAACTGTTGTGATTTTTCTGTGAAATGGCCTCAAAGAGTGAAAATTTATTGGATTTAGAGCCCCATCATGCAAGAGTGGCCCTATGGCACAGTTAATTATGATCGTTGATGATGAGCCGGGGGTCCGAGCACTCCTTAATGACACCTTGCGTATTGCCGGCTTTGAGACGGTGGAAGCAACTGATGGAATGTCTGCGTTAACACTTTTGCGTACTCATAAGCCAGATCTCTTAGTTATCGATATCAATATGCCGTTAATGGATGGATTTGAATTAGTAGAGCGCTTGCGAGGCACAAATGATTTAACGCCCGTTCTTATGCTCACAGCGCGTGAAGATAAAGCCGACATCACCCGAGGCCTGAAAATTGGCGCCGATGATTATGTGATTAAGCCTTTTGGCATCGAAGAGTTAATTCTGCGCATCAAAGCTATCTTGCGCCGTTCAACAAAGAATGTTGACGTTCCTTCTCTGCTTTCATGCGGCCCAATCTCAATCGATGATGATCAGCACTTAGTGAGCTTTAACGGTGAAGCGGTAGATCTTTCGCCGACCGAGTACCGCTTACTACAGATATTAATAGAGAAGAAGGGCAGAGTGCTCAGCAAAAACCTTTTGCTGGATGAGGTTTGGGGAATCACTTTCGAATCTGAAAGCACGGTCGTGGATACCTATATTTCATATCTTCGCAAGAAACTGCACCGAGATGGCTTTGAGGGTATTAAGACTGTTCGTGGCGTGGGATTTCAAATCCAGGAGCCTAAATAGTTTTCATGAAAATTAGAACTCGGCAAATTATCTCAACTGCCCTTGTTACCTCGGTCCTCTCAATTCTTATTGGTGGCTTTGCCGTTGTGAGCACATATCGCAGTGAGATTGCGATGATTGATAAACGCCTTAATCAAGTCGAGAGTGACATCCGTGTAAATCCGATGGATGCTGTCAGCATTGCCCTGCTCAGCATCGAGCAAAACAATCTCGACTTAACTTTGGGCTTTGCAACCCCTAGCGGTGAAGTAACTATTTTGCGTGAATCTGTTGGCACGCCACTTGATGGTCCAGATCTTCGAGTTCGCACTATCCCAATTCCTGAAGGGGATGTTCTTATAGTTGCAGCTTCTTTAGTTGATATTCATCGCTCGCTTGATATCAATCTCTGGCGACTTCTCATTTTTATTATCCTGGCAAACATCCTTGCATCAATTGCAGCATCACTGCTTTCGCGCTCCGGAGCCTTGGCACAAGAGCGGGCACAAAGGCAGAAGATGCAGGAGTTCATAGGTGATGCTGCACATGAGCTGCGCACACCAATGACTGTTGTTAAAGGTTATGCCGAACTTCTCAAAGGTAAGCAGCTAGATCCAGAGCGCGAGAGCGCGGCCTTTGATCGACTCAACAGCGAGTTAAAGCGAATGGATTTTCTGATCGGCGATTTACTGATGTTGGCTCAGCTGGGTGAAGAAGGCAACATTGATTTTGAAAGCATTGATATTGCGCAGTTAGTTCGTGAAAATCTCTTTGATTTTAAAGAGATTGCACCGACTCATTCAGTTACCACTCAGATAGATGAGAGTGCGGTAATGCTTGGATCTGAAAAGTATTTGCAGCGCTTTATCCAAAACGCACTAACTAATATTCGTCTGCACACACCCCCGAGCACCTCAGTTCGAGTAAGCGTTAAGGCCGAAAAACAGATAACAATCATTATTGAAGATAGTGGCCCGGGACTGCCCCCTGAATCATATGGAGAGAAAATCCGAGGACTTAAGCGCTTTGATAGATCTCGCTCCCGAGATACCGGCGGCACAGGGTTGGGTATGAGCATCATGAACGCGGTAATTGAAAGACATAAGGGAGTTTTTACTCTTCGCAAGAGCGAACTTGGCGGCTTGGCAATTGAAGTTCACCTGCCTCGCGCTTAGACTTAGTAAGTGAAAATACTCTCGCTAGTAATTTTAATCATCGTCGCACTAGGTGTTGCCTATTGCATCCGCTCATTACGTGCATTGCACAAAAAAGTCAGTGCACGGTCAGAGCGAACTACACGAGAGATTGCAGCATCGACCAAAGAGTTAAAAGCAGAAGTCTGGCAGTCCTATCGCCAGAGCGAGGCAATGCAGCAGCTCTTATCACTTCTAAAATTTAGTGCTCCAGTTCCACCAACACGCAGCTGGGCAGCATCGCCAGATCTTCTGTTAACTCTGGCTCAGCTAGTTCGCACGCACAATCCGAAATTGGTTGTTGAACTTGGCTCAGGAGTTTCCACATTAGTAGTTGCCAAAGCTGGGGCAAAGAAAGTAATTAGCATTGATCACTCAGGCGAGTTCGCAGAGATAACTCGTGGTGTATTAAAAGAGCACAAAGTGCGTGGGGTTGAGATTAGGGTTGCACAACTTAAGGCTCATATCTCAGGAGTTGAGTGGTATGACACTGCAGTGATAAAGGATTTAAAGCGCATTGATTTACTCATAGTCGATGGACCGCCAGGATCTAAAAACCCAGAGGCACGCATGCCTGCTCGTGCTGAGTTCATCGCCAAGCTCTCACCTAAGGCCATCATTGTTATAGATGATGTCAATCGTGAGGGAGAGCGTAAGTTGGCTGAGAGTTTTGCTAAGGCTCTGCCTAATCACGTCCTTACTATTTATCCTCACGAAAAGGGCACAGCGGTAATTTCGCCTAGATAACTGATGCCTCTATCCATAGAACAAGCTCTAGACGAGGCATGCGCACTCATCGTTGATACAAAGACTTTAGTGCGTGTTGTTTTATCTGGCCGTCGTCGCAATATGCAGGTGGAGCATGAGCGCATTGATATCAGAGCCGTTGAAATCAAGGGCTCCATTGTTTTACAACTCACCTACAGCGATGGCAAAGCCACAACAACTAAAAATATTGCACCAGATAAATCAGAGGTCCTGCAATTAATCTCTAGTGGTTATGCAAATATCACTGTGGATAGCGTTGATGGATCTATGAGCATTCGTGTGACAAAGAGTGGTGAAGCCCAGGTTCACCATGAAAAGAAGAGCCTGGAGCAAAACCTTTCTCACGATAAGAAAAAGGAACGTTTGCTTGATCCAGCTGATCCATTCTTGCGTGAAGTCGGCATCGCCGATCACAAAGGACAGATTAAGCCTTCGAAAAATGATAAATACAAGCAAGTAGAAGAGTTCTTGCGCTTGCTAGTGCCAACGCTTAACTCTGCAATTGAAGCTGGTCAGATTGAAAAGCCAAGCAAAGACAGGCCCTTATCAATTGTTGATTTAGGTTGTGGGCATGCTTATTTAACTTTTGCGGCCCACCAATATCTCAAGAGCATTGGAATGCCTGTTCATGTGACAGGAATTGATATTCGCCCGGCATCACGTGATCGCAACAATGAAATTGCCCAGACACTAGGTATTTCAGAGACGATTACTTTCAAAGCCGAAAAGATCGCGTCAACAACAGCTGCGCAAGCAGATGTTGCAATCGCACTTCATGCCTGTGACACAGCAACAGATGACGCAATTGCCTGGGCAGTAAATGGTGGAGCAAAGCTTTTATTGATTGCACCATGTTGTCACCACGATATTCAAAAGCAGATGGAGCAAAGCCCAGAGCCATGGGGCGCTATTACCAAATTTGGTGTGATGAAAGAGCGCATGGGTGATTTACTCACAGATGCTTTGCGTGCACAGATATTGCGTATTGTGGGATATCGCGTTGAGATCATTGAATTCATCGGGGGAGAACACACACCTCGAAACATCATGATTCGTGCAGTGAAGACCGGAGCGCAACCTGATGCGCTAGATATCGATAGGTACCGTGAAATCACGACTCAATGGGGCGTAGTTCCCGCCCTTTCTAAGAAAATTTCCACCTTCACTATCGGTTAGACTTCACTCATGTCTAAGGTCCTTGCATCTCTTCCCGTGGGAGAAAAAGTCGGTATCGCCTTTTCTGGCGGACTTGATACTTCTGTGGCGGTTGCTTGGATGCGCGAAAGAGGTGCGATTCCCTGCACCTACACCGCAGATCTTGGCCAATATGACGAGCCGGATATCGATTCAGTTCCAGTTCGTGCCAAGGAATATGGCGCAGAGATCTCACGCCTTGTCGATTGCAAGAGTGCGTTAGTTGAAGAAGGCTTAGCTGCAATTGCGTGCGGAGCTTTCCATATTCGCTCAGGCGGAAAACAATATTTCAACACAACACCTTTGGGCCGCGCCGTAACAGGCACAATGCTGGTTCGTGCCATGCAGGCAGATTCAGTAAATATCTGGGGAGATGGTTCAACTTATAAGGGCAATGACATTGAGCGTTTCTATCGTTATGGTCTTTTAGCTAATCCAAACTTGAGAATCTATAAGCCATGGCTTGATGCTGACTTTGTTAATGAACTTGGTGGGCGCAAAGAGATGTCTGAGTACTTAGTTGCTCACAAACTTCCTTATCGTGACAGCACAGAAAAGGCCTACTCAACTGATGCCAATATCTTGGGTGCAACACATGAGGCAAAGTCGTTAGAAAACCTAGACACATCAGTTGAGCTCGTGCAGCCAATCATGGGTGTGCGCTTCTGGGATCCGGCCGTAAAGATTGAAACTGAAGATGTGAAGATTTCTTTTGTTCAAGGCCGCCCGGTTGCTATTAATGGTAAGTCATTTGATGATGTTGTGGAATTAATGAAAGATGCTAACGCAATTGGTGGCCGTCATGGGCTTGGAATGGCTGATCAAATTGAGAACCGCATCATTGAAGCTAAGAGTCGTGGCATTTATGAAGCTCCAGGAATGGCGCTGCTCTTTATTGCCTATGAGCGTTTAATTAGTGCAATTCACAATGAAGACACTATTGCTAACTATCACGCAGAAGGCCGCCGCTTAGGTCGCTTGCTCTATGAAGGTCGTTGGTTAGATCCACAATCTTTGATGCTGCGTGAGTCTTTGCAGCGTTGGGTGGCATCTGCTGTTACCGGCGAAGTCACATTGCGCATGCGCCGCGGTGATGATTACTCAATTATTAATACAACTGGTCCTGCACTTAGCTATGCACCAGAGAAGCTATCTATGGAGCGCACAGAAAACGCTGCCTTTGGTCCAGTTGATCGCATTGGCCAGCTCACTATGCGAAATCTTGATATCGCAGATACTCGTGCCAAGCTTGAGATGTATAGAGCGCAAGGCCAACTCGGCAATGGTGAATTTAAATTAATCGGCGAACTCGAATAAAGGATGGAAATGAATTCAAAAGTCAGAAACATAGCAATTGCAGCAGTAATCGCGCTTGTGATTACATCCCTTTCAGCATGTGGAGGAAAAGAGACAGTGGCAGAAACAGCATCTTTAAACAACCTACCGGCAGTAACAGCTAATGCTGGTGAATCACCAACAATTACTGCACCAAGTGGTGCAGCTCCAACAACTCTACAAACCCAAGACATCATTGTTGGATCGGGTACTGAAGTTCAAGCTTCTTCTACTCTGACAGTTCATTACACATTGATGACATGGTCAAATGGTTCAATCGTTGAGTCTTCTTGGTCTGGTGGGCAACCAGCAACGTTTCCACTTGCTGGTGTGATTGCAGGATGGCAACAGGGATTACCTGGTGCAAAAGTTGGTGGGCGTCGTTTACTCGTTATTCCAGCAGATCTTGGTTATGGTCCGAATGGCTCAGGCCCAATCGGTCCAAATGAAACTCTCATCTTTGTTGTGGACATCATCGCTGTTTCATAACAAGGCTTAAACAGAGCCCCATCTGCCCTTTGGCAGGTGGGGTTTTGTGTTTGTTCACAATGCATTCACTTAAGGCAGGTACTCTGCTGAGATGAAGAAAGTATTTGCTGAGTTTCTTGGAACAACCCTATTAGTTGCAATCGTTGTTGGTTCAGGCATTATGGCCACGAATCTTTCACAAGATGTTGGCGTGCAACTACTAATAAATACGATATCAACAGTATTTGGTCTCTATGTGCTCATTCAGATTTTGGCTCCCATTAGCGGTGCTAGCTTCAACCCAGTTGTCACTCTGGTTGATCTGATTCAAAATCGCACATCTCCACTCACCTTCATTCAATACGCGTTAGCTCAAACTGCAGGAGCAATTACAGGCGCAGTCTTGGCAAATGCGATGTTTAGCCTTCCTCTGTTTGAAGCCTCAACCAAGGCCCGCTCTGGCAGCAACCTCTACATCGGCGAAATGGTGGCAACTGCAGGATTAATCCTGATTATTAACTTGCTCATCGCCCAAGAAAAACTAACGCTTATTCCTGCAGTTGTTGCTTCATGGATAGGTAGTGCTTACTTCTTCACTAGTTCAACTTCTTTCGCAAACCCTGCAGTCACCATCGGACGAGCGTTCAGTGATTCATTTGCCGGAATTGCCCCAGAGTGCGTCTTAAAGTTTATTGCCGCTCAATTACTGGGCGCTCTTATTGGCTTGGGTCTAACAAAGGTGCTCACCAATGACAAGTAAACCAACGGTTCTATTTGTCTGCGTTCATAACGCAGGCCGCTCTCAAATGGCAGCTGGCTTTATGAAGGAATTAGGGAAAGATCGCGTAGAAGTTCTCTCTGCGGGCTCTGCGCCTAAAGATTCAATTAACCCTGTAGCAATTGCAGCGATGGCAGAGTTGGGAATTGATATTGCAAATAATGTCCCTAAAGTTCTCACTCCAGAGGCAGTTGAAGCATCTGATGCTGTTATAACAATGGGCTGTGGTGATGTTTGCCCGTTCTATCCTGGCAAGCGCTATGAGGATTGGGTCTTAGAAGATCCTGCAGGACAAGGCATTGAATCAGTACGAGTGATTAGAGATGAAATCAAGAAGCGCGTAGAGCAGTTGCTCTCTGAATTGTTGACTTAAACCCCGCGAATCTACTCTTTGTTCATCTCCTAGTCACCAAATTCTGGATATATGCGACTTAGTCTCAATACAGTAAGTCAATAGGTTCGGTTAATCGGAGGAAACTAATGGAAAAAAAGCCACACCTTGAGGGATTTGTAGTTTTAGATGACATTCGTGGGCTACTTCTAAAGTCTTCCGCAACACTACATGCCCTATACAAAGGTCACTTAGCCCTGGAAACAATTGAAAAATATGTTTTTGAATCATATGCATTACTGGATGCAAGTAGTGAGATAAAGATTTATCTACCATCTCTAGCAGAACGTTTCTCGAAGGACAGACTGAAGGCATTACTTAAATCAACAAACCCTGAGACTTATGGTGCCCTGGATGTGTTATTCGTATGTGTTCATAATTCAGGTCGTTCACAAATGGCTGCAGGCTTCATGTCAAAACTTGGCGGAGACAAAGTGATAGTGCGATCTGCTGGCTCAGCTCCACGCGAGAGTATTTCACCTACCGTTATAGAGGTTATGTCAGAACTTGGAATTGATATCACTGATGAGTTTCCGAAGCCATTAACAGATGAAGTTGTTCGTGCATCTGATGCTGTTATAACAATGGGCTGTGGCGATGCTTGCCCAGTTTATCCAGGAAAGCGCTATGAAGATTGGGTCTTAGAAGATCCTGCAGGACAAGGCATTGAATCAGTGCGAGTGATCCGTGATGAAATCAAGAAGCGCGTTGAAACATTGCTCAACGAGCTTTTAGCTTAAGCAAAGAGGAACTTAACTCCAGCAATTAGCAACACACATCCCAAGGCCCGCTTAACGCCTATAGATGAGAATCTTTTGATACCAAAGCGTGTGCCAATAGATGCTCCTGGAAATCAGCAACAAGCGATTAGGAGCGTCTGTACTTCAAACACTACTGAACAGCTTTAACTATCTGTTCACTGAGCCATTTGCGAAGGTTGTATGCATCATCAACCATGAAACCATGGCCAAAGAACCCATGAATCATTCCTGAGTATTCCTTCATTGTCACAGGCACGCCTGCTTTTTCTAGCGCGGCTGCATAGTTAGCGCCATCATCGCGCAAGACATCATGCTCAGCTAAACCGATAATGGCTGGTGCAACGTTTTTGAAAGTAGTTGCTCGCGCAGGAATGGCATATTTGTTGTTCATATGAGCCTCTGGAACATAGAGACCCCAACACCATTGCATTCCAACGCTTTCTAAACCAAAGCCAGTTTCATGGGCACGATATGACTGAGATTGGTAATCGGTATCTAGGCATGGATAGATAAGCATTTGATATGCCAACTTCACATCACCGGTATCGGCAGCTTTGAGTGCAACTGCTGCAGCTAAATTGCCTCCCGCACTATCGCCTCCCACGCCAATCTTTGTTGGATCAATTCCAAAGCGCGCAGCGTTCTTTGCAACCCAGAGCAGGCCTGCATAACAATCATCAAAAGGTGTTGGGAATGGATGCTCTGGTGCTTTCTGGTAGTTAATTCCAATTACTACAAAACCAGTCTCGGCTGCGATGTTAGACATCTGTGGGGCATAGCGAAGTGTCCAGCTAAATACCCAACCACCGCCATGGAAATAAACAAGGGCAGGAGCATTGGGTTTAACGTTCTTAGGACGATAGATGACGGCATGCAGATCTGCTGTGGGAGAAGTGAAATAGGTGTGTTCTGTGTGCACATCATTTGATTCAGGACCTGCATACTTTAAGTAATCAGCAGCATCTGCTCTGCGCTCTTCTAAAGTCGCATCAGCCGGCATTGGATTATTGGCGGCGGTGTAGTCGAGAAAGGCTTTGGTCTGTGGGTGCATAGTCATGGGCGCAAGGCTATTCCAACTCTCATGAGTGCGCTCTACACTTTCACTCATGTCTATCGCCCACCACGTTTACACCGCAGTGGATTGCGCTAACCCAGTATCCCTTGCCCGCTTCTATGCAGAGATAACTGGCTGGGATGTGGGAGAGATAGAGGATTTAGAAGATGAATGGGTAGATCTATTTCATAACGGTGTGCGCATGATGGCTTTTCAAAAAGTCTCCAACTACATCCCACCCACCTGGCCAGATGGACCTATTCCTCAACAACTACATTTTGATTTTCATGTTAAAGATCTAGATATTGGCGAGAGCAAAATATTGGCAATTGGCGCTACCAAGCATAAAGTGCAACCAGGCACAACTTTTAGAGTCTATTTAGATCCAGAAGGTCATCCATTTTGCTTGGTGAAGAACCCTCAATAGTAAAAGTTGGTTTTAACACCTAAAACGCGACCTAACTCACATAGATTCAAGATGCGTGCTCCAATGCTCGCCTTTACTGTTTTCCAAAGACAATCGAAAACAATCGGAGAGTAAATGAAAAAGGCAGTTGCAGTAATTTCAATCATATTTTTAGCACTAAGCGCTCAGCCTGCCCAGGCTGCTGCAAAAGTTAAAGTTTTGAATGCAAGCAAAGTTTCAACAAAAACAGGGCTAGTTACTATCACCGTTTCCGGACTTCCAAAAGAGCACGGAATCTATGTTTCCCAGTGCATGGGAATTGAAAAGGGAACGACTGTGCCTTCAGCCTGTAATCCAGCAAAGGCTTCAAAGCTCTGGGTCTCTAATGTGGCCGCAGATCTAAAGATGGGCGCTAAACCAGCAACTGCAAAGCTCACCATCAAGGTTGATAAGTACTTCAAAGATGGCGACTGTGTTCACACAAAGTGCATTATCTATGTGACAAATGATCACAACGCAACCGATAAGACTGCTTTCCAGGCAATCCCATTTAAGTTTGGCGGGATCAATCTCTTTTAGACTTTGGATTGAATAACCTCGGGCTTACCTACGTAAGTGGGTGGTGAGGGACTCGCTATCAAACCTTCAAACCATTCCCTTTGACCCACTATGCGGATATATCCGTTCTTGACTCATCTCCAATATTAGGGAAAAAGTCTGACAATTACGAGATTTTGAAGGGATTTAGGATGGATTTGGGCGAGTCTGTGTATTTCTAAAGGCTCTCAGTTATTTTCCTCCCAAGTCCAATGG
>Ga0209135_1000025_pt1 | contig 50254 bp, 32 predicted proteins | sample LauGreSBDMM110SD_4_FD_187570 | JGI IMG/M metagenome (GOLD analysis project Ga0209135, IMG submission 187570) | Freshwater lake microbial communities from Lake Michigan, USA - Su13.BD.MM110.SD (SPAdes) (version 3) | ecosystem: Environmental > Aquatic > Freshwater > Lake | place: Lake Michigan... | reverse complement strand
TTATTGGTTTTACTTAATTCTAAAATATAATTATTTAAATGATTCATATCAAAATGTATTGACCTTGGAACATAATTAAATATAAATATTGTATCTAAATCCACACATATAGATTGTGTCAAATCAATCGAACCGGGAACAGCTACACTAGATACTATATTTTCAACCAAATTATCCAAATGAAAAAAAATATTTAAATTATATTCTTTATTTATTCTTTGTATTAAATGATTGTAAGAATTCATTGCAGAATGAATGTCAAAATCAATATGATTTAAAAAATCAGATACACACCATGTATTAATAAATAATATGTTTTCACTATTGTATTGTATTATTTTTGCACCGGTTCTCTGCATGGAGTTTTTTAACAAAATATTTAATATTTCATTGTTTAATAAATTTTCAGGTGGATTACCATTTACTAAAGTATCACTGTAATTTATTTCTAATTTATCACCTAATCTTTGTATATTGGGTATATTTTCAACAAAAATATCTCCATTTATAAAGTAATAGTAAAAATTAGTTTCTTTATTTAAATTACAAATTAATTTTATAAAAAATGAACTAAAATAAATATCTCCTATATGATTTATATTGTAAAAACACAATTTCATTTTTATATAGTTAGAAAAATACATATTTTTATTATTAGTAACGCGTTCTACACCAATGCCCATGCCCATGCCTATTTACAACTTCAATACACTATCCATTCTTTCTTTGGATTATGCCAAAATCGCTTTGCATATATAATACCATCACTCAATAATGCTGCAACATAACTAAAACTACTCGGAGATGTTATTAATATGTCTGCTGCAACCAACCCTACAAAGGTTGGTGTCATGTCTTCATTTAAATGAAATTGTACATCTTCTTTTTCCAAATCTTTAAAATCTTCTATATTTCCCTGTGAATATATATGAAATAATAATTCTTTGTCCACATATTTTTGTCTTATTTCATTCATTCTATTCAAATAATATGAATTGGGGGTATTCGCTCTGTCTCCAGCTTCACCTTTATCGTGTGAATTTTCGCGTCGTATATGTATGGATATATTCATTTTATTATTTTTAAAAAAGTCTCTTTCTTTGTTTTTCCAAAAACACTCTTTTATAAATTGCATTGATTCACTATTACAACACTCATCTATGTTTTCCTCAAAGTCATTTATCATATCATAAAAATGAATTACAGTCGACGTAGAATCATTATTTTCTATATTGGATTGTAAATTTATTAACTCTTCTAATTTGTTTGTATAATATGGGTCATTGTCATAATTATGAGCTACAGTTATGAAGGGGGAATACTTATATTTCATATTATGTTTCATACAAAAAATATAAGTTGTTATAATGGTTTGATATTGTGCACCAAATCCATCTGTTCTTATTTGATGGGTATAGCTCATTATATATTACAATAAATTATTTCTATGTTTATTATGTAATTTTTTTTCTCTATATTTTCTATTACATACCAATTCCAAGAATTTTCTGTAAGATATTTCGCGATTTTGATTTTGGTTGTCGGTTATCCTGGTTCACCTGGTTCTCTTGTTTTTCGATGCTTTTGTATTTCTTTTGTGTCTTCTTTCGTGAATTCACAGAACTGTCCATTTCAACCAGACTCTTTCGTGTAACCGATTTTCCTCGTTTTTTCCCAACCACTGCACCTACTGCAGCCCCCGGCGAATATTTGAAAAACCATGCATTCCATTCCGCACTATTCCGTTTATGCATCAATTCCTTGAATTTTTCCGCCTTTTCTGCACGAATCGATTCCAATGTCGGCTGTTTTCCATAACAGGATATACTGAATCGTTTCAGTAAACCCCGCTGTTCCAACCGATTCTTTTGTTCGACCTCAAACAAGAACTTCGCCATACACAAAATACGATTGCTGTCAAAATATTCCTTGTCTGCATAAATAAACGCCAAATAGAAACTCAACATGGTATCTATTGTTGCCACATTGATTTCCTTGTTTCCGATTTGTATGGTATTGTAATTGTGACACGCAATCGGTTTGAATATAAATGCGACGGTTTCTTTTCCAATACGCACCTCAATATGTTCGGGTATCACGTCATCCAAGGAATCGTGTTTTACTGTTTGAACCGTTTTGAATCCAATTTCTTCCAACCGCTCTTTAATTATTAAAGCAGACCTCTCCGGGTCTTCTGCCAACACATCAAAATCTGGTATCTGTCGTATTAATTTCTGTTGGGCAGCATCCATGTATTTGGAATACAACGAACTCGCATACCCACCAAAAAACACCACTCCCTGTTCAATAAAGGAATCGCGCACGCTGAAATACACGCGTTCTGAATCGGATGCATCCAATGTCTCCACATCCCGCTGAAAATCTACGGTATGGCAATCAAACGGAGGAACCAATGGATAATATTTATTCAACAAAGTTAATCGTTTGAGAACCTTTTCCCAACGAGACACATCCCCCGCAGGTCGCGACAATTCCAAATACATGGACATGCGCAAATAATTCGGCGGACAATATCGAATACCAGCAATCGTAATCGTATCTTTACCAATCGACCTATATATATCCGAATGTAATTGTGTAATATCTGCCATAGGAATGTAATTGACAAACACCTTGTATGTTCCTTTATGGACACCCGATTTGGCTTCTGTTTCTAAATATCCCGCGGCATAAAAGATGTCCGACAGTTCTTTTGCATCCTCTAAAGCATTCTGTGAGAAAAAGTCATAATCCGGCACTTCAATATCCCGGTCATAAAATTGTGCGTATTTTGGTAATATGTTATTAATCGCCGTTCCTCCATAACAAATGAGCTTTTTGCGAATTAAAAAATTCTCTAAAATCTGAATCATCTGTTTGACATCGTCACTATTCGCGATTTTTTGTTTCTGTAAAATATCGGTTTCATCTACCGCATGTCGCAATATTGCCAATTCACAGTCTTCAAATGACATTTTGTCATCACATAACGGTGTATTATATTTTTGTTTTGTGGAATGTCTTTTGATATGTTTTGTATTACGGGAATGTTTCATGTCTATATAACAGTATATATTTACATTATATATTGTTATTCGTGGTGATTCGTATTGATTCGCTCCTTATACAGAGATTTTATCTACATTAATCGTCGGTCCATTGGATGCCGCATAAGAATTCAATTCAGGCATCAATAAAAAGGAAGTTCCACCAGCATCATTAAACGTCATTTCATATGCACCCAAATTGGATACACCCAACGATTGTATGCCATTTAAATAAGACGACATCCACGCCATCATCGGCAATATATGAAAGGGGACCCGGTCTTGAACGGTTTTTAATATATCCACATTGTTTGTCAACAACACATGTTTAGAATCAAATTGAGCCACTTCTGTAATCATTTGTTCAGAAGAAGAGGGTCCCGGTAAATTACCATAATCTATGATTTGCATTCCTTTTGTATAGGGGTCAATATGTATTTTGGAAGACAATGCACCTGTTTTTTGATTCATGCCATTGCTATTTTTATCCATAATAATCACTACCTTCCCCATGATTTTTTCCAGAGTAGTTTTTGGTGTAATTGCTCCCCCATTATATCTAACAGGTTTCAATATGTCTAGTGCCTGTTCAATTTCTCGATTTAATGCATTGTTTTTTCCGCGTTTGGATAATTTGGTTTCGTCGGAATCATTCACAGAGAACAATTGATACATTGGACGAATTTGTATAAAGAGAGGGTCTTCCAAATTCGGAACTGGATGTTTAAATGCATTTTGCAACACTGTATCTAATATTTCACTAAATAATACAGCATTATTGGAAGAGGATGGAAACGCACCTTGGGTTGAACATCCAACAACAGCTTTAGGTACATTGGATGGGGTTTCCCCCTCTTTCGGGGTCGGCAATGCATAAAATACTTCAAAGTCCAAGAAACGATATCCGCGACTCAATACATATATGACCATATCCGTGGAAACAGATTCTCCATCATAGGCGGAATCAAATGAACTCTTGATTACAAATGAATCCAGTGTTTTTTTCTGATTCGCAGGAGACACGCGCGTCAGAGCCAATGGGAGTTTATTTGCATTCTCAATCGCAATTACATTTTTATTGGTGTATGCAGAAAATCCTTCGGTTTCACTGATAAGCTCGACACGTTTTTTAAGGAGTCTAAATAAAATATATAAAAACATACAAAAAATGAGAACCAATATGATTTTTTGTAAAATATTCTTCATGTATATTAAGTTCGATTATAATATAACACTTGAAAATAAAAACACGAGAAATACCACCGGAAGCCGATAACCGAAACAATAAATCGAAACAAAACAAAATAAAATTATATTATAAGTATATTATAATATAACATATGGCTGGTGGAATATTAAATTTAATATCTACAGGAAACAATAATATCATATTAACAGGAAACCCAACAAAGACATTTTTCAAGGTCACTTATTCTAAATATACCAATTTCGGATTACAAAAGTTTCGCATTGATTACGATGGGGCGAGAGACCTACGCCTAACAGAACCTTCTGTATTTTCATTCAAAATGCCCCGATATGCTGAATTATTAATGGACACTTACCTTGTTCTCAATATCCCAACTATATGGTCCCCCATTTATAATCCCTGCCCAGAAACCGGTAATATGTGGGCTGCCTACGATTTCCGCTGGATACGAGAACTGGGAACCAACATGATTTTAGAAATTACAATCACCTGTGGGTCTCAAACCATCCAACGATATAGCGGGGAATATTTACGCGCTATGGTGGAACGCGATTTTTCAGCAGAAAAAAAGGAACTATTCGATAAAATGACGGGAAACACAATCGAACTGTATGACCCAGCCAACGCTTTCACTCGAGAAAACACATATCCATCGGCTTATTATACCACCTCCGGACCTGGTGCAGAACCCTCTATTCGCGGAAGAAAACTATACATTCCAATGAATACATGGTTTACACTGGATAGTCGATGCGCCTTCCCGATGATAGCCTTGCAATATAATGAATTGTATATTAATGTCACGATGCGACCCATTCAAGAGCTATTCCAAGTAAGGGATGTGTTTGACAGTCCCAACAATTACCCCTATATCCAACCCGATTTCAATTTACCGCAATTCAATATGTATCAGTTCCTACAAACACCTCCACCGGATTTAACGGTGCCGAATGCATACCCCAATTTGACAAACATATGGAATGCGGATATTCATTTGTTATCAACCTATTGTTTTCTCAGCGGTGAAGAATCACGCCAGTTTGCAGCAGAAGACCAAGTGTATTTAGTAAAAGACGTTTTTGAATACACATTTAATAATATCACGGGCACACAAAAGGTAAAATTAACCTCTTCTGGTATGGTATCCAGCTGGATGATTTACTTACAGAGAAATGATGTAAATATGAGAAACGAATGGTCCAATTATACGAACTGGCCCTACCATACTCTCCCATCGGATATTGTATTAGCTCCCGCTCCTGGACCCCGAACCAATCCACCCGGTAGTCGAATCGTAAACCCAGGTATATTTATTACAGGCAATTTAGCACCTGAAAATCAAAAAGAAATTTTAGAAACAATGGCAATCGTGTTTAATGGCGATTATCGCGAAAATGTATTGGAATCCGGAGTTTTCAATTATGTGGAAAAATATGTGAGAACAAAGGGTTCCGCAAAAGACGGATTATATTGTTATAATTTTTGTTTGAATACAGACCCTTTTGAATATCAACCCTCGGGTGCCATCAATTTAAGTAAATTCAGAATTATTGAATTAGAAGTGAGCACACATGTACCACCATTTGATGTGCAAAATATGTCTTACAATATCATTTGTGATGCGAATGGGAACCCGATTGGAACTTCCAAGTTGAATTGGCGTCTGTTTGAATACAATTATAATATGAAAGTGTTTGAAGAAAGATATAACGTATTGTCATTTATGGGTGGAAATTGCGGTATGTTATACGCAAGATAATAGAAGAATATTATATACTGTTATAATAAATATATAATATTCATGAGTTCAACATGGAGAAATAAAGAGACAAACAATATAACTCATAAGAGTGGGATTCCGATAACTTCGCCTCCTTCTCCTCCTGAAAATTTCAAGAATATACCCATGTTTGAAGTATTGCATCCGAAAGTGCCCTCTAGCGACCCATCGGTTACCAAAGAGTTCACTGAAGAGGTGACAGAAGGTTTCGATATAATGGGCGACGATTATTTTGAGCAATGTAAGCGGTATATCAAATTAAAGGGGCTCTCTGGAATCAGTGATTTTCTAAAAGATAAATTTAAATTATTATATCAAAATCCAGTGGAGAAATTAGATGAATCGATTGAGGAGACTATTTTTTCGTTGTTGTATGGAATGTTGCTTATGACAGATAAAGGGTGTGAAGAAGAAAATGTCTTGGAAAAACAGACAAAGGATAAAGCATTTTCTGGTTTTTGGTGGATTAAAGGTTACGGTTCTGAATTGTTTACGACCATGCAAGAAGCATTTTCCGTGCAAGATACTCCGTATTTGAAAAGAACAGTGGATTCTTTTAAAAAAAATCACCCGGAGTTTATTACAGATAATAATATTTACAACAAGGTGGTTGAATACTATGTATCCCAACTAAATGAACGCGAAACAAAACTAAAACGAAGAATAAACGACACTGAACTATTTCAATTCAATAATTATTTCGATAACCAGTTGAATTTACCAGAAGTTCAATCCAACATACTCAAAATAAAAACGGCGTCTACCCACACAACAAAAACCACTTACCAAAATACTATGGCGGATTATCAAAAATATTATAAAAATACGGCTCGATTCAAAATATACAATAAAGAACCGATTTCGTATTATACATTCAAGAATGAATATTTCGACCTGTTAAATAATACAGCGCCCCCTAATTCACCCTCACTCGATAATGCACGGACACAGGATCCGAACTACGCATTTTCCATTGATTTTCCGGCTGGTACGAAAACTGTCCCAATACAAAGTTTTCTGGAGGATGTTCTCACACATTACACATCCATTCTCGTAAAAAAGGAAAAAACTGGGTCTTACAAAGATAATATATTGAAATCCAGAATCGGAACCGTGTATGCAAATTTATTAAACTATTTGGAATTCCAATTTTATCGCATGTATGGAGTGTTTTTCAACGAATATCATTTGGCTCTATTTAATCATATTTTTTTTATATTGTTAAATCAAGATGATACGAATGCTGATAACGTCTACAATGGAATGACAAATAAATATTTCGAATTTGGAAGAAAAAAAATGAATGAAATTTACAAAACCTTGTTTGAAGAGATTTTATTGGACTCAACATCAAAGTTGCATTATTTGTATACGTTGTTGGATGATAATTTCGATTCAGATGACGATATTGATATGCAGATTTTTTATAAGTATAATTACATGCTGTTATCATTCGATGAAATGAACCCTAAAGATAGTTATCCAGTGGGTATTTCACCGGATGATAACGAAAATGTATTAATCGACTATATTTTGTTGCCGGAACCACCCTTTGAAGTCGAATCTGACATGAAAACATATTATACAGAAGAATTGACGGAATGCGAAAAAGAACAGGAAAGAAAGAAAAAGAAAATCAAGAGGTATGCAAAAACCATCAAAGAGGAATTATACAAGATTCTATTAGCTCCTGTAACTATTTATATTGCCTATAACTTTTATTATTTGTTTTTCTTTAAAGACTGCACTGAATCTGTAAAAACATATAACGAAACAACTGGCGATACAGATTACAAGAATACTTCTGATAAATGCACAACCCCCGTATTTCCCGATGTAGAATCTTACTTTCATTATTATGAGAGACACAAACTCGATTTGTTGTTTGAACTTTTCTTCAAACCAGTAAAATTCTTATATACATCATTCAATTCACTCAAGGCTATATTTCGTAATGAATTCTCATTATTATCCGCAAATGCAATTGTTCCAAAAGATGAGTTTCCATATATATTTTTGTTTGCCTGTATTATTTTCTTTTACAACTATTTAATTTATGATTTTTCCAAGAATGAAGAAGGTAACTACAATTATGTATTGTCTATTTTCAACCACATTATTGGATTAGACTTTGATAAATTGAATGAATCTGTAACAGGACTACGAATGGACCAATTACAAGTTAATAAAACCGAGGATATTGAAAGTATTTTAAAGAAAGGAGGTATTGCAGCCTATGTATTTATGATTACGATTCTATTTTTTACAGAAACAATGATTCATCATATTGGGGGTGTTTCAATAAAATCCATGTTTAATGATTCAGATTACAAGGATGGTGTTATAGATTCAGATTACAAGGATGGTGTTATAGATTCAGATTACAAGGAAGATTATGAAAATAGTTGGTTGTTTTGGGTAACTAATACCACAAATCCATTGGTTGGTATACTCAAATTTTTGTATATGTTGTTTTATTGGTTTTTAAAAGGCTTTATTGTAGTTAAATTGATTCCTTTGTCAATAACCATTGTTATATTGTATTTTATATACAATATGTTTGTCGGAATATACAACAATTCAACTGCAGATGTATCCATGTTTGACAAAATCGAATTAATAAATCGGTCGATATATACGAAATTATATAGTGAATCGTCAAACACAATAATGTTCATGATAAAATCAGTTTTCTGGTTTGTATTCTTCTATTTGTATGAATTTATTGCAATTTTGGTTCTCATTATATCTCTAACAACCATTTTGAAACGTATTGATTCGAATGAAATAACTACAGTAATCTCGATGTTCTTTTTGTTTTTTATTGTGGGTATTGTGGTATGGAGTGCATATAAATATAAAATAATAAAACCCAAACTAGATGATGATTATATGCGATATGATAATTCCAAACAGTTTAATATGTTTAATTGTAAAGATAAATATGAAAAGGATACTAGCAATAGTATGTTTAATATTTTTATTGCAAGCGATAAATACAATGAGGTTATTATCAATGAATATATGGATAAAAGAAAAAAAGAAATCGAAAATAAAACACCATCCGGATTACAAAAAAGTTTTGGGTCCATGGTAAATTTTTTCGGGGATAAAATGAAGAGTGCAAAATCATTTTTGGAAGACAAAACGGCAAATGTTGAATCGACCATAGGAAGCGGTCTCACGAATGTGAAAGATTTACTTGCATCCAAGTATGCTCAAACAAAAGATGGTGCATCCAAATTAAAGGAGGTTGCATACAAGACTCCATCCAAATTAGGTGAGGGTGCAAAATCATTAGGTGAGGATGCATTGTATGTTTCAAAAGCATTAGGTGAGGGTGCATTGAATGGTGCAAAAGCATTAGGTGAGGGTGCATTGAATGGTGCAAAAGCATTAGGTGAGGGTGCATTGAATGGTGCAAAATCACTTGCAACTGGAATTAGTAACCTTTTTTCTAAGAAATAATCTGTTTTCTTATAACATTATGAATGGTAAAAGAAAACAACTCAGTAAGGTGGTATTACAGTGGAATATGGATGGGTTCTTCTGCTGCGGCGGATGGGCTCACAGATGGGCTTACGGATGGACTCGCTGATGCTTTAGTTGCACTCGCTAATTTTTGTTCCAGGTCTTCAATGCGTTTCAAAAGGGTTTCTACAAACAAAGGATTTTGTGTAGGGGTCGTCGTATCGGACAGTGGGGGAAGTGCCGGACCGATGGGACCAGATTGTGCCTGCATTCCTTGAACAACTGATTCCAAAAACTGATTTCTTTCTGTAAGGAATTTGATTTGCTGAAGTTGTTGATTCACGATGGTAATAATTTGGTCATTCGAAATCGGTCGGGGTGGTTTGCCTTCTTCATTAATCATGAGTTGACCACCATTCGGTCCTTGTTGCATTTGTTTCTGACGGTCTGCTTCGATTTGTTTGATTTGTTCCAACACATCGGGTTTCATTTTAGGTTCTCCTGGTTCATAATCTTTCAACAATGCATCAATGTCGTTCATGAAAAAGTTCTTGATGGAAGCTTCTTTAGCCTGTCGGATAAACATATCCACTGTTTTGGGGGATTCTTTTAAAAAATCCGGGTGTGGGTTCTCCAACAATTTACGTTTATCAAATGTATTGTGTTCATGGGAGAACACCAAAATCGTTTTTAATGGGTCCAATTGAACAAAAGGAACTGTATAATTTTTCAAGAAAACACGTTCTTCTGCGAGTGCCGCATGGTCTTCATATGCACAGTCTTTTAACATGGTTGTTCGAAAGGCAAATGTTCCGGCAGTTGCATGGGTCGGAGAATAGGGTCCCGACTGATACATTTTTTGTATGTGTTTGAAATACACGTAAATTTCACTAGAACCCGCACACATTGCCTCGCGATTTTCCATCAATTTATCTACTGCATGGCTCACGCGTTCCGGTGGGTAATAATCGTCATCGTCCATGTAAACAATAATGGTTCCTTTCACATATTTGTGCATGTAATTTCGTTTCTCGCCGAGCGCCATTTTTCGTTCTTCGCGAAAATACCGGATTTGAGGAATTCCCGATGCTTCGATTAAATCTTTTATGGAGTCCGTTCCATCATCTACTATAATCCATTCCATCCTGTCTTTTGGATAGGTTTGATTTAAAAAACATTGAAACATCGTCGGTATAAACGGACGGCGATTAAAGGTTGGTGTGCAAATAGACACAAATGGATAAAATTTTTTAGTCAATTTTGGCGTGTGTGATTTTACCTTTCCCATGTTGTTGTATATAAAGTAACTAACATATTATGTTTAATATCCTTGTAAACATAATAAATAATCTTCTGTAAGTAATATATGACAAAAAGAAAAAACATTGAATCATCCAACTCAACCATCCCATCCCTCATCCCATACGATTGGCAAATTATACATTCCTGTCATTCTGATACATTCCAGAGATGTATATGTGGTCACAACGTGAAACGACTTACGTATATATACAACAAACGGACATGTGAAATCATGAGAGTAGGCACAACGTGTGTTAAAAAATACGGTATTACCCAACACATCACCAATAGTTTATTGTATGTCGTCCTACATAAATATATTGTAGATGAAATCGATACTATCTCTGAATCACATGAAGATTCTTATGTATTCATAGAAATTGAATCCTGTTTGAGAACATGTATCCAAGAAAAATACAAAGAAATCAATGACAAAATAGAAAAAGGAAAAACAACCGAGGAATCTGCCCACGCCTCCTCTTCCGTTAATTATTATGATGTGGTAGTTCCGTTTCGAAGACTATTAACGGAAACATGTGACCTCGTCATGGAATACAAGTGTTTGTCGTTAAAAGAATTATTGCAAGAAATCGAAGATAATATTAATCTGTTAGACAATAACATCAAACATCGTATGATTGATGAATATGAAAATTCATCGGCAGCATCAGAGTCGGCTTCAACCACTGCATCTTCAGTCGATACACTTGATACTATTAGTGAAATTGATGAAGAAACCGACATAGACGACAGCATACGCCCAGAAATACAAGCGGTCATCGAAGATATCTTACAGAATGTTCTCGTTGAACCACCCATCCACCCAAAAATACAAGCGGTCCTCGAAAATATCTTACAGAATGTTCTTGTTGAACCACCCATTGCCGATGCCGTCGTAGAAGATAATATGACTCCGATGACGCAGACGACTCCGACAACCCAGCCATTCAATGAGAACATCCATCTAACTATACAGAATGAAACGACATCAAATACAACAATCGACTCACCGCTTACCCCATTGAGTTGGTGTGATGGGACGTCCACATGTTATTGCACAGTTCATTATCGCCTAAAAAATCTAGAATACAATATACAAGAATTCAAAAAAGAGGTGCAACTACATGTGGAAAATGTTAAAAAAACAGAAGAACTATATAGAACCATGATGGAAACCTACAGACCACTATTGAAATCGTCATCCACTGAATCGTCTTCCTCATAAATGGCGACTTCTTTTTTGACATTTTTGTCTAAATATCGATAAATTCGTTTGATATCTAATTTATCAATATTGTAGTTCTCAAATATCCGTTCAATGACTCCCATTTTATCGGTCTGACTTGTAAAGTCACCGTGTAATAAACGGATTTCTTGGAAAAAAGCAATCACATCTTTCTTATCCATATCCAGTTCTTGGCACAAATTATAAATAAACAGAATGTTGTTATATTCCGTAGAATATTTTGTAAGCACTTTTGTAAATCGTATCGCGTTTTCTTCACCTACATTGGTTGCGGAAAGGTTGCTACTGTCGAATGCACTTGTTTCCCTTAGTTTTTTGTGATACAAATAATTATTGTAAAATGTCTTGATAAGAGAACTCATTTCATTAAACTGCCAGATTTGGTTTTGAAAAGTGATGCGGTCAATAAAATCAGCAAAACATATATTGTCTAAAATTTTCAAATAAAATGGAATCGACTGGTCACATGGTAACTTGGACAAAGCATCAATAATATTTTCATGCCAGAGTAGAGCCACAATCGTGCGGTCGGTTTCATTGATAACACGATTATGTTCATAAATCGAAATGGGTTCTCGAATCAATTTCTGTGTGATTTTCTTGGAATCTTCATTATAAGATTTCATGTGGAAAATAGAATCCAATGTTTCTTCGTTGAGTAAATTCGGATTTTTCGTGTATATTTTGTGAATAAATTCCAGTTTCCGCAAGTCGCCCTGAATGTATTGCATGATTTTTTTGTATACGGAATCCACTGGAAGCGACGGAATGTATTTTTGCAGGATACATTTCATTTGAGGGTCTGTGGGGGGTTTTAATTCAAATGTATTACACACCTTCATGAGCTCTTTTATTTTTTTATCAATATAATAATTTCCAATACAGATAATCGGATTCAGTGTCATGTGTTCCAATCGCTGTTTTTTCGTTTTCTTCTGTCGGATTAATTTAATGAGCGAGGTAATACCGCCTTTATCCCCATTATTCATCCCATCAATTTCATCCATAATAATGGCGATTTTTTTCTTTTGACGGGTCATCATGTGGAGAACATTCTGCGAAGAAATATTATTGGAGGTAATTGTCTCAATCAATGTTTTATTGCGAACATCTCCCGCATCATATTTTATAATATCATAATTCAATTCTTTTAATAGAGCTGTTATAAAGAATGTTTTACCGCATCCAGGAGAACCATACAGATAAATTCCCTTTTTAAAATTAATGTTTTTACAGTTCTCTTCATAATTCGTCAATAATCCTTTGATTTCATTTTCAATAAAAGTTCGATTTAATATCTCATTAATACAATGTTCATGTGTAATTTGTTCATCCATACCATCTATAGCATTTATACAATGATTTTTTATATTATTCATAGTATGACTATTCATAATATAGTACTTTTGTAGTATATTATAATACAAACATGAATTATTCGTTTATTTTGAACGAGGTGTTCTCCATGTAAAAAACAGAATCTCTATCATCGATGGATTACCTCCTTACAATCATTATCTTTGAGAAGGATATCCAAAAGCATACAAGAACTTAGTTACATGTTCCAATGTATCCGTTGTTTTATTCAAATTGTCTCGAGTTTCTTTCAATTCCGCTTTTAATGACTTCACTTCTTTGACCAACAACGCAATAAATCCATTGTAATTAATCGATTGCATGTTCTCACCATCTTTTACATGATTCACCAAGAAAGGGAATATATTTTGAACTTCATGTGCAATAAAACCCATGTCATGTTTACCTCCAATATCATATTCAATGGGTCTCAATTCATCAATCGTTTTTTCCTTCAATATATTCTGTATGTTTTGTTTTACACGATAATCAGATGTAATTGCAAAGTTGGTTGCAGCACAAATACCACTGATATCTACTGTATAACCACTACCACCTGTAACACTGGTTCTATTTACCGCCAATTTACCGGGAATATAGACCGTTTCATTTAAGGTTCCTAATACAACTTGATTATTTGTGGTTGGATTGGAATTATACCCAACGGCAGTGGAATTACTGATTCCACCCGCGGCAAATGCATTGTAACCAAGTGCTGTATTATTTATTCCAGTGGTGTTATTTATTAGAGAACCATATCCAATCGCGGTATTATTCGAACCAGTCGTATTCAAATCCAATGTATTTACCCCGAATGCAGTATTTTGAATACCACTTGTTATAACACTTAATACAGAATTGTCTCCAACACCCATGTTATTGGATGCATTTCCGACTAATTGAATGGTTCCGCGAGGATTTCGAATAAGGGCAGTTCCAACCACCTCCAAGGTAGCTTGAGGAGTCGTTGTTTGAATTCCTACATTACCTAAACCATAATATGCATTATTTCCATTCAAATACCAAATACTACCCTCTTGTGTTGTCACAGGTGCATTACCTCCAATCACTTCTATGTCTAACCATGCAGGGTAATTTACAGATGAATAGGTGGATGAAATAGATGTTAAATCTTGTGAACCCACTAATTTTACAGCGAATGTTGTAATAATAGTAACATTTACTATATATTCTAATGTTCCAGTAGATGCAAATACAAGAGGGGTTGCTTGTGGTAAATAACTTACAGGAGTACCTACATTCTGCCCTAAAGTTACATTGTAAATTTGAAAATTTGCATATCCATATGCAGTTGAAAATAAACAGTATCCTGGATTTGCACGTATTCTATAGGTTCTTCCGGATTGTAATGTAAATTCGCCACTAGATACATTGATTGATACATCATCTCCATATGCCGTTTCTTGACTTGGAAATACAATATAACTATTGATGGATGGGGATTGAGTGGTTGTTCTATTATATTTTGAAAAACTCGCCATTACACCTTGCCCGGCGGGACCTGTTGCACCTGTATAACCAGTGGGTCCTGTTCCAAACGGTCCTGTGGGTCCCGTCGGACCCGTGTTTCCAGTCCAACCCGTAGGTCCAGTGGGTCCAGTCTGTCCAGTCGGACCAGTGTGACCAGTGGTTCCAGTAGTTCCTGTTTGACCCGTATGACCGGTTTGTCCAGTCTGTCCCGTTAGTCCAGTGGGACCTGTAGGTCCTGTATGCCCAGTAGGACCAGTTGGTCCAGTGGTTCCCGTTACTCCAGTAGGACCTGTGTTTCCAGTAGTTCCCGTATGCCCCGTCTGTCCAGTTTGTCCTGTTTGACCTGTTCTACCGGTAGGACCCGTTACTCCAGTAGTTCCCGTATGCCCCGTCTGTCCAGTGTTTCCAGTAGGACCTGTCGGTCCAGTAAGTCCCGTGTTTCCAGTAGGACCCGTTTGACCCGTCTGTCCAGTTTGTCCAGTAGGACCTGTTGGTCCTGTGTTCCCCGTAGGACCTGTTGGTCCCGTATGCCCCGTAGGACCGGTTTGACCTGTTTGACCTGTTCTACCAGTAGGACCCGTTACTCCAGTAGTTCCCGTATGCCCCGTCTGTCCAGTTTGTCCTGTTTGACCTGTATTTCCAGTGGGACCTGTAGGTCCTGTATGCCCAGTAGGACCAGTAGGACCAGTTGGTCCAGTTTGACCTGTATTTCCAGTGGTACCTGTAGGTCCTGTATGCCCAGTAGGACCAGTTTGACCTGTTTGACCTGTTTTACCGGTAGGACCCGTTACTCCAGTAGTTCCCGTATGCCCCGTCGGTCCAGTTGTTCCAGTGATTCCAGTAGGTCCAGTGGGACCTGTAGGTCCTGTATGCCCAGTAGGACCTGTGTTTCCAGTAGTTCCCGTTAGTCCAGTAGGTCCAGTGGGACCGGTTGTTCCAGTGGTTCCAGTTGGTCCAGTTGTTCCAGTTGTTCCAGTGGTTCCAGTTGGTCCAGTTGTTCCAGTGGTTCCTGTAGGACCTGTTTGTCCAGTTTGACCTGTTTGACCTGTATTTCCAGTGGGACCGGTTGTTCCAGTTGGTCCAGTTGTTCCAGTTGGTCCAGTTGGTCCAGTTGTTCCAGTTGTTCCAGTGGTTCCAGTGGTTCCAGTATGCCCCGTCGGTCCAGTTTGACCTGTTTGACCTGTTCTACCGGTAGGACCCGTTACTCCAGTAGTTCCCGTATGCCCCGTCGGTCCAGTTGTTCCAGTAGGTCCAGTGGGACCGGTTGTTCCAGTTTGACCAGTAGGACCTGTTTGACCTGTTTGACCTGTATTTCCAGTAATACCAGTGGGACCGGTTATTCCAGTAAAACCAGTATGACCAGTAAAACCAGTATGACCAGTAAAACCTGTATTACCAGTTACACCATATGTAATGGGAGCATTTCCTCCAATGACCTCTATATCTAACCACGCAGGATATGTATCTGAAATATTTATTAAACCATCTGAATTAGATAATCTTACAGAATATACTAATGGGACAACTGCAGCCACGATATATTCGAGTGTTCCTGTAGATGCAAATACAATAGGTGTTGCCTGTGGTAAATATCGCACGGGTTTTCCAATATATACTCCATTGGTTTCATCGTATATTTGAAATTCTGCAAATCCATACGCATCTGTAAAATTACAGAATCCAGGATTGGCACGAATACGGTAGGTTCTTCCAGAACCCAATGATATTTGATTTGTTGATTGATTTAATACAATATCCTCACCGAACAAGGCTTCTACTGCATTATAAACAACTCTATCATTCGTATTCAATGATTGTGAGTTTGTATTGACTGTTTTCAAGTAACTTGCAAGAACACCTATACCAGCAGGTCCGGTGGAACCAGTATACCCTGTCGGTCCTGTTCCCATTGGTCCGGTAGGACCGGTTTGTCCGGTGGTTCCCGTATATCCCGTGAACCCAGTCGGTCCGGTTACCATTGGACCCGTAGGACCAGTTGAACCAGTTACACCAGTAGGTCCGGTAAACCCTGTTGGACCCGTTTGTCCCGTTGTGCCCGTTTGTCCAGTTGGACCAGTTACACCAGTAGGTCCGGTTGTGCCTGTTTGACCCGTTTGTCCGGTAGACCCAGTATTTCCAGTAGGTCCAGTAGGACCAGTGTTCCCAGTCGGTCCGGTTTGTCCCGTTGGTCCTGTGAACCCAGTCGGACCCGTGAAACCAGTAGGACCACTATGACCGGTTGGTCCCGTCTGACCCGTATGACCCGTTCTACCAGTTGTTCCAGTATAACCAGTATGACCCGTCTGTCCAGTTTGTCCCGTTGGTCCTGTTCTACCAGTTGTTCCAGTATAACCAGTATGACCCGTTGGACCAGTATGACCCGTCTGCCCAGTTTGTCCCGTAGGTCCAGTATAACCTGTGGGTCCAGTTGTACCGGTTTGACCCGTTTGTCCCGTAGGTCCAGTGAATCCAGTCGGACCAGTAAAGCCAGTAGGTCCAGTTGTTCCGGTTTGACCCGTTTGTCCCGTAGGTCCAGTTCTACCAGTAGAACCAGTATTTCCAGTGGGTCCAGTAGGTCCGGTTTGTCCGGTTTGTCCCGTAGGTCCAGTGAATCCAGTCGGACCAGTGAAGCCAGTAGGTCCAGTTTGACCGGTTTGACCGGTTTGTCCTGTTGGTCCAGTGAATCCAGACGGACCAGTGAAGCCAGTAGGTCCAGTTTGACCGGTTTGACCGGTTTGTCCTGTTGGTCCAGTTCTACCAGTATAACCAGTATTTCCAGTAGGTCCGGTTTGTCCAGTTTGTCCAGTGAAACCAGTAGGTCCTGTTGGTCCAGTTCTACCAGTAGAACCAGTATTTCCAGTAGATCCGGTTTGTCCGGTTTGTCCAGTTCTACCAGTACAACCAGTATTTCCAGTAGGTCCGGTTTGTCCAGTTTGTCCAGTGAAACCAGTAGGTCCTGTTTGACCCGTGACACCATACATAACAGGTGCATTTCCACCAATTACTTGTATATCTAACCATCCATAAAAGTTATTTGCCGAAATAGTATCCAAGTCATTTTCATCGATTAATCTCACAGCAAATGTTACTGGGTCAACTGCATTTAAAATATATTCTAACGTTCCAGTTGATGCAAATATAAGAGGGGTTGCCTGAGGTAAATATCTTACAGTTATTCCTTCTCCTCTATTCTGTGTTACGTTCCAAAATTGAAAATCAGCATACCCATAGGCTGTGTTAAATGTACAGTGCCCTGGATTTGCTCGCATTCTGTATGTTCTACCCGATTGTAAGTGAAATGTTCCAGTTGAATAATTAAATGCGATATCATCACTGAATAAAAACTCCAATGTATTATATACTACATATCCTGCTGTGCTAATCGTTTGATAAGTATTTCGATATACCTTTGCAAAACTCGCAATGACGCCTTCTCCTGCAGGTCCAGTTGAACCAGTGGAACCAGTCAAACCAGTGTGTCCAGTGGGTCCAGTTGTGCCGGTTGGTCCAGTTGTGCCAGTTGGTCCCGTTGTACCAGTGATACCTGTGTGACCAGTGAAACCGGTTCGACCTGTATATCCAGTGGTTCCTGTTGTTCCCGTTGTTCCGGTTATTCCTGTGAACCCAGTGAAACCGGTTCGACCTGTATATCCAGTAGGTCCAGTAGGTCCAGTTGTTCCTGTATGACCCGTAAAACCAGTGAACCCTGTTGCACCTGTGTATCCAGTGGGACCGGTTGTTCCAGTTATTCCTGTGAACCCAGTGAAACCAGTGAACCCTGTTGCACCTGTGTATCCAGTGGGACCGGTTGTTCCAGTTATTCCTGTGAAACCAGTTGGTCCAGTATATCCAGTGGGACCGGTTGTTCCGGTTGTTCCGGTTATTCCTGTGAACCCAGTGAAACCGGTTCGACCTGTATATCCAGTAGGTCCAGTAGGTCCAGTTGTTCCTGTATAACCCGTAAAACCTGTGAAACCAGTGAACCCTGTTGCACCTGTGTATCCAGTGGGACCGGTTGTTCCAGTTATTCCTGTGAAACCAGTTGGTCCAGTATATCCAGTGGGACCGGTTGTTCCGGTTGTTCCAGTAATACCAGTGGGACCAGTGAAACCGGTTCGTCCTGTATATCCAGTGGGACCAGTTGTTCCAGTTGTTCCGGTTATTCCTGTGAACCCAGTGAAACCAGTTCGACCTGTATATCCAGTAGGTCCAGTAGGTCCAGTTATTCCGGTTATTCCTGTGAACCCAGTGAACCCTGTTGCACCTGTGTATCCAGTGGGACCAGTTGTTCCAGTAATACCAGTGGGACCAGTGAAACCGGTTCGTCCCGTAAACCCAGTGTGACCAGTCGAACCCGTCAACCCAGCCTCTCCTGTACAACCGGTATGACCTGTAAATCCAGTACGACCTGTATATCCAGTAGGTCCAGTGGTTCCAGTTGTTCCGGTAATACCTGTATGACCCGTAAACCCGGTGTGACCGGTTGTTCCGGTGAACCCAGTATTACCTGTTAACCCAGTGAACCCAGTATTACCTGTTACACCATACATAACAGGTGCATTTCCACCAATGACCTCTATATCCAACCATGCAACATAATTTAATGATATATAACTCAAATCGAGTGCATTTAATAATCTTACAGAAAATTGGGTCATACTCATATCAACTGCCACAACATATTCTAATGTTCCAGTGGATGCAAATATAAAAGGGACTGCCTGTGGTAAATAACTAACAGGATTTCCTACATATTTGGAGTCGGATATATTGTAATACTGGAAATTCGCATATCCAAAGTTTGTACTAAAAGAACAGTGTCCCGGATTTGCACGAATGCGGTAAACTCTACCAGGTCTCAATGTAAAAATACCGGTTAAATTATCTAAAAAAATATCACCATCACTAAATACAGATTCTATTGTATTATAAACCACATTGGAACCGGGTGATATCGGCTGATATATGTTTCTGTAAGCTTTTAAAAATCCAGCGATAACACCAGGACCAATGGGACCTGTCGTTCCAGTATATCCAGTTGGTCCGATTCTTCCTACAGGTCCTGTAGGTCCCGTACCAAGCGGACCTGTAGGACCCAATGTTCCTTTAGGTCCCGTCATACCTGTGGGACCTGTAGGACCAATATAAGTTCCAAATGTATTGGGTCTAACAGATATACATTGCTTTTGCGTTGTGCAATACATTATATTATAATAAAAGCATATATTAAATTTATGTTCATTGTTTTGTAAAAAAATTATTTTTATTCGGTTATGTTTTCCATTCGGTAGAGATAGCTTGACTTTCTTCAAACAGTTTATTTTGAGTTTTTATTCAAAATAAACATTTACACAGCATACAATGCTGTATATTATATGATTTGGATGCTAAATATGTCAGGTGTATATGGGTGTATACGGCTTATACGAGGTTATTTACTTACGAAATGAACTAAAATCAGCAGTCACTGGCATATACTCACTACCACCTTTTGATTGTAATGCTCCATAATAAGAATAATTATCAATAGGTGTTTGACCTTGTGTATTCATATCTCCGAATGTTTTTCCGGATATTTGACTGATTCCGGTGGGTTGTCTTGAACTAATTCCTGTAACGGGTTGTCCTACACGTTGACCTCCTCCTACATTCAATGGTCCAAATTCACCTGCTGCACCTGCGGTTGCACCTAAGCCTGAACCGGTTACAGAGGTAGTTCGATTTACGTTTAATCCTCCTTTACCCAAATCTTTAATACCCGAACCAATATCTTTTAAGAGTCCAACAGCCCCTGACCCGGTTTCTTTCAAAAGTCCAACCGCTCCGGAACCAGTGTCTTTCAAAAGTCCAACCGCTCCGGAACCAGTGTCTTTTAAGAGTCCAACCGCTCCGGAACCAGTGTCTTTTAAGAGTCCAATCGCTCCTGTTCCAATATTTTCAGCACTATCCACTACATTGTTGGCAACATTCCCAATTGAGTTTTTATTACCGTCCGCGGCAGCAGCAGTGGTTGCTTTAGCAGCAGTGGTTGCTATAGCAGCGGTAGTCCCAGCAGCAGTGGTTGCGGAGGTAGTCCCAGCAGCAGTGGTTGCTGTAGCAGCGGTAGTCCCAGCAGCAGTGGTTGCTGTAGCAGCGGTAGTCCCAGTAGCGGCGGTCGTTGCTGCAGGTGTAGTTGCATTTACTGTTCCGCAACCACCTGCACCCCCACAATTGGTGCAAACTCCTGAGGATGGGCAATTTGGACATCTTGGACAAACAGGTGGAACTACTTCGGTTTTTGCAAAATAATCATCTGAAAAATAGTTTTGGCTCTGGTTTATATCCGACAAATTCTTAAAGTACCAAAACCATTTACATGAAAGGTCGTCTCCACATTGGTTGTTCATTTCCATATTATGTGGTCCTACATTGTAATTGTCTGCCCAATTAGAAGGTTGTCCCACTAATGGACAACTAGGAAGACCTCGAGGTCCACTGGTAGGTCCAGTGGCAGGTATCATGAATGGGCAACTGGCAGCATTTCCTCCTGTTATCGCTCCCCTTTCTCCCATTGCTGCACCGGGAATAACGGGTGCTGATGTCCCAGATGTAGAAGCGCCGTTGTCATTCGATGCATTGGATACTACACTCTTATCACTAAAACGAACACTCTTTTCCAAATAGTATGAATTATCGTTTTTACGGGGTATAATGGTAGAAATTACAGTGTTTTTTTTGTATGCCATTACTAACACCATTCCTCCTTTCTGGTCTGGAACAGAAAATATATTCAATTTATCTACAATCTGTTGAATAGGAGTATTTGCAACAGGTGTAGTTTTTTCACCAGAACCACCTCGATTATACACACTGTATCTTGATGCACCTGGGCTGGTTGTTGCCGCAGCAGCTGTTGGGGTGGCAGCGGGAGAACCACTTATTAAAATCAAATTTCCGTTCACAATATCATACAGAATATTCTGTGATATTTGGTATATCGGAACGGCTCCATTCAAGTAATTGGGGTCAGTATACGATGTGTTGTCTTTCAAGTCACTTACCGATGGATATGCCTCCGAATTTTTCAAATAAAGCGGCAAATCAATCGTGTTGGTGGTTTGGGTGTTGATTAACCCATCTGGTGTTAAATAAAATGCTTTCATGGATTTTCCATTTATAGGTGTAGTAATATTCACTAAATAGATGTAGGTGTCTAAATTCCATGAAATGTAAAATACTTGGTATTTATCTGTTGTTTCGCATTTTGTTCTGTAAGAGAATTGGTTATAACTAGGTGTAATCGTTTTATTTAAACTCTCTTTTGTTGCATACGACGGTACAGACCCATCCGGATTGACTAAACTTGATGGATAAATTGTCACTGATTCGCCACTACGAGGAACAATATATATTTCGGAAATACTGGATCCTGTAGTATCTACACAAGACGCTTGAGGAACATTTGGTGGACAACCGGTGCTATTTACCTCAATTAAATTACCGTTTTTATGGTCAAAATAGAGATTGTCATACAGAGATACTAATTTATGAGTTGCATCACTTGTATATTGAGGAATATATATCATCGACCCATATGTGCTGGGGTTATTATTCTGGAAATTCACAAAGGATTCCTTGTTTTTCTTAAATAGTTGCCAATTCATGAATAACATGATGAGAACCAACAGAATCAATAGAATTAAAAATATAGAAAAAGAACTGAGTTTGATTTTCATTTGGTAAACAATATATATTGTATGTGAGAAATATATTGTTTGACAGTCAGTTACTAAATGGTTATTTGGCTTTACAAATTGTATAATATGGATTGATTGGTTATGTTCATCCAATAATGTTCTGGAGATAATGTTGTATATATTTGTGCAACATATGGTGTTGTAGGTGCGGGTGTGGTGGGAGCAGGTATGGCGGGTGCGGGTATACGCTGGGTTTTGTCAAACAGTTGGATTTTATATCCGTCGCCTGCTGAAATATACTCTGCCCATTTTGTTTGGTCAAATGCAGCAATCGTGCCTGTATAGTATTTTGCGATACCCTTCTCTGTAACCATTTTCACAAAGGGTCCATCTTCTATCAGATAGACGGATTCATTCCCGATTGTTTTCCTCTCTAAAATCGGGAGTTTATATTGACTGTATCCTATCCAACTTCCATACATGTATCCATATGATGAGAACATATACGCCACGAGATTATCATACTTTCGTCGTTGTAACAATTCTTGTCTAAATGCATTTACATTGGTGACTACGCTCTTGTCCGGTTGATATGTGGTCAAAGAAGAATCGTCCATTTTTTTAGATTGGACAACTTCATTCTTTTCATTATAGAGGTAAAAGGTGAAGTTCGACAATCGGTCCCAGCAACAATCTTCGCGATTTCTCACCACTATTTTCGAAATATAGGTAGGTTTCTTCATCTGCACAGTAAACACGACATTCTGATTTGTTCCCGAATGAAAAAATGTCACCGGGTCTTGGTCAAACAGAAATTGAAATCCAAACTCTGGAGGGAGTATCGGCGGATAATCCGGGTTGATATACACCACTGAACTAATATATATGTTTCTGTAAAATTTGGGGCTAGTATTTATATCGAGTGTATAATCGATATTATAAGTATATGGTTGATTATTGGGTCCATACAGATTGAATTCACTCATGTGTAACCAATTGTTTCCACCCCCGGAGTTCGATTTTACTTATTGGCGAGTCACCATATAGAAAACTCTGTGTTTTTCCTATAGAAATCGATTCTTCTTGTGAGAACCCTTCATGTAATATAGAACATACAGAAACTATATTGTATGTTAACAATAAGAATAGTAAAAGGAATAGCGTCCCATAAAGGATACCACTTCTATAAATTTTCATAACATATACTATAAAGATATATTTTATGAATTTACATCGGAACCGAATGAACCTACTAAATGGTTCTTGCACCTTTGCACATTCTAAATGCCGACCTAAAGGTCGGCATCTGTGAATGCGCTTAGGTAACTGTTACTTTGCAACTGATATATCACCTTTTATATCCGAGAAATCGCCTTTGGCGATTTCAGGGTTATATAATCGGCGATTTAAAAGTGCAAAGGTGTAAAATTGGTGGTAATGGATTTGTATTAGGACATAGCCATCACTGTCATAAAAGATAAGAAAGTTCCTATGGTAATCATTGATAGTGTTCCGACCCATGCATCCGTATCGAATTTCTTGGATGAGTCGGGTTTTACTTTTCCAAATAAAACAACCATGAAAAAACCAAATAATGAAAAGATTCCAATAATGGATAATCCAACCATCTTCATATTACGTGCATTTAATGATAATTCTGCCATATGACCGATTCGATTCTGTTATATATTTACAATAGAATTTGATTTGTTTCGATTTGTTTCTATTTGATTTGGGTTTATTCGAGCCGGGTTGTTCAGAATATCGGATTATGATGATATGTGATGGTTTCATAGTGTTATGCACATGTTCTCAAACACGGAACGTTTTACACTCATGTATTTTGTTTCTTTGTCATACAAACTATATCCTATCAATAAAGTGTCCGTATCCTCCATGTGCACCATTCCCAGGGTGTATTCTACCTTTGCACCCTCAAATGTAAAAAACGGTGTATACCTCTTCACGTCAAATGTGTCCGCATCTAATATCACAAGAATATGATAATAATACCGGCGGTCTTCGTAACTCACTGCATGACATATGACCCATAATTCGTCATTCACGAGAATTCCATTGGTGGACCCGCGCAAATATTTGAAAAAGGTCGGCACATTTCGGCGATGCGTCTCTACAAAACTATCTGTTTGAATATCCCCCACAATAAGCGCCGGCGACCAATGGTATATCGCTTTCATCTCGGTTGTTCCTTTTTTTGGAATTAAAATCCAATTCTTTTCTATTTTCGACCCCGGAGAACTCGCGTTTTTCAACCAAACATTACTGTAAGTGGATTGTAATTCGTGGTCGATTTTCCCATGTTCAACCGTCATATTACCATTCGGTAATCCGCGGTTTGCATTATACAACACTTCGTCTCCTGAGGAAAACAATCGCACATCTTCTAACCCTTCGTAATAATCGTCCACCATACGGTCATACTTCAATTCGAATTCTTGCAATACCTTCCATTCTGAATTTATTATAGTAATAGCATTTTTCGTGCGGATTTTATCTCGATTCACGTAGTTTCCATTATCGTCGATTCTGTAATTCACATATCGCACATTGACATACAGAAGGTCTTTGTGTTTGCAAAGTGACGGGGTGCTCGATACATACTCGGTTTCTTTTTCTTCGGTCGTATGTATTTGCAGCGCTTTCGTCGCATTCTCCAACAATGCGCGCATGGAATCAGGTAGAAGAACAGACAGGTCAACGAGTCGTTTGGTATAGAACTTGTAATTACTGAGAACATTATTTTGTATGTGGTCTTCAACATATGGATACGAGAGAACCTTCATACTGGTTTTCAATAAATCATAATTGTCTTCATTCACATAATAACCTACAATCGACAATTCGTAATCTATTTTGTAGTCATAAATGTCCTTTTGTAAAAACAGGTAATCATTGGATGCTCCCCATTGTCTGCGCGACCTCTCTGCCAACGTATAATAAAAATAGGCGAGTCGGTTCTTTCCATTGCAACGATAATGATGGATGATTTCATACAGATTCTCGATTCTCTTTGGGTGATGGTCGAACCCTTCCAACCACGCATTTAGAGCTTTCTCAGTTTCCCCCATTCTTTTATAACAGATACCAATATTGTAATAACTCTGCCAAGTTTCTTCTATCCATCCCCCGATTTGAATGCGTTTTCTGTAAGTGTCAATTGCCTCTTGTGAGTGTCCCGCATCACGATAACTGTTGGCAAGATAAAACGTGTATCGGTCGTTATTGGGTATGTCTTCCAGTCCCTTTTTCAGGAGCCGAATATCTCGCTCGAACTTATCGGTCTTAGACCCTCCGTCTCCGATATCATTGATAAAGAGTTCGCCGTTCTCAATGGAATCGGTAGTCGTATCTGGAGGAGTGGTCACATATTCGTGTGTGACCCCCCAATAGGCGAAATCCTTGTGGTTCTTTACAATACGCACATTTTTGTAGAAATACGTGGGAGTGCCCTGACACATGTAGTAGAGGTCGACGTTTTTATTAGAGAGGATGGTTTTGAATTTTTGCGCATTTTCCTTGGTTTCCATGTAATGTCCAGTGAGAACCATGTCCGCATCCAACAGGAGAATATAATCCATGTCTTTCATGGTCCGTGCTGCTTGTAATGCAAATGTTCTGTTGTATCCGAAATCACGGAAGGGTTCCTGCACCACTTTCCCGGGGATTCCTTTGGAGCGAAAATATTCGGTGATTAATTCGACGGTGTTGTCCGTACTACCTGTGTCACAAATGCAATATCCATCAATGAGATGGACAACGGACTCAAACAGACGTAATATGACGCGACTCTCGTTTTTTACAATCATGTTTAGACATATTTTAGGAGAACTCTTCGACATGTTTGTATGACTGTTTGTTAAATAGAGAACACAGTTTGTTTTTATTCTATTTTGTTAGATATTTATTTATTGAGGGTGGATGTTCTCCTCCGATTATTTTCTACTCATAAAATAAACGATTCTGTTATGTCTTTCACACGATTTCATGATGACCCTGCAAGAATCCAGAAAAAATTAGATGAAACGGCTTCTATCGAGAATTATTATTTGAATACACCTGGAAATGGTATCCATATGCCATTTCAAATGGACCCACAGATACGACTTCAAGGCTGGGGTGCCAACCTATACACAAATGCGATTCAGTTGGAAAACGATTTCCGCGGTCTTACAAGACCATTGAATCGCGATGTTATCCAACAGAATGAATATAGTTTGCATGTGTCTGATTCCAACCCGTATCTGTATAAACAAGCACTGCCTTTTATAGAAGAATCCCGAGCGACTCATCCGGCTTGGACATTTCGCGACGTAGAACATGCTCGATGGGAACATCCGTTTATTAACCCACAGGATAATGTGGAGGTGCCATTCCAAACAAACTTGCAGACACGTATTTTGGAGAAAGATGCCTATGATTTCAAATGAAATGAGAACATGACCATATGATACCATGACAGCATGACATGCTAACGGATTATATAATTATTTATTGCGAATAACTAATTATATTATTATGTATAGTAACATTATAAGATAACCACTCTCAAATCCAAAACCATACTGAATGTTATCTCTATGTTCGAGATGTTATTCTTGTTCTGTAGAATCGTCAGGTAGTTATTTATTATTTTTGTATATTGTCTATCTTTCCACGATTATTGTAGATAATGAAGCACACATCTTTTGATGCCTGTTTCTGTTTATCTGGGGTTTCCATTTGTTCAAAAAATTTATTCAATTTATCTGCAGTGTCTTGTGTTATCAATTTATTTTCGACTGCGTTCTCATGAAAATCGCGCAAATCTTGCATCCTACATGAAATTGTATCTATTAGTAGTTCATTTTTATCAACCGCTACAAATGCATTCTTGGATTCACTATATTTGTATGCAATTCCATCATGTATATTTGTTATCTTCAAATTCTTGAATTGTGGATATTTGTCGTTGAAATGCACGAGTTCTACGTAGTATCGCAAACTACTATGCTTACGATTCAATATTTGCACTTGTTGTTTTTCTGTAAAAAAATTGGTGAGGTCTTCTTTTCCGAGTTCAATGATATTATTGTTGACAATTGTATTGTTTATTGTTCTATTATTACTATTGGCATTTACATTATTCATATTATTCATATTATTTATGTGTGTATTGGTCTGACAGGATGATAAGGTCATTTGTTTTTTTAGATTGTCGATTTCTTGTTCTTTTTCTACAAGTTTTTGTTTGAGAATATCCACCACCGTTTGTGGCGGATTTTGCGGCGGAGTATGTTTGCATCTTGATTTTTTATGTCTCATAAGCGAATCGTTGCGTGTAAATTTGTTACCGCAATTGGTGCAAAAAAAATTGTGGATTTTTGCGGCGGGAGTTATGGTAAGGATTGGCGGTTTTTGGTGGTAGTTTGGCGGGAGTTTTTTGGTGGGTTGGCGGGATGTTGGTGGTGATTTTTTGTCATTTTCTTCTTTGTAAAACTTTTCCACACGAAGTATCGCGTCTGGTTTTGTCATACACTCACGATATCTCTCCATAATAGTTATTGTCCAATTATCGAAACCACCATTTGCTCTAATTGTGTCGTACATCTCACCCGTTTTACCTTTTATGCAGTTATTGCGAATATCATATTTGCATTTATATATTGATGTTGTATGTCCGAAAAAAACGGGTTTTATTTCTGACTGTTTGCACTTTATTTTGTATATGACTGTTTTTGAATAATCAATTTCTGGCATTATATATAATTCATAATAATATTTTCTAAATACTTTCAAATTTTTACATGTTATAAAAAATATTACAATTTTCTTACATTTTTCTTACAAAATGTTTCAAAAATCATACAAAATGCTTTCAAATATATTACTTCTTCTACCTTATTTTGAGAGAGAGAGTTGATATTTTTTTGGAAAAACTATTTTTAAAAAATAAAAACAATAGAATTTATTTGTTGGAGGTCTTTTTCTGGGAGGTCCTTTTTTGGATATTTTTATTGGAAGCATTTCGTTGTAATTATGTGTGTTTCTCACCAATCTTGCTGATATAATATTTATTTTTTATTCTGTAAGAGTGTCCTATAAGCGCATCTTTATACTGTATTGTTTGTATTGTTTGTATTGTTTGCATTATCTCCATTGTTTACAATTTGTCGTATGAGCTCCGTGGCACCCACCCATTCAATCCCATTTTCTTTATAAAAATCAATGAATTTCTGTTTTTTTGCTGTGGTTCGAACACTACACAGATTACCGTATTTTTCGCGGCATAATTTCTCTGCACAACCAATGCATAAAATTTTCAAAGGTTTGTTATACAATTCCGGGACATCCGCATATTTCATTGGAACTCCCAGTATTTTCTCGCCAGCAGTTCCATGAGTATAATATGTTTGAGCTTTGGCTTCCCACATTGCATCTTCCACTTCGACATCGGGTGAATACCCATCGATAATAACTGGTTTTGTCGGGGTTTTGCCCATGAGAATCATGAATTCTTCTGTAATATGTTCTCCCAACTTGGTTGTCCATTGACCGTTCTTCTTCAAATCAGGACGCCGTTTTTCCAACATGTTCTGACCCCATTCTTTTTCTATTTTTTGTTTGTATTCTCCGTCGTCTTTTTTTTTAGTTTTTTCTTCTGTGAGAGGTAGGAGAGGTAGAAAGGATAAATCGCCGAATAACCATTGCAACACCTCTGGTTCTCTTAACAATATGATTTTAGAACCATGTGGTTCAGGGTCAAGTCCATGGATAACATTGATAAATTTAGTCAAAATTTCCTGTATAGTTTCTGGTAGATTACTCATTGGTGGCACAGGTATTATGCTATGGTATGTATAGTCGCATCTGGGGTTCAATTTTATATAAGTGTCTGACAGACGCTATATTGCAAATGTCCGATTCATACATTATATCCTTATATAATAATATACTATAATAAATGGAATTAGGATTACCTTTAGTCGCATTAGCAGGACTTTATATCGCTTCCAACCAAAAATGCAAAAATAAATCATCCATCGAAACATTTGACCAAAGAACAGGCATGTATGAGAACAAATATTTACCCAACATTGATGTTCCCAACACAAATTTCCCACAAGAATATCCTGTTGCTGACCCCACCAATGATTTAACTTCCAAATTATCTACTGTCAATAAATTCGACAGCAATGGTGGTGTTTACACTGACAAATATTTCAATCCCACCTCCAAGAATTCATTGACAAACACGACTGCCACTCAAAATAGCCAAATATTTAGTAATCAAATACCCGACCCAAAAACCGCACAATACACTTCTTTAACCGGCGAAAAAGTCGGAGCTGACTATTTCCAACACGCCAATATGGCTCCTTTTTTCGGCAGTCACTTGCGAACCATCCGCACCGATGCCAATTCTACCGAAAGCATCATCGACAACTACACTGGCGCAGGGTCTCAAACCATTACCAAATCAGAACGTGCCCCGCTATTTGCCCCACAGGAAAATGCTCAATGGGCATATGGTGCACCCAACATGTCGGATTTCTATCAATCCCGTGTGAATCCATCCAACAAAATGTCCAATGTCAAACCGTTCGCCGAGCAAACCGTTGCTCCGGGTATTGGCGCCGGATATTCAACGGATGGTGTTGGTGGATACAATTCGGGTCTGTTTGCCCGAGACATGTATATGCCCAAAACCGTCGACCAATTACGTGTCGATAATAACCCACGTGCTGGGGGTCTTGGTCTCTATGGTCACGAAGGACCCGCCATGTCCGCGATTACCCAACGAGGTATTTTAGGACGAATGGAGAAAAACCATGTCGATACTTCCTTCGAATTGGGTCGTGACCGTCTCTTTACCACCATGGGCGCAGAGTCCGCTCCTACCAGCCGTGCCATTCACATCTTGAAAGACGGTTCCAGACAGGAAACCACTGCCGAATACATGGGTGGTGCTGGATTTGCCAATAGCGCCACCTTTGTTGAGGGAGAATACATGCCTTCCAAACATATTGATTTAGGTGCAGTGCCTATTACTCCTGCCTACCGCATGGGCGCCGCAGGCGCCAATGAAGCGGATTATGGTAACAAATCTGCGATGGTATATAAAAATAATCGCACTGCAAATGAACAAGACACCTATTTTGGTGCCTTCGGCGGTGCCATTGGCGCGGTGGTGGCGCCTTTATTGGATGCATTACGCCCATCCAGAAAAGAAAACACCATTGGAACATTGCGACCTTACCAAAATGCCAAGACTACCGTTAATAACTCTTATGTTCTCAACCCAGGAGACCGTCCTAAGACCACCATTCGTCAAATGACCGAGCAATCCAGCGGACATTTGTTTGTTGACCGAAACCAACGCGGTGGTGCTTATGAAGTCACCGATAACCAACCCATTGTAAATAACAGAATGACACAGAGTGATTATTATTATGCGGGTGGTGGAAGTGCAGGAGAACGTGGCAGACAACCGAGAACCTATGATGCGGAATACAATCAGCGAAACAATGATGTGAAGTCTTCTACATTGGCGTCTTACACACCTGCTGGTAATATTGGTCTGTTTTCCGGAGATGTGAATATGTCTGCCAAACCGAGAGACCATCTTCAAGTCAATAACCGTGCATTTGCTCCGGCGTTACCTACACAGATTCCTTCTGCGGATACTATGGGGTATGGGTCTTCTGCGAGCCAATCGAATTCGTATAACTCGGCGATTCAAATGGACCGAAGCAATCCGGACATTTTGAGCCAATTAAAAGGAAATCCATTTGCAATTTCTCATTTGAATGGACTGTAGGGGCAGGGGAAACGTAGTTTCCCCCTTTTGCTTCGCTAAGACCCCCTTCCTACTGAATGCGATTGATTACATTTATTCTGTAAGATGGTATTACAGAATAAATTGACGTTTGTTATTATCTATTTACACTACGAATGGTTGGAATGGATAGTTGCGGTTGCAGTAGTCGAAGCAGTAGTCGAAGCTGTAGTAGTAGTAAAAGGAACCGAAGGTTCCTGTGATTGTCCTTCGAATTTATGTTTATTATTGTATGCCAACATTTTGACATTTGCGACGGTTTCCATATACCGTTTGGATTTGCATTCGTCAGTGGATTCCATTGACTCGAAAAATTTGTTCAATCGTTCAATCTTGATTTCTTCTAATTTGTCTTTGTGTTCGTCAAACATAGTAATGATTTCATCCAATCGAGTATCGACAACTGTATTGAAAAAGTCGGATGCATATTTCGTAATAAATTGTTTTTGAGGTTCACTATATACATGAGCATGATTGCTACGTAAATTTGTGCAAAAGAAGTTCATACAATCTGGATATTTTTCGCTGAAATGAACCAGTTTAATATATTCAATGAGCGAGGAATGCATTTTTTCCAGGATTCGTTTCTTTTCTCTTTCTGTGAGGCGTGATTGCAAGTTTTCGTTTCCTAATTCCACACGGTATGTGATATTGTTTGTAGTATTGATGATATTGTTTGTATTATTTTGTATATTATTATTTTTTAGACTGATTTTTTTATTTTCCGGATGCTGCTGTGCCAATTGACACTGTTGTTCTGCAATTATTTTTTTACATTGTTCTAATTCTGTTTTCGTTTCTTTACATGTTTTTACATGACGTGTTAATGCATCCCGTCGAGTAAATTCGCGATTACATGTATCACATATATGTTTGGTTGCGTGTTTTATTTGGTATTGTAGTTGTCTTAACCAATATTTTTCACGGGACGTTGCTTCATCTCGGGTATTGCAAGGATATTGTTCAATAATTTTTATTTCCCAATTTTCCCATCCACCTTCACTATTAATTGTTTCATACAATGGTGACAATATACAACCCATATCACTATTACGTTTGTGGTCAAATTTTCGTTTTGAAAAATTTGTAGTAGAACTTACATGAACAAAACTTACAGAAGGGGTCTTACACGATATTTTGTAAATGACTGTCTTATTATAGTCTATTTTTGGCATTCTATTTATAAATATATAGGTATTTTTCTAAATAATTCATCCATGTAATACTCATGTAATTCCATGTAATCCGTTGTAATAAATGCAGTCAGTAAAAAATTGTATATTTAAACATTTTATTAGCATTTATGGTATATATGCTCAAAAATCTTGAAAAACTGTGGTAAATTGTGGTAAACTGTGGTAAATTGTGTTAAATTGTGTTAAATTGTGGTGATTTTCGTTTTTTCATTTTGAACATTTTTATAAACATATGGAATGCATAATTCCTACAAATTCCATTGAAAAAATCGTTAAAAATATTTTTCATGCAGTCATTTTTAAAAACACAGCATTTCAGTTTGACAATTTTACTTGAAATATCATATTATCAAATCATTATGATGTGATTTTTTACGATTACAAATTTTGTAATCCTTGAGATCAGAGAGAGAGAGCCGATAAAAAAATAAATTCTTGAAAATAAAAAAATATCTTCCATGGAAAAGTTTCTTGGAAGGAACTTTGGTGGACCTTTTTTATTTTAACTGATTTTCGGAGGAAAATTGAGGGTTTTCGGAGGGAAATTGAGGGTTTTCGGAGGGAAATTGAGGGTTTTCGGAGGAACACTGAGGATTTTCTTTTTTATTTTTTATAATATTATTATATTATTGATGCAGTTATATTTTTTAAGGTGTATATAATGGTTCCTAAAAGGTCCCAAAAAGGTCCCAAAAAGGTCCCAAAAAGGTTCCTAAAAGGTTCCTAAAAGGTTCCTAAAAGGTTCCTAAAAGGTTCCTAAAAGGTTCCTAAAAGGTTCCTTGAGGTTCAGAGAGAGAGCCGATAAAAATATAAATTCTTGAAAATAAAAAAATATCTTCCATGGAAAAGTTTCTTGGAAGGAACTTTCTTGGAAGGAACTTTGGTGGATGTTTTTTGTAGAAAGAGAACATCCTACAGAAAATCACGTAAAATCCATCTTGTGTTCTCATTCAGTAAAAATAAAAAGATAAATTTTAAAAATTCTTTCAATGAATATTTATTGGTCGCCCGTTATCATATATGCTAATAATGAATCTATAAATAAACATATTTTTGACTGGGTATTTTTTATTCCACCCATGTAATCCTCATGTAATTCCATGTAATCCGTTGTAATAAATGCAGTCAGTAAAAATCAGTGTTTTTTAATAGTATAACAGCATTTATGGTATTAGTTGTTGAAAAACATGAAAAACTGTGGTAAATTGTGGTAAATTGTGGTAAACTGTGTTAAATTGTGTTAAATTGTGGTAAATTGTGGTGATTTTCGATTTTTCATTTTTGGCAACTTGTAATACATAGTGTAACGATAACACGTAATATTTTAATTTGAAAAAACGTAAAAAATGAAATTTCTGCAGTCATTTTAAAACACACCGCATTTCAATTTGATGAATTTATTGTAAAATATATTTTTAAAAGCATTATGATGTGATTTTTTACGATTACAAAATTTGTAATCCTTGAGTTCAGAGAGAGAGAGCCGATAAAAAAATAAATTCTTGAAAATAAAAAAATATCTTCCATGGAAAACTTTCTTAGAAGGAACTTTGGTGGACGGATTTTTGTAGAAAGAGAACATCCTACAGAAAATCTCGTAAAAATTTATCTTGTGTTCTCATTCAGTAAAAAATAAAAAGGAAAAATCAAAAATTCTTTGATGGAAGGATCCGGTCTGAAATAAAAATATATGTGTGTAATATATAATTATATGGGTAAATACAATTTATTATCAAAATTTGTAATTATTATTGTAATAATATTGATACTTAGTATTGCAATATATTTCTCCAATCATGTAATTGAAGGATTGATTGAGCCTACCTTGATAGAAAATGTTTATTTGACAAAAAATGACCCAATTACATCCATTGAAATAAGCTTTGCTGGAAATCGTGTTTATAGAAGCGAAAGGGGTTATATTGATGTTTCGAAACATATTCCTCAAAAAGATGCAAAGATAAGCCTAAATGAAATCACTATTTTAGATACAAATGGGAGTGTTGTTAAATATTGGGAGGGTGGTAATACTGTAAGTTTACGTAATGGAGAAGGTAGAAAGACTAAGAACTTATATGATAATGACGAAAATACAATGTCAGAATCGAATAATACAGCAATAGATACTTTAACAATAAAATTTTCTACCCCAGTAAAGGTTGGTTCGGTACAAATTACAAATGCAAAGGATATAAAGGAAACTTCTTGGACAAGAATACAAAATTATGATTTACTAATGTTTGTAAAGAATGAAATAATTGGTTCGATACCATTAATTACACTGGGAAAGGATAATAAACCACAAACAGTAAAATATGTATTTATTCCTCCTGGAACTGGTCCGATGGGTCCTGTTGGTCCTCTTGGACCTGCTGGTCCTGTGGGTCCTGCTGGCGCTATTGGTCCTCTTGGACCTGCTGGTCGTGTGGGTCCTGCTGGTCCTGTGGGTCCTGCTGGACCTGCTGGTCCTGCTGGCGCTATTGGTCCTGGTGGACCTGCTGGTCCTGCTGGCGCTATTGGTCCTCTTGGACCTGCTGGTCGTGTGGGTCCTGCTGGTCCTGTGGGTCCTGCTGGCGCTATTGGTCCTCTTGGACCTGCTGGACCTGCTGGTCCTGTGGGACCCATGGGACCTCCTGGTCCTACTGAAACTATTCGACCTTTTGAAAGTATTCGTCATTCTAATTTTTCCAATTTATGATTTACACCGTTAAACAAATCCATCTTGTGTTCTCATTCAATCAAAAAACATTTTGTAATTTATTTTGTAAAATTATCCTACAAAATAAATTAGGTGCCACCGGCATAGTCAACAAAACACAAACCCAACTAAGTATATTTCACAATAAATCCAACTCTATCGGTGGCATTCGTTACATCCATGTTACCAAACAATGAATTCACCACATATCCACCAGACACTGTATCATAATTATAAAAATTAACAGAATTGGTCGCTGCAGTTTTATCCAACGAACTGGTTCCTCCAACATAAATATGATTGGTGCTATCCACCACACTCATGAATCCAGAATCATTTAATCCATCCGATGATGTAATGGGTGCAGCCCATATTAAATTCATTAAGTCTCCACTATAACATACCACCAATCCATCTGTATTTATAGTAGTAGCATTTACATTAGCGGCTGTATTAAATACGGCATTTGACCCAGACAAAGAATTATAGGTATAAATCGTTTTTGGCGAGGATGTATCCTTTATCGTGGTTGTAACATAGACGTTTCCAGTAGAATCCACACTCACTGGACTAACTGCATTTCCACCAGAAGTATCGATGTATGCCATGGTTTGTGCTTGTAAATCATCATCATATTTCACAATGGCAAGTACTTGCTGTGGTTGGGATAGCGTCAAGTTGTATGCACTCGATACTTTAATATCATAATTTGCACCATTTGCAGTATTTGACGCGAATTGGTTTACATATAATTTATTCAATTGTGCTCCACTTGTTGGATTGGTTCCAACAAATCCTTGTGCATTCATAGATAGGTAAAGCGAATTGGTGGATTTGTCTATACCTAAAAATGGGTTCATATCCAATATGTAGCTACTATTGTGTAATTGATGAGAACAAGATGCACGTTGAAATACACCATTGTTATCAAATTTCATAATAGCTGCGAATTTATAATATTGAGGTGTAGATGGTGTAAGACTGTTTCCACGTAAATCAAACCGATAATATGGCGCGGCAAGAGCAGACAATGGATTGGTCGCAGCGGATACACCACTGTATATATTACATATGGGCGAGGATGCCGCAGTAATTGAACCAACACATACATAAATATTATTGTTTGTATCCACCACCATATTTTTATTAATGGGACCGGAGTTCTGTTCGCCATATGCACCAGGTATCACCATTCTGGCAATCCAATCGTAATTATTGGATGGATTAATTTTGATTAAGAACCCACGTTGCCACTGTCCATCAACATATGGCATATTAAATGGATAACTATCTGCGGTTGCTAACGTAAATTGAATTTCATTGGAACCATTTACACTGGCATATTCATAAAATTTAATCGAGGTTGGTCCGGAACCTCCACCCGCCCGTTGTACCTGTGCTGCCATGAAAACATTATCATTACTATCTACTATCAGATTACCTGTATTTAATAATGTATATTGATTATTATTATCACCTACAGTAATCGTATTTATCCATTGAATATATCCGCTTGAATTGTATTTAATCAAACAATATCTTGATGGGTTAAAACTACCTAAAGCAAATGTATTATTTAATGTTCCGAATACACTTCCGTCTGCATGATAATAGGTAACTATACTGGTTGCATGACCTACGAGAGCATACAAATTACTGTTAGAATCACTGACTATATCATATATTGTATTTCCTTTGTTTGTATCTCCGCCGATTTTGGCAACCCATTGTGGAACACCGTATGAATTATATTGAATGACTTCAAGATTGTATGTGAAATATGTATTCAGTCCTTGTGTAACACCACTATTATCAATAAATGTATCGGTCAATGTAGATATTTGTGTAATTCCATCCTCCTCTGGTCGATTGATAGTAAATGTTCCTGTTCTCGCATAACATGCTACCAATATATTTTGTAAGGCATCCACACACATTTTGCTAAATGTATTATAGAGACTAACATATCCGGAATCAGCATTATCAAAGAAAGATACGGCGGACTGAACTATACCATTTGCCGGGGGCGACCCTCCCGGTGTAGCAGCAGACGATGTATTTGATACAGCCGAATCTCCGATGGCATTGGTTGCAACCATTGTGAATGTGTAACTGACACCATTTGTTAATCCAATCACAGTTATTGGTGAAGAATATCCAGTGATAACGATTCCTCCTGGATTCGAAGTTACTTTGTAAGAGGTGATTGGACTTCCGCCAGTATTTGTGGGCGGTGTAAAAAAGACAGTGACCGCGGTATATCCAGCACTTACAGAAGTAATTGTTGGTGGGTCGGGAACCGTGGTGGCTGGAGGTGGCGTGGGTGCATTTGATGTGGGTTGTTTGGGAGTTGCTCTGTATGATTTGAAACGGCGAACCGCGATATTGGATGCTCCTACACCGGAGCCTGGAACATATTTGTTCATGATGGTGCCTTTTTGGTTTGTTATGGTTGCAATGGGTAATACACGCCCAGCTGCTCCGCTTCCTCTCTTGATGGGTGGTTTAAACATCTCTATATATGTGGATGAGAATTTTCTACAAATCCTCCCTCCTCATTTCATCTTGTAATTTACTCGGCGTAAACAGTATAAAAAATCATAAAATTGATACTTTTTTTATGCAAAACAAAAAAAGTATAAATAACCCAATTAAAACAATCTAAACCAAACAACATGTTATCTGCTCATCCTGTTTTCAAAAACCCAAAATTCAACTCTTTATCCCCTTGCGATAAAACAACCTACTTGTCATTCAAGTTGCAAAGTTATTTCAACTCTAAAAATAACTATTGTGCGGATGCAAATGGTATTTCAACCAAAATCTATTCCCACAATGTATGTGTTCATGATTTCTATCATGATGTTGCCAACTTGTTTGAATCCTCCTATAAACTCGTGGACAACAAACAGTTTGTTGGAAAACCCATTCGCCTCAATGATGGACTAAAACGTTTGTTGAAACAGTGCGATTTAGAACACGCGTTCTCCTCTTGTTTTGAGACGTTCGTTACCCCCATCTTTTCCAAATTGAAAAGTGATGCGGATGCCAAAAAACAACTCGAACTCAAACGCGTTGCTGAATACAAAGAAACCATGGAAAAACAAGAACAAATGCGATTCGAACAAAAAATGGCGGAAAAAAACGCCGAAAAAGAAAAAGAAATGAAACTCGCGAATCTTCGTGCCACCGTGTTAGCATTAGGTGCTGAATGGGAGTAGGAGCATATCATAATACCAAGGTTTCCCCCCTAAGACCCCCTCCTTCTAGTTCATTACTTCTAGTTCATTATTTTCACTCCCTCCTTCTAGTTTATTTTACACCCTTGAAGAATTAAAATGTCCCATTTCAAATCTTCACTGGTATAAAACCGCACCCCTAATTATTTTATATTATTTCTCAAAATATTATAAATCACTAAACATAAGACCGAAGATTATAAAAATTCTGATGTTAAATATTATACTTGAAACATAGTTATAAGATATATAAATCATAACTACGTTTTGTCTCATTTTTATTTTTGGTCGGTGTAATATATTTACAAATGTATACAAATAGTTTTTATAAGTGGTTTGCTAAGAATAATATTAAACTTATCACTATTTTTTATTTTGTTTATATCATTAAATAATAACTTTGTATGCTCATAAATTCCTCTATCAGCAAGAATACCATTAACGTCAGTATAATAATGTAATAAGTTGTTTTCATCATACACTCTCCATTTGAGTTGAATATCTATGTTTGATATATTTTTTGTAATCTTTTTTTCGTTGATTAAATCATATATATCCGAAAGAATTGTATTTTTTTCATCTTCACTCAAACTTTTATCAATATCAATAATGAGATTGTGTGAGAAATTACCATATTTGGTATTGTACTTCTTGTAGATGGCGTTCATTCTTGTATTATAATAATAAAGAATTTTATTTTTTTTATCTTCACTCAAACTTTTATCTTCACTCAAACTTTTATCTTCACTCAAACTTTTATCCATTTCAATATTGTGTGAGAAATTACCATATTTGGTAATGTAGTTCTTGTACATGGCATTCAGTCTTGTATAATAATATATAATACTTGTCTTTGTATAGTTTCAATTTTTTATTTAACCGAAATGCGCGGTTTAAAATCTTAAAGGGTGTAAATGGGTGCCGGCGAAGCCGGCAACAGAAAGGCAATTCTGTAAGATAATTCAATCCCATCCCCATTTTTTATTGTTTGTTTGAGTGTTGGTAAAAAAGTTTTTTGTAATAATATAAACACAATCTTTGTATAATGGTAATGAATGATAATAATATGGTAATGAATGGTAATGATATGGGATTGAATCCTAATAATATGGGATTGAATCCTAATGATATCGGAATGAATCGACCAAGATATAATTTAATATTTACAACCTCTCTATTTGCAGTGCCGAGTGTCTATGGATTTTACAAAAAACAATATGTGCTTTCATCCGTTTCTCTTGTATGTATGGCTGCATCGATAAATTATTGGAGACATCCAATTCCTGGTACAAGAAAAAATATAGATTTATGGGTGTCCAAATCTTCTGTAGTAATATATTTCATATACGGTTATACCAATGTCAATACTAGTTGGATGAGATTGATTGGTTATGCAAATGGTATTCTTATGGCATCCGCATACAATACATCATGTGTTTTACACAAATTAAAGAATGACACGTGGGAGTATTATCATATGTTATTTCATGTAGCGAGTGTTGTTGGAAAAATATTAGTCTTATCATACCATACCAATGATGAAAACTAAAATACACTGTAGTCACATATTATCATAATACACATGCGTTTTTTGTTGGGTAGGGGTCACTACATAGGATGAATTGACTTCATCCTGAAATATCATTTGTATGACCTGTTTGCCGCTTTTGTACGTATATACACTCGGATAAATATACCTTTTTTCCAGATTCCCGTATGCATTTTCATACCAGATATATCCGTGTATATTCGGATTTAGGGATTTATTTTGTGTTTTCATTTTTTCGAGGGTAATCGGCGACATTGCACGTACGGCTTCGGATACTTCTCCATAAAGAGACGAATATGTTCCGGCACTTTTGTGTAATATACGCACGTTTGTTTCTGTCATTGGTTATTTAGTTATATATTCTTCAAATAAAAAATATATAACTTCAATTTTCTGTAGGAAAAGTGTCTGATGAAAAAATGTATTGTTATATTATAATATATAATGTCTAATAGTAAAGCTGTTGGTAAAATAGTTAGTGTACCTATGAAAATAGCGCAATATCCTATAGAAGCAGCATTAACTGCAATTGGTATGAAAGAATCAGCGAAAAAACTTCATGAATCCAGTAAGAGTTTAAGACAAAACGTCGGTAATATTGCTAGAAAAAGTGGTACATTTTTAACAGGCGTATCTGGCGGAAAACGCAAAACAAGAAAACCAAAAAAATCAAACAGAAAAACCCGTAAAAACCGTAAATAAATTACATCCATATCATCCATCATTTCATATACTGTTACAACATGATATGAAAAATAACCCGACCCCCTATTTTTTAGGCAACTTATCCGGAACAATGAGTCCATTGAATTGTGCATAAAATAATCGTTCGATATATTCATCATCCAGTGTTTCGATTTCTTGTAATTTTTTATTCAGATATTCATAGCGTTCTGGATTACATTTTTGCATACGTTTCATAATGGCATCCGCAAACATTTGTTTGAGAACATCATCCGACGGAATTTTCCATTCACCTTCTCGTATGTATGGTTGTCCATCATCTTCCTCTTCGTCTTCTTTGACTACGACTTCCTCTTTGACTACGTCTTCGTGTTCAACTACACTATTATTCATATTCATATTGCCACCTCTGTATACTAATATTGAAATGTAATCTCTAAGTGGTCTTGGCAGTTTAGATTCCAAGACGAATACTTTATTTTGTTGTATATACAGATGATAACTATTCATATATCCCAGTTGGGTTATCATAACAGATGATACGGGCACACTACATTCGCGCTTTATTAGTATATCTAGGTTTTGAGAGTCTCTTTTTGTAATGGGCTTTGACTTAGAAAAATCAATGATGATTGCACGACCTGGCATAAAATCATAATAATGACAAGACTCATCTATCAAAATATTATTCAAATGAAAATCGCAGTGCTTATATCCCTGCCGATGCATTAGTTGTAATTGGTGTATGGCAAATAATACATAAAATTGGAAATAAGGCGTAGTTGATTCGAAGCTTTCCAATGGTTTGTATGTTTTCATACATTCCATTGCAATATATCCAACATCATGTGTAAATATTTGACGTATTCTCTGAAAATCTTGGGCAGACATTGTTTTTTTCATAATAGACAACAATCGTGTTTTATAAACATCATCAGTGATTCGTGATGAATATAATAAACAAGGACATATAGGTTCTAGGAACGTCGTTTCATCTAAAAAAGTTTTTTCGAAAATATCCTTTTGAATATTTATCTCGTTCTCAAACTCTTTTATACTGATTGGCATGATTTCACATGATTCCATTGGATTTTTTTTACACACAATAAATTTCAATAAAACTTCTCTTACAGGTTCATTGAAGTTATCCAATCGCGTTGTTATATAGGGTGATTTTACGTGTTCATTCAATACACATTTTACCAGTATGCTGGATGACCCTCTGCTAAATATAGAAAATGATGAATTTTCTATAAAAAAATGTAATGCACTTTCTGTAGTATATGTGCGAATGATTCTGACACCTCCCGTTTTTCTTGCGCCCGTTTTTCTTGTGCCTCTATTTTTTTGTGTTTTTCTTAGTGTTTTCATGCGGAATAGTCTATCTATATCTATATTACAATGTATCTATGTTATTATGTCGAAAACAAGCGAGCCATATTGGTCGCCTCCATATTTATCTCGGGCGTCTTGAACAAATTGTAAATAAACTGGTCCTCGCGAAATCTCACCGTATAAGTACTCTGTATGGCAGACCGACCAATGCGTCCTAAACACTGTATCGTTTTTGCCTGGGTCATGTTTGCCATGTCCTTTCCAATAAACCCGTGACAGAAATTATAATTCGTTCCAAACACGAAATCGCTCGACGCAATAATCATAAACAAGTCCTGTGTGTTTGCCAGTTTCTTCATCAGTTCCAAATACCTTGCATCGACATCCTGTATAAAGAGCCCGATACCCAGTAACAAGAGAACTTTCAAATAATTCTCTACATCCAATGCCATGATTTCTTTTACAGAATCTTCATCGATGTTCGGACAAAATGCATTGGTAGAGACCGTGTTTGTCCATTTGAGTTGATGCGGTTTCATATTGGGAACATATTCTGCATCCAGAGCAATATACTGTAATTTTCCACGCAATTCCTCTGCCTTTTTATAGAGTTCTCTCAATTCCGGCGATTTTTGATGGTCCTCTTTGTCTTTCATCTTGGTCTTTTTATCGTCATCCGGTTTGTCCAACACTTCGATTTTCTTTTCTATTTCTGCCAGCACACTCGATATTTTATTGTTGTTTTCTATTTTTTTGATAATGTCCTGAAACACCGTTTTTGGTATTTCCGATTGTTGGATATAAAAGTTGCCGATTTTCTTAGCGTCTTCTGTAAGGAAAATGGTGGGTCCATCAGTGAGTGTATGTGCATCAGATGTAGTTATCAAAATACCGGTGGATGCAGTCGCAAGCGCTGCAGAAACAGGTGTAGTAGTGGGCAAACAAACAGATTGTGTTCGGACAAGTCCACCGCCGATGCTGCTACTACTAGTGCTGCTGACGCTATTCGAATCCGCACTGACTGACTTTTTCATACTACTGCTTGCGACAGCGGCAGCGCCAGCGGGAGCTCCAGCGCCAAACTTTTTCTTTTGCATCCTCTTTGTGAAACTATGGATTTGTTCCCATTTCGATGCATCAATGTGTTTCAATAAATCCAGATAATATAATTTCAACGAATTCATGGTAATGTCTGCAATACCACTGAAATAATTCGACATCAAATATGCATCCTCAACCAATCGGTTCTCATTAATATAAAAGGCGAACTCTACAATTTCATTCAAATCAAAATACCGCAACAAAGTTTTATTCTCTTCACAATGGGACACACACACTACCAAATCCGCATGGTCAGCATATAATGTGTGTGGGAGAGCACAATAACCGTCCTTCGTAATAATCGGAATCGATTTCTTACAGTCATAACTCGCAATGGTGTGTATTTCAGCCTCGTCGAATCGCGACCGAAAATCCGCGAGTGTGTCCATGATTTCTTCTTCTTTTGGTAAAGTCGCACAAGACAACACAATATTCGGAATTTTGTTCTCCGCCCAATTGTTATGGATGGTTGTATGCAAATAATGCTCGGCATAATCCATGGTAATTGTGGGTTCATCCCAATACGTAATAATCTGTGTGACCGAATTGAACGCCATCATATAATGCATTGCGGTTAGATAGGATTTTACATCACATATCATAATCTCGACTTTGGAACCATTGCTGTTGTCCACCTTGCGAATTCCACCGGATTTCTTGTCGCGTGTAAAATCCACCGCTGAGAAATAATGGAGACGGATGTCAGATGCAGTTTCGCAACCAAATGCAAAGGCGATTTTTTTCTCCATGGAAATCGCAGATTTGGCAAGTGCCAGACCGATGTGTCTCGCTACACACACAAATATAATCCGGTATTTTACAGAGAGTCCAAGAGGTGATAGTGTTTTGCCCGTTCCAGTGGGTGCAGTATAGAGAACCAAACGAGGGTTCGAGCTACCTTCCCTGAATATCGAAAACAATTGTTTTTGATGCGAAAACAGGGTGCGGTCCTCGTATTCCAACAAATACGGATTCTGTTCGATAAATACGTAGGCACGTTCAATGACCCGAGCTAAATCAGTTTTGCTGTTTGCATAATCCGTTAGCATTTTCACATATTGTACTACATGAGTATTGATGTTTGATATTGATGCTTTGGAAAGTTGAACCAGTGTATATAAATAATATGCGTATTTGGTGTTGTTTTTAGATAGATATTTGCAGAGTTCGTGACAGAAATCGAGAACAAGGAATTCATATACGGTTTTTCGATTGCTTTCGATGTTGGTTTCCAGGTTTTTAATGCGCAACAAATCGATGCTTTTCATTTTTTTGAGGGGACCGCCGGCTACAGCAACACCGTCATCCGTTCCAGACAATCCTTGAATCGGATATTTTTTTATGGTTTTTTGAATAATGGGGGCAAAGTATTTGTCATACAGAAAGATTTCATTTTCTTTTGTTTTTTCCATTTTCACGAATGAAAGAAGGGAAGTGGTTTTGTTTTTTGTAATGTTCAGGTCATGGAATCCTTCCATAATCAGCGATAAGATTTCTTGTTCTCCGGATGAAACCGGAATTTCAATGTTATCCCATTCAGTACGTGTAAGTTTGCTTTGTGTTAAATCCATTTTGTTGTCAGTAATAGTAATACTATACAGTATCTGTTTGTATCTTTTTTCAATTTTGTAGGGGAACCTACGGCTTCCGCTTCGCATGCCCCCTTTTGCTTCGCTAAGACCCCCTCCCTTTTTTGTTTTGAGAATAGTTGTTGGATGTTCTCATTGGATATTTTGTTGGAATTAAATATAATCCACCTCAAAAAAGGGAGTCTTAGCGAAGCAAAAGGGGGCATGCGAAGCGGAAGCCGTAGGTTCCCCTACCTACAAAATTGAACCATTTTTTTGTCATTTTTTTATAGATACAAACAAATTATTATTACCAAATCATCAAAACACCAGCAACAAAATGTCTTTTTCTAAACGTGAAATTCAACAATACTTTTATGATAGTAGCCAAAAAAACTTTGCCATGATGAATCATGTGTTTGATGAAATGCAAAAAATGCAGTCTGAGATTAAACTCTTGAAATCCAAGGTGAATTTTCAAGACTCTGTTTTGTCTTCATTAGTGCGCCCAACTCTCAGTGGCATCCAAAAATCACCAACCAATGGTTCTTCTGAACTTGATGATACGGATGGGGATAGTGTTGACACCCTGTATCATGCTTACCACATGGAACAAGACACCCTGTATCATGGTTACGACATGGAACAACCTCCAGAACGCGAGAAACTCACATTGAATGATTTATATTCTGACAGTCAGACATCCCCTGAACTAAACTACCCACAAACATCGCAATATGATTTGGAAGATCAATCTCTCACCATGGACGACTTTTTCAGAAAAAGTCAAATACGCCCAGCTACTCAGTCTCGCCATTTTCCTTGCCCAGTTCCTCTCACCAGACAAACCAATCGTGTATACCCAGAAAATGGAACCGACACGTTTTCCACTTCATTGTTCAATGATAAACGGTTGACATCAGATGACTTTTTGAAAAACACATATCGTCCTGGAATGCAATCAAACCCGAGTGAATGTATGTCAGTGCCTCTTGCCCGTCAGAATTGTTATGTTCCGAAAAGTTCTCTACTACCACCTTATCCTCATGCACCAGCAACCACTCCATTCAATTATACCTGTTATAACCCGGAGCTGAATTGGGTATAAAACCAAACAAATAAAAAAACATACAAATAAAAAATATAGGGGTGCATATACGGGCGGGCGCATACGGCTTACATACGCACCACGTTATCCGCATATGCACCCCCTATATTTTTTATTGTCCGACAAACAACATAAATAAATATTCCATAGAATAGTATAGACAAATACATCTGTATGACTTCTCCAATGACAACCACATCATTTATGCTGCCACCGGAAATCACCGAAAATGAAATGAATGTCACTAAACGAAATGGACAACTCGAAATCGTCTCTTTTGATAAAATCTTACAAAGAATAAAACGTATTGGAAAAGAACTCGATATCAAACTCAATTTTACCACACTTGCCATGAAAGTCATTGACCAACTCTACGATGGTATTTCCACTACAAAAATCGACGAATTGACTGCAGAACAATGTGCTTCGATGGCATCGATTCATTATGATTACAATGCATTAGCAGGAAGAATTATTATTTCCAGTCATCAAAAAAACACATCGGAATCTTTTTCCGAGGTCATGACCCAATTGTATCATTGCAAAGATAAAAATGGAAAGTCATCGCCCCTCGTTTCAGATGAACTCATGGAAGTTATCCGACAACATGGGAAATACATCGATACTCTGTGTGATTATTCCCATGATTTTTTAATTGATTATTTTGGTTTCAAGACATTAGACCGTGCCTATTTGATGCGTCTAGACGGGAAAACGATTGAACGCCCGCAACATATGTGGATGCGTGTTGCGATTGGTATTCATGGAGCGGATTTGGATGCTGTTACACAAACCTATGATATGATGTCTCAAAAATATTTCACACATGCCACTCCGACGTTGTTTAATGCAGGAACTCCGCGTCCTCAATTATCCAGCTGTTATTTGTTATCTATGGAAAGTGATAGTATCGACGGAATTTATAATACACTGAAGGATTGTGCGTTGATTTCTAAAATGGCAGGTGGCATTGGACTGCATATTCATAATGTGAGGGCAACTGGCTCGAGAATTCGCGGAACCAATGGAACTTCCAATGGAATTGTTCCCATGTTACGTGTGTTTAACAACACTGCCAAGTACGTTGACCAAGGCGGCGGAAAACGTAACGGTTCATTTGCTATTTACATCGAGCCATGGCACGCTGATATTGAAATGTTTTTACAAATGCGAAAAAATCACGGCGATGAAGAATTAAAAGCCCGAGACCTCTTTTATGCTCTCTGGATACCTGACCTCTTTATGGAACGTGTAAAAACCAATGGAAAATGGACACTGATGTGCCCTGATGAATGTCCCGGATTATCTGATGTATACGGAGACGAATTCAAGAAATTATATGAATCATATGAATCTGATGGAAGAGGAAGAATGACTGTAAATGCACGTGATTTATGGTTTAAAATGTTGGATGCTCAAATGGAAACCGGCACTCCTTATATTTTATATAAAGATGCAGTCAATAAAAAATCAAATCAGAAAAATATTGGCACCATTAAGAGTTCAAATTTATGCGTAGCACCAGAAACACTCATCCTAACAAACCAAGGGCATATTCCCATCGGAACATTAAAAGACCAAACCGTCCAAGTATGGAATGGAAAAGAATTCAGTGAAGTCACGGTTCATCAAACCGGTGAAAACCAAGAAATTCTCGATGTATATACAGATGATGGATTACGTCTATCTTGCACACCTTACCATAAATTCTATATTCAGAGCTCATACAGTTTGTGTTCCATAAAAAAAGTGGATGCCAATAATTTACAACCAGGTGACAAAATCATTAAATGTCAATATCCAATAATTAATGGAAGTGACAATATGTTGTATGCATACACACATGGATTTTTCTGTGGAGACGGAACTTACAGAAATGTATCTAATGTAGGTGAGTCTCCATGTAAATTTCAAGCATTAGAGAATCATCATTTTTGTAAAAGACATTTATTCAATGAAACCGACAATTATGTTGAAACAATCGACGAGGATGTTACACAATATACTGGAAATTGCAAGGCAATGTCATACAGTAAACTACCAATTATTTATTTGTATGATAACAAACGAGAACTGGTTTCACACATAGAATGCAGATTAGACCCAATTCATGAGGAACAAAATAAACGTATTGTAGTAACCTTACCAGGAGATATTGCAGAGAAATACGAAGTTCCTCCTGCAACATGTTCTCTTAAAACAAAACTCGAATGGTTTGCCGGATATTGTGATGCAGATGGTACTATCAGTATAAATGGAACAAATGAACAATTACAAGTCGCCAGTATAAATCATGAATTTTTAATAAACGTTAAACTCATGTTACAAACATGTGGTATCAATCCAAAAATAAAACTTTTGAAACCTGATGGAAGTAGTTATCTACCAGACGGAAAAGGTGGTCATAAGTGGTATGTTACAAAAGCAGTATATCGACTATTGATTACATCATGTGATTTATATCAATTGGTTTCTCTTGGATTCAATCCACATCGTTTGATTGTTTCTGGTAAGGAGCCTCAACGAAACGCAAATCAATTTGTGAAAATTCTCAAAGTGGTCAATGAAAACCGTATATCAGACACCTATTGTTTTACTGAACCCAAGCGCAATATGGGAATATTCAATGGAATCATTACAGGACAATGCACTGAGATCACGGAATACTCAGACGATACGGAAACAGCGGTTTGTAACTTGGCGAGTATTGGTCTTCCTATGTTCATTCGCCCCGACGGCACATTTGACTATGAGTTCTTGCATTCAGTAACAAAAGTCATTACATGCAATCTCAATAAAATCATCGACATCAATTATTATCCTACAGAAAAAACAAAAAAGAGCAATTTCCGCCATCGTCCTATTGGAATAGGTGTGCAAGGATTAGCCGATGTATTTATTCTCATGGGATTCCCATTTTCATCGGAAGAAGCAAAAACCACGAATCGACATATTTTCGAGACTATTTATCATGCGGCATTGGAAGCATCTATGGAACTTGCAAAAATCGAGGGCAGTTATGAAACCTTCGTCGGGTCACCGGCACATCAAGGAATCTTACAATTTGATATGTGGGATGTAAAACCGGGGAACCAACGATATGATTGGGACGAGCTTAAAGGACAAATCACATTACATGGACTGAGAAACTCGTTGTTGCTCGCGCCGATGCCGACCGCTTCTACTTCGCAAATCCTCGGTTTCAATGAATGCATTGAACCCATTACTTCGAACATATACAGTCGTCGCACATTAGCGGGTGAATTTATTCAGGCGAATAAATACCTAATGTCGGACCTCATTTCCATTAACATGTGGAATGAAAAAATCAAGAACAATATTATTGCGAATCATGGTAGTATTCAACAGATTGACGGAATTCCGGATACAATCAAAGAAAAATACAAGACTGTGTGGGAAATACCCATGCGAAACTTGATTGATATGGCGGTCGACAGAGGTGCATTCATTTGTCAGAGTCAGAGTTTGAACTTGTGGTTAGAAGACCCCAATTACAATACGTTGACTTCAATGCACTTTTATTCTTGGTCCAAGGGATTGAAAACAGGAATCTATTATTTGAGAAGACGCGGCAAACACCAGGCACAACAATTTACGATTGAACCCGAAAAGGCGAAAATCAACGAGGAACATGAAGATGATTATATCTGTGAGATGTGCTCCTCGTAGGCAGGGGGTAGGGGAACCAAGGTTCCCCCTACGACCCCCTCCTTTTCCGGGTAACTTGTAAAAATTTATTCTGTAAGACAATATCCTACAGAATAAATATAACGGTTGTATGTTTTATTTCGAATTAGAATTGTTCATATTCATCATGTTCTGATAAATATATATTTGTAATTTGATTGTTTTCGTTATTTATTTTTATTTCTTCAATTGCATCACATAGTTTTTTTATCCAATCATACCTATCAGATAATACATCCTGTTGTAATAAACGAATGACCGAATAATCATTTTGATTTGCACACTCTTCCTTATATTTATCATTTTCAAATTGTTCGTCTGGTGAACACCAGTTAGATACTTGCTGAAAATGTTGACGTCCATCCAATTCAATGATAATTTTATGTTCTGGAATACAGAAATCGTATGGGAGATGTTTTATTTTTTTACACCAATCTTGGGTGAATCGTCGTTCAAGAGTTGGATATAGCTGGGATATCTTTTCATACAATTTGGTTTCTGTTTTATTCACACAATAAGGACACCATTGTCCATTATTAATATGGTATAAAGTAGAATCAAATGTATGCCCACAATCACCCTCAAACCAAATTTTTTTGTTAGAATTTTTGAATGTATTCCTTGGAATTTCTGTATTTCTACTACTCCAATAT
>Ga0209135_1000024_pt1 | contig 50851 bp, 35 predicted proteins | sample LauGreSBDMM110SD_4_FD_187570 | JGI IMG/M metagenome (GOLD analysis project Ga0209135, IMG submission 187570) | Freshwater lake microbial communities from Lake Michigan, USA - Su13.BD.MM110.SD (SPAdes) (version 3) | ecosystem: Environmental > Aquatic > Freshwater > Lake | place: Lake Michigan... | reverse complement strand
CGAGTTTGAAAACAAGTACGAATTAAAGTTAGACCTTGATAGCCTGCATTCGGAAATGACTGTAGGCGAATTATTAAATAGCCTAATCAGCACCGAAGGGTAATCAGTATGAGTTATGAGGCTACCACCAGCGAACATCATCTCTTTGGGGTGCAAGCCAACAACAGCATTCAGCACTATAGTTCCCACTCAAATATCCTGCCGGGGTTTGACAAGGCAAACCTTAACATTTGGAAACTAAAGAAGATCTTCAGTTTACTCTCTTTACATCTCACCTTGTGTGCGCGCAAAAAACCACAACAGTCATCGCGAGAAGAGCTTCGTTTGGTCTGGTCAACATTCGAGAGGCTCAACAATCGTCAACCCGTTGCAGGTCAAGACCTACAAAAGGTAGCAATTATTTTATTGCAGCTAGGGCCGAGCCACTTCTTAAAGGAAATGCAAAAATTTCAGAAAGAGTTTAGCCCGGCGCTTACCCCACAGTTTCGGGATATTCTGCGCCTGATGGACTTTACCTCATCCTTCAGGGACGAGCTTTTGTTTCACCCCTGCAATCCAGACATCTATGTTTGGCGGCCAAGCGCGGGCCGCGAAGTAGATAAAATGCTGGTCGTGTTCTTGACGCGAAGCAATACACTGAACATGCCAAGGCCACTGGCCCACCTTATTCTTGCAAGACTTGGCGTCCCCATTATGTATATTGGTAATCGGCCTTCCATAAAGCCCTATGAGTTTATTGTTGGGCACAATGACCAGGAAACTATCGCCTTAATTCTAAAAATTGCCCATAGTTTTGGGATTTCTAAGCTATACGGCCTGGGTGCATCATACGGCGGATACAAGGCGTGCCAGTTGGCATCTGGGCTGAATTTTGAACGTGTGCTGAACTTTTCTGGGGCCCAGGCCGAAACCGAAAAAGCTGAGCGAATTGATGCAACGTCTATGGCGAGAGATTATGATCCGGAAAAAATACTCTCCGTGTTATCCAAAACGGACAGCATTGATCAGCAAATTAGAGCGGCCTATGACCGCGACGGCTTTATTACCCCGAGGGCTTGGTTAACGTCAAAATCGCACGGCTCATTCACCTCCTCCTTCATTGAAGGTAGCATCCAGGGGACTCTTGACTGGCTCATGGGGACTGTGTTGTAAATAAACAACAAGATACCCCATTTGGATTAATTCGTACGAAAATTAGAGATTTTTAAAAGACTTAATGATAGAGTTCAGACTGAATTTTTTTAGTCACAATAATTGAGTGTACATAAAACATGTTTAAAAAATCGCTAATTTCTGTACTTATAACCGCAGCCTTTGCTACGCAAGGCCATGCAAACGAAGCTGCCCAGCCCTTTGACGCATTTATTTCGGGTGATGTCGGTCGCACCAACTCTTCACTTTCTGGCACTTCAGACAATAATCAGACCGACTACAACTTGAGGGCCAGCGCGTCTTACCAATCCCCAAGCAACTTTGGCGGTCAGGTCGACGCTGTGTATTCAACAAACAATTATGGTAACAATAAGATAACAAACACCGATTTAGCTGGCCACTTGTTTTATCGTACTGATAAGTATCTCTTAGGCGGCTTCCTACAATACAGAAGCCCAAGCTTCACTGGTTCTTTAGCCGACCCTTCAGCCAACGCTGTAGTAGACGTCTCATCAAATTTATTTTTATCTGAGCAGCTATTTTGGGGCGCCGAGGGCCAAGCGTATTTTGGCGATGTTACAGTCTCAGGGCAGCTAGCTAAACAAGTCTTTGTAAACCAGAAAGATATTTCCGGTCAAAATATTGCAGATGACGGTTACTTTGCAAACATTAAAGCGAAATATTTCATCAATGATAATTGGAGTGCTCAAGGTTCCTTTGCGTACAACAACGTAAATCTTTCAAATAATATAGATTTCGGTTCAAACTCGATCGATCAAACGATCGATCAAAAAAGCTATGGCCTTAATACAGAGTACCGTATTGCTGACAAACCGATCAGTCTTTACGCCCAGTACACCCATAACACAATCGATTTCACTGAAGCAAATTTGGACTCGGATCAAATTTTTGCTGGCATAAAGGTTAACTTTGGAAGCAGCTCACTCAAGACAAGGGATCGTTCCGGCGCAAGCTTAGACCCTGTTCTTCAGCGGCCAACTGGGGGCCATATTTTCGGTCAAAATATAAATGGTATCGGTGGCATCTCTCCTATTTAACATTTATTTAGCGGTATTAAGTAGGGCTCCCAACCTTGGGGGCCTTTTTTATTGATGCTCATTAATTAAGGACTGGATATATTTACCGTACTTAGGGTTAGATTTTTTTTAATCAAGGCATCCTTGGAGTATCAGCGATCCCTTGAGAAATCATGAATCAAATAAAGGGGTTGAATAGGCAAATTGAATTTATCGGAGATGCAATTAATAATGCTAGACGGGCTCTCAATTAACCCCTCAGTCTTAATTTTGAGGTAGGATGACTAGTCTAATTTTGCAAAAGAATTATTCCAGAACAGGGTCTCAGAGCCCAGGGTTTTGTATACTTTATGAATGACTAACTCATCTTGAAAATTTTATTTTGACTGCATGATTTCGTCTGAGCATGCGTTTGAGCACTTATTAACTGGGCAAAGTGCCCGTTAACCTGAAAACCTAGGCCAGTACTGCATTACACAAGATGCGAAACATTTTAAACTATATTTGCTGAGCATATATATCTGGGCAGAACACTTAAATCCATAAAACTTCTTTACAAGTAAACTAAAAAGTAATCGCAGAAACTAGATCGCGTTTCGCTACTTTTAAAATTTAAGAATGGCTTAGTTAAATTAGCCACAATAGTTAGAATTTATAGAGCTATACCGCTGCGAGCAAGGTAATACTGCAGAATAGTGTTTGAGGTAAAGCAAAGAGAAACAAGGCTTAGAGCATTACAGAGCGCGGTTTACAGGGTAATTATGGTGCGAAAGGAGAGACTCGAACTCTCACGCCTTGCGGCGCTGGAACCTAAATCCAGTGCGTCTACCAATTCCGCCACTCTCGCAGGTAGTCATGAAAGCATTTCTTCATGATGTTGTCAGGGCATGAACCCTAACGAGGCATTGTATCTCAGCAAATTGCCGAAAACCATTAAAATTTGAAATGTCTATGTAAAAGCTTAAGTTTGAGCGAAAATCACATTCGATTCACCAATTACCTATTAGGAAAATCAAGATGCCACATACGATTAATCAAGAAGAAATTAGCATGCTTCGTGCCGAGCTAGAAATGCTCATGAAAGAACGTCAAACCTTACTTAAAGTAACAGGGATTGCTGCGGGCTTAGTGGCAGAGCTTGATAGCCACAATTTACCAAGCGGCACAGAAGAAGCGGCTGAACTTTTAGCCACTAGCATTAATGCGCTTTCTGAAGAAACACTTAAAGATGCGCTCAATGCTGTGCATGCTGAAATAGCTGGTTAAGCAGGCTCGTTTTAATCACAAAATTACCCCTTAAATTGCCCAAGCGCGGGATGGGATGTAATATCACTACGCACTAAAAAAATGTTAGTGTTTAATAAATTAGCCAAAGAGATTGAAGTTTGAAACTAACAGCACCTATTCATATTGCAAGCATGATAAGCCTGACTTTAATGGTCAGCGGGTGCGGCTTTCAGTCTTACTTTTCCAAGCCGATTGAACCCTCAAAAATAGCAGAAAAGCTTACACAGCGCGCAAGCACAGATGCTGACTTTCAAACTTACTTAAGCACGCAAGGCTATCCATCCAATCAGCTCCCAATTCGCGTATGGGGAGAAAATGAGCTGACCTTAAGTGCGTTATTTTTTCATCCAAATTTAAATGTAGCGCGGGCGAAATGGCGCGCGGCACAAGCGACGCAAATTACCGCCGCGCAGCGACCAGAACTCGGTATCAAAGCTAATGCAGAGAACCATAACCAGGCCTCGGACAAGTCGCCTTGGACCTACAGCTTAGGAATAGACATTCCGATTGTGACTGCTGGCAAACGAGAAGCTAAAATCGCACAAGCTGCAAGCTTGTCAGAAGCCGCACGGATTGAAATTGCTCAAGCCGCATGGTTAGTGCATAGCCGGATTGCAAAAAGCTTGTTGGCGTATCAGTATGCTTTGGCGCAATCAGCCATTCTGAAAAATGAAGTTACACTCAGAACTGCAATTGCCGACATGCTGGTTAAACGCTTAGAGGCTGGCATGGCATCCAATATCGAAGTGAGCAATGCGCGCATCGCCTTACAAAAAGCTGAACAAGCTTATATTGCCGAATCTGGACGTATTGATGCTTTGAGCGCTGCCCTTGCCAACGATGCAGGTCTTAGCCTAAGCGCATTCAAGCCATTAATCATCAAAACTTTTGAGCCGAACGAGCCAGCCTCAATCGACAATCTTCAATATGAAGCACTGCTGAACCGCCTGGATATTCGTGCATCTTTGGCGCGCTACGAAGCGGCTGAAGCTAAATTACGCTTAGAAATCGCTAAGCAATATCCTGACATTACTTTATCCCCTGCTAAAACTTTAGATCAAGGTGACAACATCTGGTCATTGGGCTTTTCGAGCTTACTCACCCTGATTAACAAAAATCGCGGCTTAATTGCTGAGGCAACTAGCCTACGTGAGGTTCAAATTGCTGAGTTTGAAGCACTGCAAGCCAAAGTGATTGGCGACCTAAACCAAGCTAAAGCGAGCTATCAAGCCGCGATAGAAGCGAATAAAAAAGCACAAACTTTATTAGCTAACCAACAAAAACGCGCGCAACAAACCGAACGCCAATTTAATGCTGGGTTTGCAGATCGATTAGCGCTGAACACCACGCAACTTGAAAACATCATTGCAACGCAAAATGCGTTGAACACGGCTTTTCAAACACAAGTCACAAAATTGAATCTTGAGGATGTATTGCAACGTCCAATAGATACACGCCTCACCCTGCCAAGCGAAGCCAACTTGGTCAGCAACAAACCAAATAGGACTGCCACACCATGAATCGTAAAGTTGCCTTAATTGTTGGGCTTCAAGCTTTCTTAATCATCGTGCTATTTTGGGTATTAGTATTCTATGGAAAAGATGAATACGATTCATACAACCTAGCGCAAGAAGAAGAGGTCGCGACACCAAACCGCGTTAATCAAGTGAAAGGCGCTACAGTTGTTACACTCAGCCAAGATGCTCAGCAACAAAATGACATACAAACAGTGAGTTTGAATACTAGCCAACATCAAAAGACATTAAATGCGCTGGGTAACGTGATTAGCATAGACACGCTGATTGAACTTCGCACACGCTATCTTAATGCAAAAGCCAACGCTAACATTGCGCGCGCTGCGCTTGCCAATAGCAAACTAGACTATCAACGCATGCAGACCTTAAACAAAGACGATAAAAACGTTTCCGACCAAGTTGTGATTGCAGCACAAGCCGCGTTTAAGGCAGACCAAGCAAAAGAGCAAGCCGCTGAAACTGAAGCCAACAATCTCAAAGACACCATGCGCCAAACCTGGGGTGAAACACTCGCCAATGAGGCCACTAAAGATCCAGCAAGTGCAAGCTTACAAGCGCTGCTTTTACACAAAGAAGTGTTGCTACTCATTACCTTGCCCGCGGATATCAACGTGAATGTTGGCGAAAGTATTAATGTTGTGCCTACAGGGACTAAAACGAAATCAATCAGCGCCAAGCTAGTGGCCGCATCCCCGCAAACAGATAGCACGATTCAAGGCCGAACCTATTACTTCCGCGCATTGGCTGAAAATTTACGCGCTGGCATGCGAGTGAGTGTTGAGATGAAAGATGCTTCCAATAGCCAACCAAGTGACGGTGTCACCGTCCCTGCTAGCGCTGTAGTTTGGTACGCGGGCAAACCTTGGGTATATAAAAAACTAAACCAAGACCACTTTATTCGTCTACCTATTCATACAGACAACGAAAGCAACGGTGGTTGGTTTAACCGCAGCAAACAACTCACCTCTGGTGACAGCCTAGTGGTGAACGGCGCGCAACTCTTACTTTCTGAAGAGTTTAAATACCAAATTAAAAACGAGAATCAGGACTAAGCACTATGATGTCCGCCCTCGTTCGCTTCTCCATCCGATTCAGTGGTGTCATTATCGGCATCGCCAGCTTGATTGTGATTTATGGCATATACAGCCTCACGCGAAGCAATTTAGATGTTTTCCCTGAGTTTTCCCCTACGCAGCTTATCATTCAAACGGAAGCGCCTGGCCTTTCAACGGACTTGGTTGAATCATTAGTCAGCCAACCGATTGAGCTCAGCATTTCAGGCACAGTAGGCATTGAGTTGATGCGCTCTCAGTCCATCCCCGGACTCTCTGTTGTCACCGTCATTTTCAAAGAAGGCACGGATGTTTATCGCAACCGCCAAGTAGTGGCTGAGCGTCTTGCAACCCTCGCCAATCGCCTACCCAACAATATTACGCCAAATATTACCCCGCTGACTTCAGCAGCTAGCACGGTAATGGGCATTGGGATCACCTCAGATACAAAATCCTTGATGGAGCTCCGCTCTATGGTGGACTGGACGCTACGTCCGCATTTAATGTCCGTGCAAGGCGTCGCCGATGTGAACGTATTTGGCGGCGATGTGAAGCAGTACCAAGTGCAAGTAAATCCAGACAAATTATTGCTCTACAACCTCTCGATGCAACAGGTCATGGAGGCGGCGAGTAAGGCGACTGGTGTTCGGGGTGCTGGCTTTATTGAGAATAACAATCAACGCATTGTCATCAACACCGAGGGACAATCGCGCACGCCAGCCGAGCTAGCAAAAACCACGCTCTTGCACCGCAATGGCCAAACTGTAAGATTAGGGGATGTTGGTCAGGTGGTTGAAGGCGCTGCGCCATCAATCAGCGCATCAGCGATTAACGGCAAATCTGGCATCTATCTCTCAGTGCAAGGGCAACTAGGGGCCAATACCCACGGTGTCACACTATCCTTAGAAAAGGCTATTCAGCAAATCAAACCATCGCTTGAAGCTGAAGGTATTCAATTACATGAGGGCTTGTTTCGCCCTGCTAATTTTATTGAAACCGCCATCAAGGGGGTCAGAACCGATATCTTAATCGGCTCAATTTTAGTCATCACCGTGCTCTTCTTATTCTTATTTAATGCCCGCACCGCATTTATCTCAGCCACTGCTATTCCACTCTCACTGCTCACCGCAATTGTGGTGATGAGTTACTTTAATATTGGCTTAAACATTATGGTGTTGGGTGGGTTAGCCATCGCCTTGGGTGAGGTGGTAGATGATGCGATTATCGATACCGAAAACATCTTTAGACGCCTGCGTGAGAACCGTTTATTAGCTGAGCCACAAGCCATCCACAAAGTAGTGTTTAATGCATCGATGGAAGTACGTAGCTCCGTTGTTTACGCTACGATTATCGTTGCCCTGGTGTTTATGCCTTTACTCACGCTAACTGGCGTTGCTGGCAAACTATTCGCCCCACTTGGTATTGCTTATATTGCTGCCATTCTGGCATCGCTCATGGTTGCGCTAACGCTCACCCCTGCCCTTTGTTATTTATTGTTAGGCAAAGCAAAACTAGAGACTGAAGATTCGCCAATCATTAGCTTTATCAAAAAACGCTATGTCACGCTTTTACATCAAATTGAACAGCATTATAAGATGACCATTGCAATCTCTGTCGCCCTTATTGCCCTTGGCTTAGGTGTTTTACCACTCTTCAAAAGTCAATTTATTCCAACTTTGCACGAAGGTCACTTCATTATGCACATGACATTGGTGCCAGGCAGTTCAGAGCAGGAGTCATTGCGTATTGGTAAAAAGGTCGCGGCATCATTAAGCAAAGTTAAAGGGGTGCGAAGTATTGCTCAATGGGTGGGTCGTGCACCGAATGGCGCAGACACTTTTGGTACCCATTACAGTGAGTTTGAAATCGAAATCGGCACGCTTTCAGGCGAAGAACAAACCCGCGTTCTCCAAGAAATTCGCGAAAAGCTATCAGGTATTGATGATGAAAGTATGGACGAAGATGCGGATGGCCCAACGCCACCGGGCTTTGTTGGCGTTAACATTGCAATTAACACCTTCTTAACAGAACGGATTGAAGAAACGATTTCAGGCTATGCTGCCTCGCAAGTCATTAACATTTACGGCCATGATTTAGATGCGCTAGACCGTGATGCACAAGCGATTGCTGGCGTTGTCGCTGGCATACAAGGCGCTGAAGATGTGCTCGTACAATCGCCACCCGGCACACCGCAAATCTCCATTCGCTTACGCCAAGAGAAGCTCTTGCAATTGGGCTTGCAACCTACCGATGTGTTAGACACCATACGCGCATCTTATGATAGCGTGCCTGTTGCGCAAGTTTATGAAGCTAGCCGCGTAGTGCGCGTCAGCGTTTTACTAGATGCCGCCTCACGCAACAATATCGGCCAAATCAGCAAGCTGCCGATTATCAACAACGAAGGCAAACTCATCAAATTAGGTGATATAGCAGATATCACTCAAGAAAACGGGCGCTCAAAAATTCTGCACTCAGGCGCAAAACGCATCCAAACCGTAACAGCCAACGTGAATGGTCGTGACGTGCAAAGTTTTGCTGATGAGCTAAAAATCAAACTACAAAAAGAAGTCCACTTATCACGAGGCAACTATCTAGCTTTTACAGGTGAAGCGGAAGCCCAAGCCAAATCACGTGAGGACCTCATCGTGCATTCGCTTCTCGCCACCGTTGGTATCTTCTTGATGCTGTATATCGCATTTGGCAGATTGCGAAACCTATTACTTACTTTCGCCAACCTACCGTTTGCGCTGATAGGGGGTGTATTTGCGGTAATGCTCACAGGCGGCTGGATTTCACTTGGCTCATTAGTTGGCTTTGTGACGCTATTCGGGATTACCTTACGCAACTCGATCATGCTGGTTTCACACTACCAACATTTAATTGATGAAGAAGGCATGACTTGGGGATTAGAAACCGCTATTCAAGGCGCTTCAGAACGCTTACCTTCCATTTTAATGACAGCGCTTGTGACCGCTCTTGGCTTGCTGCCACTGGCCATTGGCAGCAGTGAACCAGGCCGCGAGATTGAAGGCCCAATGGCCACCATTATTGTGGGCGGCTTAATTACTTCCACGATTTTGAACCTGCTGATTTTGCCAACGATTATGTTGCACTTTGGTAAGTTCGAAAAGCACGAACAACACTAAGCCATCAGTTGGGCCCATAAGCTTTTAACGGGGTCAATCATCCTAGCAACTTCAGCCATGGCCACTTGCGCTTTGCTGTGACCTTGCAAACGCAGTGCATGTTGCTTCTTGCGGAATTCTCGATAAGCATTGGCTAGGGCTTTAGCTTGCGCCTTTTCAATCACACCTAAATTTGCCAACTGAGCGAGCAAAGCGATATTGCCAATATTTTCAGTCAGCTCAGGGTGCTGATGCGCATTTGCTAACACCAAATACTGCACCATAAATTCCACATCAATAATGCCGCCTAAGCTTTGTTTAAGGTCGAATACATCTGTAGCAATCACATGGCCTGCCCGCATCTTTTGACGCATTTCAACCACTTCTTTTTTAAGCGCATTCGCATCCCGCTTTTGCGTGAGCACATCAAAGCGTATCCGTTCAAATGCTTTGCCTATCTCCACATCCCCTGCACTGAATCTCGCACGCGTAATCGCTTGGTGCTCCCACACCCAAGCTTTATGTTGTTGATACTCTTTAAATGCTTCCACGGAGCTTACAAGCAGACCACTGGCTCCATCTGGACGGAGTTGCATATCCGTTTCATAAAGCATGCCGGCTGAAGTAAGGCTATTAAGCCAATTGTTTATGCGTTGACCAAAGCGCGCATAAATTTGGCCTGCATCTGGCGCGTCATCATCGTAGAGAAAAATAATGTCCAAGTCCGAGGCATAGCCTATTTCTTTGCCGCCTAGCTTCCCATAGCCAACGATTGAAAATTGAGGCACATCGCGATGTTTACCTTTGAGCGAAGGCCAAACGGTTTCAATCGTGACTTGCAGAATTAAATTTGCGAGTTCACTTAAATAGTCTGAAAGCGTTTCAAGCGGTAACTTCCCCGCCACATCTTTAGCCGCAAAGCGAAACACTGCCACATTTTTAAAGTGGCGCATCACATCCATTTGCCGTTCAACATCACCCGCCACTTCCGCCAATCTTTGCTTCAAGTCTTCTCGCATTGAGGCAAAGTCAGGCACTGCATATAAATGCTGGGTGTCTAGTAACTCATCCAACAAAATAGGATGTTGCGCTAAATATTGCGCGAGCCAAGGGCTAGCCGTGGTTAGCCGAATCACCAAATTTAAAGCGGCAGGATATTCGGCAAGCAAGGCCAAATAACTCGCGCGGCGGCAAATACTTTCGAGCAAATCAGATACCCGCAATAAAGCCATATCAGGATCTTGTTCTTTAGCCGCTAACGTAATCACCATCGGCATGAGCAGGTCAAAACGCTGACGACTTAGCTCTGGCAACTGTTTATATTTTGCGCCATGCGCCAAGCCGCGTAATCGCATCAGCGTTTGAGTGGCATCCAAAAAGCCGAGCGCTTTTATACGTTCAATCGCTTCAGTTTCAACAATCGTGGCCTGCCAAATCTCAGCCACATTCACATCCTCAAGCTGCTCACCTTTTGGGTCGCTAAACACTTCACTGAAATGCGTATCCACTCTTTGGCGATGCGCTTCTATTTTGGCATGCAAGGCATCCCAGCTGTCACAATTCATGCCTAAAGCCAGCCGCGCCTTACCTTCATCATGAGTGGGGAGAGTCTGCGTTTGTTGGTCTTCTGCATATTGCAGTCTATGTTCCAAATCACGCAGAAATACATAAGCCGCGCTTAACTCTTCTACCGTGCTAGCAAGCAATAAATTCTTTTCGCGCAGCAAGGCAAATACACTGAGCGTTGGGCGAATTTGTAAACTTTCATCTTGACCGCCACGGATGAGCTGAAATACCTGCGCGATAAACTCAATCTCACGAATGCCACCTCGACCCAGCTTAATATTGTCGTGCATATCGCGTTTGTTTACATCGCGCTGAATTTGCACTTTTAAATCGCGCATGGAAGCAAAAGCCCCGTAATCTAAATATTTACGGAATACAAAAGGACGCAGCAAGTCTGCAATCACCTTTGCAGGACCAGCAATCACACGGCCTTTAATCCAAGCGTAGCGCTCCCACTCACGCCCTTGGTTTTGGTAGTACTCCTCTAGCATCGCCAAACTGCAAGTCAGCGGCCCTTCTGAACCATAAGGGCGCAAACGCATATCCACCCGAAACACAAAGCCATCTTGGGTAATCTCATCAATTGCTGAGATCAGTTTCTTTCCGACGCGCGTAAAAAAATCATGGTTACTTAATGTTTGCTTGCCTTGGGCGGCGCCATTTGTTTGACCATCTTCTTCAAACGCAAAAATCAAATCAATATCAGATGACACATTAAGCTCAAAACCGCCAAGCTTACCCATGCCAATCACAATCATAGACTGCGGCTTTCCACTCTCACCCATCGGCTCGCCATAAGTTTCTTTAAGCCAAGTCTCGATATGCGCCAAAGCAACATTCACCGTCACTTCAGCCAAATCACTCACCGTCTGCATGACCTCCGCAAGTTGAGCCAGTCCATTTAAGTCGCGCACAATTGTTCGTAACATCACACGCTGACGGAGTTTGCGCAAAGCGCGTTTCAAGTTTGCTTCATCATCAATAACTTGCGTAGCAAGATAGCCAAGCATTTCATCCCGACTCAACGCGCAATCCATCTTCCCCATCAAATCTGGCAACAAATCCACATCACCCGTTAGCAGTCGACTGACGAAAGGGCTGCAAGCAATCGCATGTTTTACTTTGGCATATTCTGGCCTTAATTCAATTTCTGATGAGCTGTACATGTAATTTCTTTAAATCCTTAAATCTCAAATACAAAGAAGTCTGCTATTAAAAAGCGCTGAACTGGCTAGAAATAGGCCTTGAAAATGTTATTATTCAAGTTAAGAAAGCAGCACTAAATTCTAAACCTTTTCACACAAAAATAATTAAAGTTCTGTCGGGGGAAATGTAATGTCATCAATCGAGTCCGTGCTCACCGAAAATCGTGTGTTTGCACCTATTCCAGCATTCAAACAAAATGCGACCGTTTCTGGATTAGCCGCTTATCAAGCCTTATGCCAACAAGCTGAACAAGATTACAACGGCTTTTGGGCAAACTTAGCTCGCACCGAGCTAGATTGGCACAAACCCTTCACTCAAATTTTAGATGAAAGTAAGGCCCCTTTTTATCGCTGGTTTTATGATGGCGAGTTAAACGCCTCTTACAATTGCATCGACCGCCACCTTGCCACCCAGGGCCATAAAACCGCCATTATTTTTGAAGCCGATGATGGCGCTGTATCCAAAATTAGTTACAAACAATTACACCAACGTGTTTGCCGCTTTGCCAACGCGCTAAAAGACCAAGGCATCACTTTAGGTGACCGTGTCATTATTTACTTGCCGATGGGCATTGAAGCCGTTATCGCCATGCAAGCTTGCGCCCGGGTTGGCGCCATCCATTCCGTGGTGTTTGGCGGCTTCTCAGCTAAAAGCTTGCACGAACGGATTACCGACGTTGGCGCGAAATTAGTCATCACGGCTGATGCTGGCATGCGCGGCGGTAAAGCCGTTGTGCTCAAAACAGCAGTAGATGAAGCTTTGGCTTTAGGTGGCTGTGAAGCCGTCACCAAAGTCATCGTGTACCAACGCACAAAATCTGAAGTGGCTTGGATTGAAGGCCGCGACCTTTGGTGGCATAAGCTCGAAAGCGAGGCCTCTGAGGTTTGCGAACCAACTTGGGTCAATGCAGAGCATCCGTTATTCATCCTTTACACTTCCGGCTCAACGGGCACGCCCAAAGGCGTTCAACATTCTACAGGCGGCTATTTGCTAGGCGCCTTGATGAGCATTAAATGGGTATTCGATTACAAAGAGCGTGACGTATTTTGGTGTACCGCAGATGTGGGCTGGATTACTGGTCACAGCTACGTGGCATATGGCCCACTATCACTGGGCGCAACACAAGTTATTTTTGAAGGCATCCCCACTTACCCAGATGCCGGCCGTTTCTGGCAAATGATAGAAAAACACAAAGTCAGCGTGTTTTACACAGCGCCGACGGCGATTCGTTCACTCATTAAATTGGGTGGCGACTTACCAAAACAATACGACCTTTCAAGCTTACGTTTGCTTGGCTCAGTGGGCGAACCAATCAATCCAGAAGCGTGGATGTGGTATCACACCGTGGTGGGCAATGAACGTTGCCCAATTGTGGATACTTGGTGGCAAACCGAAACTGGCGCGCACATGTTAGCGCCACTTCCAGGAGCAATTGATGCCAAACCAGGCTCATGTACCATGCCTCTGCCTGGCATCATGATGGACATCGTCCACGAAGATGGTACGCATATTGAAGGCACTGGTGGCGGCTTACTGGTTGCTAAAAAGCCCTGGCCTTCAATGATTCGTACCATTTGGGGCAACCCTGAACGCTTTAAAAAATCCTACTTCCCAGAAGAGTTAAATGGTTTATACCTAGCAGGCGACTCCGCTCACCGCGATGCGGACGGCTATTACTGGATTATGGGCCGCATTGATGATGTGCTTAATGTATCAGGCCATCGTCTTGGTACCATGGAAATTGAGTCTGCATTAGTCGCTAACCCATTGGTTGCAGAAGCCGCGATTGTGGGTAAACCGCATGAAATTAAAGGCGAATCTATTGTGGCTTACGTGGTGCTAAAAGGCGTCCGCCCAGAGGGTGAAGCAGCTAAAAAAATTGTGGCAGAACTGCGCGAATGGGTAGGTAAAGAGATAGGTCCAATCGCCAAACCTGATGAAATTCGTTTCGGTGATAACTTACCAAAAACACGTTCAGGCAAAATCATGCGCCGCTTATTGCGTAGCTTGGCTAAAGGCGAAGAGATTACTTCGGATATTTCAACGCTGGATAACCCAGCAATTTTGGAACAGCTCAAACAGCCTATTGTTTAAGTCGCTCAAGCAAACCTAGCTTTACCTTCGGATTAAGCGCTATTTCGGATAGAATAGCGCTTTTTTCGACTCAAGATTTTGGCCATGTCATCCCTACCAGAAGAAATTACCCGCCGTCGTACCTTTGCCATTATTTCGCATCCTGATGCGGGTAAAACGACGCTCACCGAAAAACTATTATGGTTCGGTGGCGCGATTCAAGTCGCTGGTGAGGTGCGTGGTCGTAAAGCCGCGCGTCATGCGACATCAGACTGGATGGAACTAGAGAAACAACGTGGTATTTCAGTCACGTCATCTGTGATGCAGTTTCCATACCGCGAACACATGATTAACCTACTTGATACCCCAGGCCATGATGACTTCTCAGAAGATACTTACCGGACATTAACGGCAGTAGATTCAGCGGTGATGGTGATCGATTCTGTGAACGGGGTTGAGGCGCAAACGATCAAGCTGCTCAATGTCTGCCGTATGCGCGACACGCCAATTATCACCTTCATCAATAAACTAGACCGCGAAAGCCGTCCGCCAATTGAGTTGTTAGATGAAATCGAATCTACATTGGGCATGGAATGTGCGCCGATGACTTGGCCGATTGGTATGGGTAAAGGCTTCCGTGGCGTGTATCACCTTTACAACGATGTGGTGTCGTTCTTTGATCCACGTGCGGAAAAAGGCACTTCAGAAGTGATTCAGGGGTTAGATAATCCGCGCTTAGATGAGTTACTTGGTCGCCAAGCGGAGGAGTTGCGCATTGATATTGAGTTGGTGCGCGGTGCATCGCACACTTTCGACAAAGTGCGCTATTTAAGCGGCAAACAAACCCCTGTGTTTTTTGGCTCAGGCATTAACAACTTCGGCGTGCAATCGTTATTAGATGCAGTGGTTGAGCTATCCCCTCCTCCATTGGCACGGATGACCGCTTCACGCGAAGTGGCACCAGATGAAGCAAAATTTTCTGGTTTTGTGTTTAAGATTCAAGCCAATATGGACCCAAAACACCGTGACCGTATTGCGTTCTTGCGTGTATGTTCAGGCCGCTTTGAACGTGGCATGAAAATCAAACAAGTCGCTACAGGCAAGCAAATCTCGGTCAATAACGCTATTACCTTTATGGCACAAGATCGCACTACGATGGATGAAGCATACTCTGGCGACATTATCGGGATTCCAAACCACGGCACCATCAAGCTCGGCGATACCTTTACTGAAAATGAAAACTTGAAATTTATCGGCATTCCATCGTTTGCGCCTGAGTTTTTCCGTCGTGCACGCATTAAAAACCCGATGAAGATGAAGCAATTACAAATTGGGCTCAAGCAATTGTCTGAAGAAGGCGCAGCCCAATTGTTCCGCCCTCTGCTATCTAATGATTTGATTTTAGGTGCAGTCGGTATCTTGCAGTTTGAGGTGGTGGCGCACCGACTAGAGCACGAATACGGTGTTGACATGATATTTGAGCCCTACGACTGCCACACCACGCGCTGGCTAAAAGGCAGCGACGCTGATCTAAAAGCCATTGCTGATAAATACGGCTTTAATGTGGGCTTAGATAGCGCGGATGATTATGTGTATCTCGCGCCAAATCGCGTGAACTTACAAATGGCACAAGAACGTTACCCAGATATTCAATTTAAAGAGACGCGCGAGATTGCCTAAACCGGTCATCAAAATTGATTGTCCGTGTGGCAGCGCTTCGCTTTATCAAGATTGCTGCGAGCCTTATCACCTTAGCACTGGCGCGCCAAACGCTGAAAAGCTGATGCGCTCTCGTTACAGCGCTTATGTATTGGGTTTAGAAGAATACTTACTCAATACTTGGCACCCGAACACACGACCCAAATATCTAAACTTAGCCAACGATCGCACCAAATGGCTAGGGCTTGAGCTCATTCGCTTTGAGCCAAACGACGACCAAGCGATCGTGGAGTTTGTTGCCCACTACGAAGACAACGGCAAAGCTGAAAAACTTCATGAAGTTAGTCAATTCAGACGTATTGCTGGGCGTTGGTACTACGTGGATGGTGAGTTTCAAAAATAAGTATCAATTCAAACCTTAAATAATCTTAAGGACTGTTTTTAGTCACATTAGCTTCACATAATTACCCTATCCTAAGCCTAATATTTTTTATATTAGGTTGCAAATAGTTGATTTACAATAAAATAATCTACGGAAAAGAAGAAATTTTCAATTAGCCAAACTCGGCTTTTTATGTCAGACCATATTCAAGTCTGGCCGCGATATCACGCATGTACTGATGGATGGGGAGAAGGCACCCATCCATGCAAAAAACTATGCAAACGCCTCACACAGCATACTTAAAAAAGCCCCTAAAACAGGAATAAGCTCTTCTTTCTCAAACGGTGCAGTATCGTCAGTGCCTGCAACCAAGAAGGCAATCACCGCTTTATCAAAGTCTTCACGGAAATGCGTCCAATGCTCTGCATCCGCATCGCCAATCAAGTGGAATTTACGCATACCCGATTCCACAATATCAGCGAGCTCTTCGTTGGTGAGTTCTACAAACAGAGATTTAGCGATGACAATTTGATCTTGATCTAAATCCGCCACAACATCTTCAGCGCCAAGTGGCAAGACCAAATAAGCGTAAACCATTAAGGCAAAAGCTTGATACACGCTGAGCATATCAAAGTTGTCGTAACGCTCATCGGCTGGCGAACGAGAGGCTTCTTTAATTGCTTTGGCAGTGATGTAACAGGCTAAATAGCTTGCTGCTTTGACTGGATCGTAATCCTCTAAATTACTACTAAGCGGCGCATCTTGCTCTGTGCGGCCTTCAGCTAAGCAAAGCGCGTGGAGCAGGCTTAAGTTTTTAGAATATTGATTTGTAGACGTAGGTTTTGCCATTTTTTCGTTCTCTATCTTAATGAAGTGTTCTTATTGAAATGCAGGCAAGGCTTCGAGCATTTCTTGTAGTTCCAGCCAGCGCATTTCTGCTGTTTCTAATTGCTGAACAAGATCAGCTTGGCGTTTGAGCAAGTCTTGCAAAATACTTTTATCACTTTGGGTATATAAATCAGGGTCAGCAAGCTTGTTATCCAAAGCAGATTTATCTTGCTCCCACTTGGCCATATTGGCTTCTATCTGCTCGGTTTCTTTAAGCAGCGGTCGTCGCTCCACAATGCGCACTTGCCTATCGGCTTTGCTTTGTGCGCGCTCTACTTTGTTGGATGAAGCTGACGCTTCTTTGTTTGATTCTAGGCTTTGCTTATCGGCCAACTTTTGCGCATTGAGCCAATCTTTGTAATCCTCTAAATCGCCGTCAAACACTTCTGCCTTGCCATGCGCCACCAACATAAACTTATCGCAAGTGGCTCTGAGCATGGCTCTATCATGCGAAACAATCACTACACCACCTTGATACTCTTGCAGCGCAATTGTCAGTGCGTGGCGCATTTCCAAATCCAAATGGTTGGTCGGCTCATCTAGCAAAAGCAAATTCGGACGTGTCCAAATTAGCAAAGCCAATGCCAAGCGTGACTTCTCACCACCGGAAAATGGACCACACGCGGAGCTTGCCATATCGCCTTTGAAATCGAAGCCACCGAGATAATTACGATGCTCTTGTTCGCGCGTTTCAGGGTCTAGCTTTTGCATGTGTTCAAGTGGTGATGCATCAAGACGCAATTGCTCAAGTTGATGCTGAGCAAAGTAGCCTATTTTCAAATCTTTGCCTTCAACCCGCTTACCTGATTTCATCGCAAGCTCACTCGCAAGTAGCTTAATGAGCGTAGATTTACCCGCACCGTTTCGACCAAGCAAGCCAAGTCTCTCGCCTGGACGCAAAGCCAGCTCTATTTTGCTGAGGATAGTCGTCTCGCCATAACCAACGCTTACGTCATCAAGCACGAGCAATGGATCTGGCACGCTTTGCATTTCTCTAAAACTAAAATCAAAAGGCGTATCAATATGCGCGGCTGAAATCATTTCCATGCGCTCAAGGGCTTTAATGCGGCTTTGGGCTTGGCGCGCCTTCGTGGCCTTAGCGCGGAAGCGTTCAATATAGCTTTGCAAGTGGGCAACATTGCGCTGTTGGCGGTCATACATGGATTGTTGCTGGGCTAGGCGTTCGGCACGTTGAAGTTCAAAATCCGAGTAACCACCTTTGTAAAGTGTGAGGTGCTGTTGTTCAATATGCGCAATGTGATTAACAATCGCGTCTAAGAAATCTCGGTCATGCGAAATAAGCACCAAAGTACCGCGATAATCTTTGAGCCATGTTTCTAGCCAAATTACCGCATCTAAGTCTAGATGGTTGGTTGGTTCATCGAGCAACAATAAGTCTGAACGGCACATCAACGCACGTGCCAAGTTTAGCCTCACGCGCCAACCGCCTGAAAAATCAGAAACAGAACGGCTTAAATCTGCGTTCTTAAATCCTAGACCATCCAATAACTCAGCGGCTCTTGCGCGGGCTGAGTACCCGCCAATTTCGCTAAAACGGGCATGTAGTTCGCCTATCTTCTCGCCTTCGTGCTTGGCTTCCGCCTCAACCAAAGCAGCTTCAATGGCGCGCAGTTCAACGTCGCCATCTAAGGTAAATTCAATTGCTTCCTGTGACAATGCTGGCGTTTCTTGGGCCACATGCGCAATCACCCAGTTAGGTGGCATTTCTAAATCACCATGCTCAGGATGCAACTCACCGCGCAACATAGCAAATAAGCTGGATTTACCCGCACCGTTTGCACCCGTCAAACCGACCTTATGGCCAGGATGAAGCTGAAACGATGTGCCTTCGACCAGCACTTTAACGCCACGCGTTAACGTGAGATTTTTAAATTGAATCAAACTTGCCTTTCTTTATGAACGTGAAATCTACACCCCACGTCAGCCAACTTTCAACAAAGGCGTTATTCTAAAGCAAGTATGGTCATATCATCACTTGTTTGTACAATAAGTAACAGTTAGAAAACCGCGCATATAGTAGAATGCATGCCATGAATAAAAAGCCTAGCGATTGCGTTTGCTAGTCCCATATTCAAAAACAATTAAACTATAAATTAATGATTAAAAAATCGCTTATCTGGTCTTATCGAGTCGCTTTCATTGCGCTAGGAACTTTTGTTTTCTTGGGCTTGTTGTCGATTATCGCGTTGCGATATTTTGTCCTTCCTCATATTGACGATTACAAACCAAAAATCGTGCAAGGCTTATCGCAAGTCCTTGGTCAAAAAGTCACCATTGGCAATATCTACGCCAATTTGGACTCTTTCAATCCGCATTTATCTATTTTTAACGTTGATATTTACGATAAGCAAAATCGCGTGGCATTGAGCTTGCGGCATATTGAGGGCAGCCTCTCTTGGACCAGCATCCCTTTATTTGAACCTCGCCTAGCTTCATTCGCCATCTACCAACCTGAGCTCACCATTCGCCGTGAAAAAGATGGTGTTGTCTATGTCGCTGGCGTCTCAACGAGCGGTTCATCAAAACCAGAATTTCCTAATTGGCTACTTCGCCAAGCCAAAGTGAATGTCATCGATGCCAATATTGTTTGGCAAGATGATATGCGCGGAGCACCTGCATTAAATTTAGACAAATTTAACCTACAACTCGAAAACCCTGTATGGGATAGTTTACGCGGGCGCCATGTATTTAGTTTACGTGCCACGCCATCTGCCGCTTCATCGAACCCCATCGATATTCGCGGAAAAGTGTTTGGTAATGACGTGAGTCAAATCGAGCAATGGCATGGCACCTTATACGCAAAACTAGAGGGCACTGATATTGCCGCTTGGCGCCATTGGCTAGACTATCCATTTGATTTGCGGGAAGGCCACGGCGCTGCGCAGTTTTGGGTGGATTTTGCAGATAACAAAATCGAAGCTTTCACAACAGACGTTGCCTTGAATAAGGTGGTAACGCGACTACCTTACAATGGTGTCGAGAGTAGCTTTAAGCACATCGCTGGACGAATTAAATGGCTGCGTCATCAGGATGGCCAAGAAATTCAAGGTGAAGGCATCAAGATTGTCACCAGCGATGATTTAAATATGCGAAGTGGCAAATTCTCACTAAGCGAACGTAAAATTAATCAACAAAAAACCGTTGCGGGCGATGTATTACTTGATGAAATCCAGCTTGAAACACTTGGCAAATTATCGCCATACTTTGCCCTTCCGAGCAATGTCGAACAAGCGCTCAAAGAGACTCAGCCGCAAGGTAAACTAAGTCACTTACACCTGACATGGCGCAGTAAAGGTGAAAAACTGCCTGAGTATTCTTTACGTGGGGAATTCAACGGCCTAAGCGCTCAACCTTATACCAAGTACTCATTACCAGGCTTTACTAACCTCATGGGCAAAATTGATATTGACCAAAATAAAGGCAAGCTCTCCCTAGACTCAAAATTAGCTACCCTGAATTTTGAACCTTTGCTTCGCTGGACTATTCCCGTAGAAAAACTCTCAGGGCAAATTGACTGGAGAATTAAAGATAAAAGTCTAGCCGTAGAAGTAAATTCACTCGTGATTAAGAATGAACATATCACTGGTAAAGTCGATGCAAGCTACACCTCAGATGGCGGCCAAAAACAATACATCGATCTCACTGGTCACGCTGAAAATATAGACCTAAAATATGCCCGCTTTTACTATCCTACAAACATAAGCAAAGACACGGTTGCATGGCTAGAAAAATCGCTTTTGTCTGGTCGTGGTGACGATGTCAATTTAAGACTTAAAGGCGACCTGATTGACTACCCTTTCGCTGATGGTAAAAAGGGGATTTTTAGAGTCACGGCCAATATTAAAGACGCCACATTAAATTTCACCGAAGGTTGGCCAAAAATTGAAGGCATTTACCTCGCCATGCTGTTTGAAGGCAAACGCATGGAGCTTAACGCAAGCGCTGGCCATCTATTTGGCAATGAAATTAAAAAAGCAAAAATTACAATTCCCGATATAGAAGTGGATGATAATTTGCTGGATGTGATTGGCGAGACACAAGGCCTCGTTAGTGAAGGCATTAAGTTTATCAACGCCAGCCCGATCGCAAAGCTAACTAGTGGCTTCACCGAAAATCTTAAAACAACCGGGACAGGAAAACTAAACGTCAGCTTGCATGTTCCGCTCAGCGATAGCAACGCAACCACTGTAAAGGGAACCTATGCAATTACCAATGGCAGCATGCTTGCCGACAGCATTCCTGAACTGACAAAACTTAATGGCACTATAGACTTCACTGAATCATCCATCAACGCTAAGAACGTCAATACCTGGGCCTACGGCGCCCCTGCTGTATTTAGCGTGAATACAGACAAAAACCATGCTATCCAAATTGCAGCGTATGGTCGCGCTACAGATGCCGGACTAAGAAAATCTTTTAACAACCTCTTACCCCTTACAGTCAATGGAAGTGCCGACTGGGTGGCTAAAGCGCAAATCATCAACAAACAATCTGAAGTTTCGATTCATTCAAACTTGGTTGGTTTTACTTCAAAATTACCATCGCCCTTTGGTAAGGCCTCAGCAGAATCAATGCAATTATCGATTGAGAAAAAACCAATCAGTGAGACGCAAGACTCAATCAAGGTAAGCTTGGGCCAACACATTAACGCCCAACTCATCCGCTCAGCCCAAAATGGCATATCTATAATTGAACGCGGGGATATTGGGATTAATGTCGTGCCAGAAATGAGCACTCAAAAAGGCTTGTCTTTTAGAGCCATTTTGGACGAACTTGATGTTGACGAGTGGCTGGAACAGTTCGAAAACACAAACAATAGCACTGCTAACTCGAGTGCAATTGCAATTAATCGAATAGAAATCACCAGCAATCATTTTGATATCTTTGATCGTCGTATTAATGCGCTTAAAATCAAGGCGAGGGCGTCAGACAATGCTTGGATTATGAATCTTAAAAGCAATGAAATCACCGGTGACTTAAAATGGAGTCGTGAAGGAAATGGCAAAGTGAGTGGCAATCTTGCAAGTCTGATTTTCCCTTCACCAACGCCTGATGCTGTAAAAGCAAACCACAAGGATGCTAAGCAACTCCATCTGAAGTACCCCGCTTTGGATATCACGGCAGACAATTTTGAAATTGGAAAAAAGAAACTCGGTCGTTTAGAACTTCAAGCGAAAGAACAACTTGGTAATTGGGGCATAGACAAATTACGATTGAGTTCAGCCGATGGTGTCATTAACGCCAACGGTGAATGGAATAACTGGAAAAATCATCCTTATACAAAACTGAGGTTTAATTGGGAAATTAACGACATGGGCAAAGCCTTAAAACGGCTTGATATCGGTGATGTCATCAAAGGTGGGTCAGCAGAAATCACTGGTGCCTTAAAGTGGGATGGCAGTCCTCACGAATTCGACATGCCCAATCTTTCAGGCAATCTACATTTAGATGCTAAAAAAGGACAAATCCTTCAAGTTGAGCCTGGTGTAGGCAGGCTATTTAGCGTGCTCAGTTTACAAAATTTACCTCGACGTTTAACGCTAGACTTTAAAGACTTATTTAGTAGCGGCTTTACCTTCGATCAAATTAGCGCTGACGTCAATATTGAGCGTGGCATTATGTATAGCGACAATTTCAAAATGGTTGGCCCAACTGCGCAAGTTGAAATTAAAGGAGAAACTGACCTAGATAAAGAAACCCAGCATTTATATATTAAGGCCAAGCCTTTTATCAGCGACACGCTTTCATTAGCTGCTTTTGCTGGCGGTCCAGCGGTTGGTGCGGCCGCCTACATTGCCCAAAAAATCTTAAAAGATCCGCTCAATAAAATCGCGGAAACGCAATATGAAATTGTTGGCACTTGGAGCAATCCTCAAGAAAAAGACAGCAAAGCAACACCGTCAACTCCTCCTCAAACTCCCCTAGGCAAATAAAAAAGTTTCATTTCATAAATATTTAACATTTACCAAATCAGGTATGATGTTAAACAATTCGAACTAACCATCTCAATGGAAATACGGCATGGCAATCACCTCACGTAACAGACACACTAGAGCAGTTCCCTCTGCGGCTGGCATCGTTAAAATCGCAGGCATTCAAATGGCCTCAGGCCCTAATGTTTCAGCCAATCTAAGTGAGGCTGAACGTTTAATTAAAATTGCTACAGAGCAAGGCGCAAAACTGATTGTATTGCCAGAATATTTTGCCATTATGGGCATCAAAGACACGGACAAAGTGAAGGTTGGAGAAAAAGAAGGTAGTGGCCCCATCCAGCAGTTCCTCTCTAGCACAGCTAAGAAGATGGATGTTTGGATTGTGGCTGGCTCTATTCCATTGCAATCAGAAACTAAAGACAAGGTTTATAACGCTTGCATGGTTTACGACAACAAAGGCAAGCTAATCGCACGCTACAACAAAATTCACCTGTTCGGCCTAAACCTTGGCAACGAAAAATATCATGAAGAATCGACGATTGTGCCTGGCAGTCAAGTAGTCACAGTCGATAGCCCTTTCGGCAAAATTGGTTTATCAATTTGCTATGACTTACGCTTCCCAGAGCTATACCGAGCAATGGGCGAAGTTGATTTAATTCTAATTCCTGCCGCATTCACCGAAACCACAGGCAAAGCACATTGGGAAACATTGATTAGAGCCCGCGCCATTGAAAACTTATGCTACGTTTTAGCGCCTGCACAAGGTGGCTACCATGCATCCGGTCGTGAAACTCATGGTGACAGTATGATAGTTGACCCATGGGGTGTCGTGCTTGACCGCTTGCCACGTGGCTCAGGCGTGGTGATTGCCTCGATGAACTTAGACTACCAAGCAAGCCTACGTAAAAGCTTACCTACGCTTAAGCACCGTACTATTTTCAATTAAACGTATTTTCAAATAAAACATTCACTTTTTTAAGTATTCAAGATTTTACTTCGCGGGGCAAAGCCCCGCTTCTGCTATATTGAACGCATTCACATGTAATCCAAGAAAGCCTCTGCATGAAACCCGAACAAAATACGCCAGCGCAAACCAATCACTTCAGCACTGCCACTGAAACATTGCTCGACCCATCGAGCTTAGACGTTCCGGCTTTGCAAGGCATCTTAAACAACATCATGACGCATCAGATTGATTATGCCGACTTGTACTTTCAATATAGCCGCGCTGAAAGTTGGGGCTTAGAAGAAGGCCAAGTAAAATCAGGCAACTTCAGCATAGACCAAGGTGTCGGTGTCCGCGCAGTAAGCGGTGAAAAAACCGCTTTTGCTTACTCAGATGACATTAATTTACCCGCTCTACAACAAGCCGCAAACGCCACAAAAGCGATTGCTGCGATGGGCAATGATAGTTTTGATGCCAATAAGACAGGCGTTATCAGCCAAGTAGAGGCGCCGCAACTTTATATTCCACATGACCCGATTGCATCGCTTAGCGCAGAAGCCAAAGTCAAATTACTCGAGCGACTCGAAACTTATGCTCGAAAGATTGACCCGCGCATTTCGCAAGTCACAGCTTCGATTGCTGGCGAGTATGAAGTCATCATGGTGGCTCGCCACGACGGTGTGATGGCTGCTGATGTGCGTCCTTTGGTGCGCCTTTCGATTAACGTGATTGCCGAAAGCAACGGTCGCCGCGAGCAAGGCTCGGCAGGCGGTGGTGGACGTTTTGACTATGCCTATTTCACTGATGATGTTTTGCAAGATTACGCTGAAAAAGCCGTGCACCAAGCTTTAGTGAATTTAGATGCCCGCCCTGCCCCCGCTGGAAACATGACCGTCGTGCTTGGTGCTGGCTGGCCTGGCATTTTATTACATGAAGCGATTGGGCATGGCCTAGAGGGTGACTTTAACCGAAAAGGCAGCTCGGCCTTTTCAGGCAAAATCGGCCAACGCGTCGCTTCTAAAGGTGTGACAGTTGTGGACGATGGCACGATCAGCAACCGCCGTGGATCATTAAGTTTGGACGACGAAGGCAACCCAACACAGCGCACTGTATTGATTGAGGATGGCATTTTGCGTGGTTATATTCAAGACAGCCTCAATAGCCGCTTAATGGGGATGCCACTGACTGGCAATGCGCGCCGTGAGTCTTATGCGCATATCCCCATGCCGCGCATGACGAACACTTACATGCTGAACGGCAATATGCCGCCAGAAGAAATCATTAAGTCAGTTAAAAAAGGCTTATACGCAGCTAACTTTGGTGGCGGCCAAGTGGATATCACCAGCGGTAAGTTTGTATTTAGTGCCGCAGAAGCTTACATGATTGAAGATGGCAAAGTCACATATCCTGTAAAAGGTGCCACTTTGATTGGCAATGGTCCCGATGTGCTCACCCGCGTTTCGATGATAGGTAATGATATGGAACTCGATAGCGGCGTTGGCACGTGTGGCAAGGAAGGCCAAAGCGTGCCTGTTGGCGTGGGTCAACCAACCTTAAGAATTGATGGCTTAACAATAGGTGGAACAGCCTAAAAAGATTTCTAGCTGTTTGGCAAAAAGCACAAACTGTGTTTAACTTGCGACTAATACTTAATTAACACTCATAATTAAGTATAGTATTTCTTTTAAACCAAGAGGGATAAAGATGGCTACAAACGAGACAACGACTACTGCAGCAAAACCAGCGGCAGCTAAAAAACCTGTTGCTAAGAAACCTGCTGCACCTAAAACCACGACAGCTAAAGCAACCGCAGCAAAACCAGCGGCAGCTAAAAAACCTGTTGCTAAGAAACCTGCTGCACCTAAAACCACTTCAGCTAATACAACCGCAGCAAAACCAGCGGCGGCTAAAAAACCTGTTGCTAAGAAACCTGTAGCGAAAAAACCTGCAGCCACTAAATCGACTGCTCCAAAAGCTGCTGCAGCAAAACCAGCAGCAAGCTCCGCGACTCCAGCAACTGCACCAAGCCAAGGTTTATTTGCCTCAATTGGCGCGTTCTTCAAAAAGTTACTCGGCTAAGTAAATTCCTTTGCATTAAGCCACGAGCAGCACGAAGGTTTCGTGCTGCTCGAACTCGCTTTACCCCAGACCTATTAATACTAGACTTAGCATTATGTCGACTTCAAGCATACTCATTACGTATAGACATTCTTAAAAGTCTTATCGTTTTAACTTGAAAGGAAAGAAGATGGCCATCAGCAAAACAGAGAAATCAAGTATCGCTAAGACTACAACAGCTAAAAAAGCAGCACCAAAGAAAGTCGCCGTAAAAAAAACGCCTACTGACAAAACGGTCGCCGCCAAGAAAACGGTAACTAAAAAACCTGCGGCTAAAAAAACAAGCAAACCTAGCCATGAGGCGCTTTATAAAATGACCGAAGTTGCCGCTTATTACATCGCACAAAATAATGATTTTTCTGGCAACCCTAGCGACTATTGGATTGCGGCTGAAGCGCAAATTAGCGCGCTTTATAAATAAGTCTTACCCAACAAACCGCAAGACCAAATCTATATCTTATTCATAGCCGTGGCAGCCTGGCTAAGGCTATAATACGGCTTCTTTACTTATGACGCGCGGCAAGACTTCATGCAGTTTTCCTTAGCCATTCCGGCACAAGGCAGCACAAAAAAAATAGACAAGACATGCGCTGGTTTAGATAGCGCTGCCCTTGCACAGTTGGCGCTTGAGCTTAAGACAAATAAGAACAAAACGCCGCTCGCCATAATCACCGCCAACGCCTTTGATGCACAGCGACTGCTTGAAGAGATGCCATGGTTTGCCCCTAGCCTAGTCGTTAATTTATTACCTGACTGGGAAACACTGCCTTATGACCACTTTTCACCGCATCCTGATTTAATTTCCGAGCGCTTATTCACGCTCTATCAAATCAGCCAAAACAATTGTGATGTGGTCATCGTGCCAGCAGGCACGGCGCTTATTCAGTTGCCACCTATGGCCTATCTCGCGGCTAATACTTTTATGCTCAAAAAAGGGCAAAAGCTAGATTTAGAAGCCTTAAGAAAACAATGCGCCGAAGCGGGTTATCATCATGTGAGCCAAGTAGTGAGCCCTGGTGAATTTAGCGTGCGTGGCGGCTTGGTCGATTTATTCCCGATGGGTAGCGGCTTACCTTTCCGTTTAGATTTATTCGACGATGAAATCGAGACCATCCGTACTTTTGATGTTGATACTCAGCGTAGTCTTTACCCTGTGCCTGAAATTCGCCTTTTGCCTGCGCGCGAATTTCCTTTGGATGACAAGGGCATTGCACTGTTTAGACAAAACTTCCGTGAGCAATTTGAAGGTGACCCATCTCGCAGCCGCATCTATAAAGATGTGAGTAAGGGTGTTGCTAGTGGCGGCATTGAGTGGTACTTACCGCTGTTTTTTGAAAAGACGGCGACCCTGCTAGATTACTTGCCAGAGCAAACAGTGCTCTGCCTGCATGGCAATCTAGACAATGCTGCGCAGAGCTTTTGGGTTGAAGCTCAGTCCCGTTATCGCCTATTAGCGCATGATGTTGAACGTCCTATTCTCACACCAGAAACCTTACTCATTAAAGCAGATGCGTTTTTTAGCCAAACACATCGTTATCCTCGCCTCACCATTAATAATGATGAGACCATTTCTGGCTTACCAGCGCTAGATATTGAGCGCCGTGCAGAAAAGCCGCTGCATAAATTAGAATCTATGATCAACAGTTTTAAAGGTCGCACCCTTATTGCCGCTGAAAGCCTAGGGCGCCGCGAAACCATTCTGCAATTACTCACAGACCAAGGCATCAAGCCTGCACTATGTGAAAGCTGGGAAGACTTTAATACCGGTAGCGCTAAGCTTATGCTGGGCGTCACCATGCTGCATAGCGGCTTTCAATATAAAGACGTTGCGATCATCACAGAGGCAGAGCTATACGCTGCCACAGTGCGTCAGCAGCGTCGACGTGAAAAAGAAAAAGCCCGCAGTACCGAAGGTATGCTCAAAGACTTATCTGAGCTACGTGAGAACGACCCTGTGGTGCACGAACAACATGGCGTTGGGCGTTATCGCGGCCTCATTAATTTAGACTTTGGCGAAGGCGAAACTGAGTTTTTGCTTTTGGAATATGCGGGCGACGATAAGCTCTATGTGCCCGTTTCACAGCTATTCCTCATTTCACGTTATTCAGGGGGGCCGCCAGAGTCTGCACCATTGCATCGCTTAGGCTCGGGCAATTGGGAAAAGGCCAAGAAAAAAGCCCTCAAACAAATTCGCGATACTGCCGCAGAACTTCTTAATCTTTATGCCCAGCGTGCAGCACGTAAGGGTCATGCTTTTACCTTGAGCCTGCATGATTACGAAACCTTTGCTGATGGCTTCCCGTTTGAGGAAACACCTGACCAACTATCTGCCATTGAAGCTGTGATTAGCGATATGCAATCAGGCCGCCCAATGGATAGATTAGTCTGTGGTGATGTAGGCTTTGGTAAAACAGAAGTGGCCTTACGCGCGGCCTTTGTTGCTGTCATGGGTGGTCGCCAAGTCGCTGTATTGGTGCCAACAACGCTGCTTGCTGAACAGCATTACCAAAATTTTAGTGACCGCTTTGCCGAATGGCCAATTAAAGTCGCTGAAATTTCGCGTTTCCGCACGGCCAAAGAGCAAGCTGAAGCGCTTAAAGGTCTGGCAGATGGCAGTATCGACATCATTATCGGTACGCATCGCTTAATCTCAAAAGACGTGAAGTTTGATAATTTAGGCTTGGTTATTTTGGACGAAGAACACCGCTTTGGTGTGCGCCAAAAAGAACAACTGAAGGCACTGCGTGCAGAGGTCGATGTACTCACCCTCACCGCCACACCAATTCCACGAACTTTAAGCATGGCGATGGAAGGCTTACGCGAATTTAGTGTGATTACCACCCCGCCACAAAAACGCTTAGCGATTAAAACCTTTGCGACCGATTACTCAGAAGGCATTATCCGTGAAGCAGCAATGCGTGAATTCAAACGTGGCGGTCAAGTCTATTTCTTACATAATGAAGTGGATACCATCCAATCTATGCGTGAAAAGCTTGAGCGCATCTTGCCTGAAGCCCGCATTAGTATTGCCCACGGTCAATTACGTGAACGTGAGTTAGAGCATGTGATGCGTGACTTCTACCATCAGCGTTCTAACTTATTGCTCTGTACCACCATTATCGAAACAGGCATTGACGTGCCAACTGCTAATACCATCATCATGAATCGTGCAGACATGTTCGGTTTGGCGCAGTTGCATCAACTCCGTGGCCGCGTGGGTCGTTCGCATCATCAAGCTTATGCCTATTTACTGACTGAGCCTAACCGAAAAATTACCCCGCAAGCGCAAAAGCGTTTGGATGCGATTCAGCTACTTGAAGATTTGGGGGCAGGTTTCCATCTTGCCATGCATGATTTAGAAATTCGCGGCGCAGGTGAACTCCTTGGCGACTCGCAAAGTGGTGAGATGCAAGAGATCGGCTTCCACTTGTATTCGGAGATGCTCTCTCATGCCGTGAAACGCCTAAAAGAGGGCAAAGAGCCTGATCTATCATCGCCACTGGGCGTCACCACAGAAATCAATCTGCACACGCCGGCTTTGCTGACCAACGAATACTGCCCGGATGTGCATGAACGCTTAGTGCTCTACAAGCGTCTAGCTAACTGCACTAACGATGATGAACTAGACACCATGCAAGAAGAGCTGATTGACCGTTTTGGCTTGCTCCCAGAGCAAGGTGAAGCGCTCATGTCTTGCCATCGTTTACGGGTTGCCGCTAAGCCGCTTGGCATCATTAAGATTGATGCCAGTGATAGCGCCATTCAATTGCAGTTTAGTCAGCATGCCGATTTAGATCCAACCAAGTTGATTGCACTTCTTCAACGTGACCGCCGTTGCCGCATGAATGGCCCAGATAAATTTCGCATTACCGTGGCTTATGGTGATATTGTTCACCGTGCTGATTTCATTAAAAACATCATGAAAGAGTTCGTATAAATGCTAGAAAAATTAATCACAATTTTAGCCGCTTGGATTATGGGTGTCATTTCTTCACTCGGTTACAGCGGCGTGGTCTTGCTCATGGCGATTGAATCAGCCTGTATTCCGCTCCCCTCTGAAATTATCATGCCGTTCGCAGGTTTTTTAGTGTTCAAAGGCGAAATGACGCTTTGGGGCGTGGCTTTAGCTGGCGCATTTGGCTGTGTTATTGGCTCAATTCCAGCCTATTACTTGGGCATGTATGGCGGCAGGCCATTGGTGGAAAAATATGGAAAATGGGTACTGATTTCAGCCAAAGATTTAAATTGGGCAGACCAAGCTTTTGCAAAGCACGGTGAGATTATTATTTTCATCGGCCGACTACTGCCTGCTGTTCGCACTTTTATTGCCTTCCCAGCTGGGGTTGCCCGTATGAACCTGACCAAATTCATCGTCTACACCTTTGTTGGCTCGCTAATTTGGTGCTACTTATTAGCGCTGGCTGGCTTTACTGCAGGTGAGCATTGGGAAAGCTTAAAGGAGTATTTCCATGAGTTTCATTATGTGATTGCAGCGGCAGGCTTAATCTTTGTTGTTTGGTATGTGAGAAGACACTTTAAGCACGGATAAATCACAAATTTACTAGCTGGCCAATGCTTACAAAGTAAACTGCTAGCTGGATACTTAACCCCTCATCAGCAAATAACACCGCATAGCCTTCAAGCTGCTGACGATAAGCTTCAGCAGCTTGCTTTAGATTGGCTTCATCAAGACTAGTTTTGAAAGTGATAGTTTTGTAATCGACGATCCAGCGCACGCCGTCTTCAATAAACGTACGGTCGATAATTTTCTTACGAACCTGGGAACGGTCATCCTCAAGACTTTCAAGCTCCAACTCATTACTTGCACTCTCTCGGCTTTGCAATACCCATTGACCTTGCGGACTTTGCAAGGTTGTTTTGAGTAAACCAAGCACAGCATCAGCCCCTTGACTAGCAGCACTTAGAGAATAGCCCTGCCCTGTAAACCATCGCTGCATTGCAAGCTTTAATGGCGCAAGCCGGCTTGCGGGCCAAACATTCAAGCCTTGCTTTGCAATCAACTCCAAATAGCGATGCGTGAGCGTGCCGATATCGGCTTCTAAGACCAAATAATTTTGTTCTTCATCTTTTGCAGTTGGAACACCCTCTTGGCGTGGCTGAGTTTCATGCGTAACTTCAGCCTGCAATAGATTAGGCACTTCTGGATTGCTTAAGCGGACTAATTTAGGAACAAAATCCTGCAGGTTCGCATTTAATTGTCTGGCCGTTTGTTTAGGCAGTTCGCTTTGAATTTTCGCCAAATTTTCTTTGCTAAAATCTTCTAAAATCACTGGCCACAAAATCTCTAAAAAGGTGTTTTTCTTAGGAAGAAATTCACCGTCTTTATTGGGGCTAACGGCACCTAGAAGATGTAAAAAGCGCTCAGCACGAGTCACTGCAACATAAAGCACGCGGGCGTCTTCATAATCGGCACGCTGTTTTTCTAACGATTTTAAATAGTCATAGATGCTGACTTGCTCAGCTTTATTTTTGGATTTTGAAATGAATGGGGCTACCACTAAATCTACATTGGCAACGTCATCATCATTGGATTCTCTCGCCACTTCTTCCCACATCAACAATGGCTGCTCGCCGCCGCCCGTGGTCTTGTCTAGCCCAGGCAGAATCACCGTATCAAACTCCAAGCCTTTGGATTTATGGATGGTCATAAATTGTAAGGTATCAGGCGCTTTCGCATTGGGCGCGGCGTAGAGCTTTTCAACTTCAATTGCTAATTGTTCAGTCGAGAACTGCCCCGCCATTTCCATCTTATCGATACGCTCAAAGAAAGCTTGCACATCGCGCACATCGCCGGCATCCCACAAACAAGCCGGGCCGCCTAACATGAGCCATACCCCGTGCACCCAGCGACTCGTTGCCATGCGGCCGCGATGTTGCAAAGCTTCTTGCATCACATCACGCACGTGGAATAAACGCTGACGACCATCCTCGCTCAATTTATTCACATGCACTTCATCGTGCATCAAATCGAGGACGGTACGATATTGGTCACGCCCCACAAGATGATGCAAATCTTCTAAACTCAAGCCGCACCAAGGCGCACGCAAAATAGATAACCAATGCACCCGGTCAGCCCGCTGATGTAAGGCGTTCGTGAGTGAGAGTAAATCTTGCACCACTTGGCGATTAGCAAGCTCTTCAATTTCAACCGCTTGAAATGGAATATCTGAGTGATTACGGCGAATCTCGGCCACCAGTGCATGTAAATGGCTTCGGGCGCGCACTAATACGGCAATTTTTCGCGTTGGATTTTCCGCCCAAGTGGCTTTAATAATCTCAATGATTTTGTTAGCTTCCTGCTGACGAACATCCGTCAACGCAACTCCCTCGTCGAGGTCTTCATCTGTATCACTTTGGATATTGCCATCCATCATGGCGTGCACAGTAACGCCAGCGCCTGCGGGTGGTCGCTCTTTAGCGACAAACTGTCGATAACTGATCGCGCCTCTTGAGACACTATCTTCATTAGGGAACACTTTTGAAAACGCATCATTCACCCATTTAATCACTGCTTCATGTGAACGATTGTTACGCCAGAGCTTAAGCGGTGTTAGCGACAAATCGCCTATGCCCTGCTTGAGGACACGCAAAAACAAACCAACGTTCGCTTTGCGGAAGCGATAGATCGACTGCATTGGATCGCCGACTAAAAATAAGGTACGTCCATCGCCATCTATCCAGCCTGCGGTAAGCTTTTCTAAGAGTTTGATTTGCGTTGGGCTGGTATCTTGAAATTCATCAACCAGCAGATGCTTAATGCGGTAATCGAGCTTAAGTGCTAAATCGCTAGGCACATCTTCTGCCCCGCCAAGCGCAGATAAAGCATTTTGAGAGATCTGGACAAAATCAACTTCTTTATTGCGCTGAAATGCCATCCAAAGTTCGGCTGAGGCAATCTTAAGTAGCTCAGCAAACACCGACACAATCTCTCGGCTTTGCACATCATATTTAGGATTTGGTAGGCGACGAAGATGAGCTAAGGCTTGCTCAGCACCTTCAGTTTGACGAAGCTCTGAAATAAAAGCGTATAACTTCTCTTTCCAATCACCGCTTTCCAGTGTTGCAGGGAAACCATTATTTACATTAACAATTAATCTAAATTCATTCTTACTCGTCAACAATAAGTCCGCCACAGCCCGCCACATATCAAGCGCTTCTGGCTTAAATGGAATGAGCGTTTCCCAGTCACGTAACAAGGCAACGGCTTTGTCGCAAGTGAGGTGAGAAGCTGCATAGCGTGCAATTGGCATCAAGGCTTCTTGCATGGCTTTAGTCATCACCGTCGCAAGGGCTTGCATATCGCCCATGACTAATTGATATAAAGCGGCTTCAGCTAATGAAGCGTCATTGTGGTTCAACACGTTCTCTTGCCATTGGTCGCGCTTGGCCAGCATGTCTGCGAGCAGTTCATTTAACTTGCTATGGTTGTTATCAAAATAGCGGAGTGCCTTTTGAATAACTTCACCATGGTCTTTTTCATCAAGATTAGCCAAGGTCTTGGTGGCAGCTTCTTGGTAATAAACACTGGCATCATCACGCACTGCTGGTTGCGCCCCAAATCGGCTCAGCAAAGGCATTTGGCGCGCCAAATTGCCGCTTAATGAGTCGATGGTGTAAATACGTAAACGAGATGGCGTGACAAGCAGATTCCAACCTAGCGCATCAGATTTTGCCAATGCTTGCCGGCCTAAATTGAAGGTGGTGATCTTGTGCTGTTCCTGCGGCAGAATTCCTTTATCCGCCATGATTAAGCTATCCATAATCCGCTTCTTCATTTCTGAAGCAGCTTTATTGGTAAAAGTAATCGCAATGATTTCTTCGGGCGAATCAACCGTATCAAGTAATTTCAAATAGCGCTGGGTTAAGAGTTCAGTCTTACCCGCGCCCGCTGGCGCTTCCACAATAAATGAGGTGAGATTAAGTGCAATTTCGCGGTTGGCGGTGTCTTCTAAAAGCAGGTCTTGATCAAGCTGACTCATGCTTGCACCTCTTTTTCTGAGTCAGTCGCTTGCACGTGTTCAAACTGCAGTTGGCGCTCTGCGAGCCTCAGCAAAGGCAACACTTCGCAATAAGCGAGCTGTTTTTCATGCTCAAACTTCACCGCTGCATCACCCGCTTTAATCGATTGCGCTGTGGCGATAATACTGGCTTTCCAATGCGCAATCACGCTTGGCCAATCAGGGAAGTCCGCCTCATTAAATACATTACGGCCTTTCGCTTCATCCAGCACCAACGGGCCCTTAATCACATCTTTGCTGGCGGCAATCCCCGCAAAACCTGCTTTATCTGTGGTGATCTTCGCAAAACACACGGCAGCAACTTTGGCATCCCCCATCAAAAAGGCGGCATATATCGGCAATTGCGGCTCGGTAATATTAGTCTTAGCCCAATTTTTAAAATCAATGGTACTACCCGTTTTGTAGTCCATCACCAACAAACGACCATCCTCAAGCTGATCTACCCTATCCACTGCTAAGGTAATCAAAATATTCTCAATCGGGATCGTTTGCTTGCATTCAACCGCTTGCACGGTAAAGCCTATAGGACGAACACGCTCGATATCAACCAACCAAGCTGTGACGAGTTTTACCAAGCGTTCTTTTTCTAGCTGAATAAAGGTCGCTGAAAACGCTTCATCATGCGCTTGGTTAAATAGCGCCAATACTTTATCCGCCACCTCACCAAGTGCGGTATCCATATCCTCAGCGCTTAAGTTTTGCAGATAGTTAGAATCTCTCCCTAACCAAAAACCTTCGAGCATCTGATGCACTAAATTTCCTCTTTCCATGGCATCCAAACCATCCACAGGCTCTTTGAGGGCTTTGGCGTGTAAGCGATATTGGTAAAAAGCCCAAGCAGGACATACCGCCTGCGCCTTGAGTAATCCCGTACCGCCCGAAACATGACCGCCCTCTTCAACTGCGGGCGCTTGGTGGTCTTCTAACCAGTCCCAAGGTTTGTTTTTCACTTGTTCTGGCACTGCTCTAGCAAAGTGCTCAGCCAAGGTATCCGCAAATGCATCATCATGTTTAGCCAACAAGATTTTTTGCATTAATGGACTAGGCCTTAATTGGCGATCGCCATCTTGTTTAGCGCTTGAGAAAATAATGCGGCGTGCGCTTTGACTTAAACGCGTATGAATTGCATCAGCAAACTCAGCCTGTACTTCACTGCTCGCGTTAGGCGTTTGCGCATCACGTTGCAAGCTAGCCGATATCAGCGCATTGGGGCGAGCCATCGGCGGCCAAATATGGTCATTCATGCCCATCACCCAAATGGCATCGAGTGGGCTAGCAGCCGCCTCCAGCATGCCCATGATTTGCAAACGCGGGATTTGTTTGGATTCTGGTTGGAAAATTTTGGCCTGACAAAGCTTATTCAATTGTGAAAGGGCTTGTGAGGCAGAAATGTTATTAAGCCAATCATCTAAGTTTGCAAGCTCCGCCAACACACTGTCAAAAGATTTGGTCGCTTGGTACTCATAGCTCGACAAGCTTCTTTGCCCAGGCCAACCGGCTTGCTTTAAAGCTGTTTGGAAGATGTTCGCCCAAGCAGATGGCGGCTGATTCGCTTCATTTTTGTGTGCATAAGAAAATAGATTTTTAAGTGCTAGGCTTGTGGCGGGCAAGCGCATCGCACCATCGCCTGTGCTTACTTTTTGCACATAATGTTGCAAACGGTTCACCTTAAAACTTAAGGGCAAATCACGTCGCATGCGCGCATCAAGCAAAGCCCTCGCATCAGCCTCGGCCGAGCTTTCAGACCAATATGGGCTGTGCAATAAGTATGCAACATCTTGCTGCAAAATATTGCCGCGTTGCCAAGCAAGGCGAATAAGGCTCAATGCATCTGAAATAATGGTTTGAGTGCTCAGCGACACACCCAAAGAAAAGTCGTAACAACGCTGTGATTCAGCTAAAGCTGGCCTTGCCGCCAAGGGATGCAATACATCATCGAGCAGGGCGGATAATTTACTCCGCAATACTTGAAGCTCCGGCACCACAATCGCGATACTGGCCTCTTCATTAACCTCCAATTGCTGCCTAGCCCAAAGCACAGCCGCTCTAACTTCAGCATCTTGGTCAGTCAATATGCGATGCTCGCAAGGCTGGGGCGCATCAAAGGTCAGTAATTGATGGCTGACTTGAACGCCAAGATCGGTCAGGGCTAGTTGGAGCTTTTGAAGTTGAGGGTTTATACGGTCAAACCCTGCAAATTCTATATGATTAGGCAATACGTCTTTGCATTTTGCCAAAACGCCCAAACGCCAATTGGCATAACGCGCCGCTTCCTGATGCCCCGTTTTTTTGCATAAGGCCTGAAATCTTTTACGCCAATCTAAAAAGTTGTTGGTTTCTTCCGTTGCCTCATCTGCATTGGGATTTAAATCCCACTCTATCACCAACCGATTCGCCTCCATCGCGGCGCTAGCCAAGCCTGAAATATCAAAGAAATCCTTGAGTGCTTCGGCTTTAAAAGTTTGCTCAATCGCCTTCTCCCACAGCAAACTTTCCTGGAGCGTGTTAAGCTCGCCCGCTGGCATGGTGGCAGTATCTGCATAACCCAACATGACCGCATCATCCACAAAAGTTTTAAGCCAAGCAGATAATGGCATCGCATTAAGCGGCTGCCATTTTGTAAGACCTTGCTTAATTTGCTCGCGCTGATATAAACGTTGCAAACTGCGGGCTAAACGCGGCGTAGAACATAAAATCAGGCTAGAATTTGATGATGAGGTCATGCCATAATTTTAACTTGGCTGAGCGTTTAAAACACTTAAAACTATGTAAAACATTTGAAACAAAGATAATCAAAAAAATAACCGTTTATGGCAGATCAAAAAAACTATATCACCCCGCAAGGTCACGCCACTTTAGAGGCAGAATTTACGCAGCTACTTAAAGTTGAGCGGCCGGAAGTGGTGCGTGTGGTTTCATGGGCGGCAGGCAACGGCGACCGTTCTGAAAATGGGGATTACATCTACGGCAAAAGAAGACTCCGCCAGATTGATTCACGCTTACGTTTTTTAATGCAACGCATGGATGCGGCTGTCATTGTCGACCCTGCCACGCAAGTAGGCCTTGAAAAAGTATTCTTTGGTGCTTGGGTAACCTTGTACTTCCTAGATCGAGATTCTGAACACACCTACCGCATTGTCGGCCAAGACGAACTAGAACCAACGAAAGGCTGGATCAGTTGGGTTTCCCCGCTTGCAAAAGCCATGCTGGGCAAGCAAGTGGGTGATGTGGTGCGCGTACAAACTCCAACGGGTGAGGATGAGTATGAAATTCAGGAAGTAAGCTATACGGAGCCTGTGAATCAATGAACAGACGCTGGGACATCTTTTGCCGCGTGGTGGACAACTTCGGCGATATCGGCGTCTGCTGGCGCTTAGCTAAACAACTGCAAGATGAGTACGCGCTTGATGTTCGGCTATGGGTGGACGACTTAAACGTTGCCAGCAAAATCGTCACGGACTTAGATGCAAAACTCAACCACCAAAAAATCCATGGCGTTGAGGTTTGCCTATGGCGTGATGACGAAAGCTTTGTGAGTGTTACGCCAGCGGATGTGGTGATTGAGGCTTTTGCTTGCGAGTTGCCTAGCTCGTACATACAAAACATGGTGGCTAATGAACCGATTTGGCTCAATTTAGAATACTTATCCGCAGAAGCTTGGGTGGATGAATTTCATGCGCAAAGCGCTATCCATCCTATAACTAGCTTACGCAAAACATTCTTCTTCCCTGGCTTTACCGACAACACTGGCGGTTTAATAAGAGAACAAAACTTAGTCGCCAAAAGAGAAGCGGCAAAAGCGGAATTTAAACGCTTACCTAGCCTCCAAGTGTCTTTATTTTGTTACCCGCACGCACCAATACACAGCTTGCTTCAAGCAATGTCAGAAAGCGAACATTCCGTTGAGTGCTTTGTGCCGACAGGCAGCGCACTTGGGAAAATTGCTGAATTTTTTGGACGTGCACAAATTGAAGTGGGCGACACGCTCAATAAACAAAAACTGTCGCTGACCGTTTTGCCATTTTTGACACAAGGAGAATATGACCAATTACTATGGTGCTGCGACCTTAACTTTGTGCGCGGGGAAGATAGTTGGATACGTGCTTTGTGGTCAGCCCAGCCTTTTATTTGGCAAACTTATCCGCAAGACGAAAAACACCATCTTAAAAAATTAGACGCCTTTTTAGAACAATATGAGGTGAAACAGAACGACGTCTTAAGCGAGTTTCACCATGCTTGGCTTCAGGCTGAAATCACGCCCACGCTTTGGAATAAATTAATGACAGCCTTGCCAGCGCTTAAACAGCAGGCTGCATTGCAAACACAGAAATTTGAGCAACAACCAGATTTAGCCGCTAAGTTGGTGATTTTTACCAAAAATAAGGTATAATTCCACCCTTTTTTACACTCTCACTTTTTGCAGGGCATCACATGAAAACAGCAATGGAACTCCGCGTCGGCAACGTAATCATGATCGGTAACGATCCATTGGTTGTTCAAAAGGCCGAATACAACAAATCAGGCCGTAGCTCAGCTGTGGTTAAAATGAAATTTAAAAACTTGTTGACTGAAGCGCCTAGCGAAACAGTTTACAAAGCCGATGACAAATTTGAATTGGTTGTGCTTGAGAAAAAAGATGTGACTTACTCATACTTCGCTGACCCGATGTATGTCTTCATGGATGAAGAATACAACCAGTTTGAAGTGGAAGCTGAGAACATGACGGATGCGCTTAACTTCTTAGAAGACGCCATGACCTGTGAAGTCGTGTTCTACAACGGCAAAGCAATCTCAGTTGACTTGCCAAACTCAGTAGTACGTGAAATCACTTATACAGAGCCAGCAGTTAAAGGTGATACATCAGGCAAAGTGATGAAGCCAGCACGTATCTCAACTGGCTTTGAATTGCCTGTGCCACTTTTCTGCGCAACGGGCGACAAGATTGAAATCGACACACGCACGTTGGAATACAAAAACCGCGTTAAGTAATTAAACGCAGCAATAAAAAAGGGAGCTGAAGCTCCCTTTTTTATTGCTGCGTGAAACAAATAGGTCGAAAAATCAATTTATTTCATCGCCTTAATCATTGATTTTCCCATCATATCGAAATAATCGGCAGTTAAGTCTGTAGGCGTTACATACTTCACACGGTTATCTACTTCCTCAACAACGAGCTCGACATAGCCCTTGCGTCGCAAGCTCTTAAGATGCCTAAAAACCGTTGAAGTAGAAATGTCAGGAGCCATCTTGATCGATTCAACAACAGTGATAGGTTGATTCTTCAACCAATAACTACTTAATAAACTCAAGATTCTGTTTTCAACCAATGATAGCGCCGGAAGATCTGACAGATTCTCAGCTGCCAAGTAAAGATGAATAAATCTTTGGTATAGATCACCAGGCTTTCTCATTTAAGCAACTGCTCTATCTCATCAAGCAATACACTTGGCTTTGTATGAAAGGCGCTAGCTAATTTAAAAATGGTAAAGAGACTTGGGTCCTTCTTACCGAGCTCTAGTTCACTAATATATGAACGTGACAGACCGCACTCAAAGGATGTAATCTCCTGGCTCATATTTCTGAAGAGACGTCTTTTTTTAATGATCTTACCAAATGCGCTATCTAATAATAATAATTTATTCATATCAACATCATGCGCTATTTTTTGATGAATAGCTGTAAATCATAGACGACAAAAGCCAATTAAATTCATTTATTTGTCACAATTGGGCGCAATTCAAAAACCTTCTGAAAAGATCTAAACGCAAAAAAGCCAACCTATTACTAGGCAGGCTAATTTAGCATCAAACGTGATCAGTTAATTACTGCCGAATCAAGTAATCAAACGCACCCAATGAAGCTTTTGCGCCCTCACCCATCGCGATGATGATTTGCTTGTAAGCTACAGTAGTGACGTCCCCTGCCGCAAATACACCCGGCATTGAAGTTGCACCGTGTGAGTCAATTTCAATCTCACCAAACTTACTCAAGGTAATTGCGCCACCTTTGATAAAGTCAGTGTTAGGCAATAAACCAATTTGCACAAACACCGCATCTAAATCTAGGTGATGCATTTCGCCGCTTACGCGATCCTTATAATCCAAGCCATTCATCTTTTCGCCGTTACCCGTCACTTCATTCGTCTGCGCATTCGTCACAATCGTCACATTGCTTAATGAACGAAGTTTGGTTTGTAATACCGCGTCCGCTTTTAGTTGCGGATCAAACTGAATCAAAGTCACATGCGCCACAATGCCCGCTAAATCAATCGCCGCTTCCACCCCTGAGTTACCGCCACCCACCACCGCAACAGGCTTGCCTTTAAACAAAGGGCCATCACAGTGCGGGCAATAAGCCACGCCTTTACCGCGATATTGCGTTTCACCTGTCACGCCCAATTCCCTCCAACGAGCCCCGGTTGCGATAATCAAGGCTTTGCTTTTTAACACCGCGCCGCTTTCTAATTCCACTTCTAGCAAATCACCTTGCTTCACTGATTTTGCGCGTTGTAAATTCATGATATCCACGTCATAAAACTTCACGTGTTCCTCAAGTGCCATGACTAATTTAGGCCCTTCAGTCTCTTTCACTGAAATAAAGTTTTCAATACCGAGTGTATCCATGACCTGACCGCCAAAGCGCTCAGCCACAATGCCAGTGCGGATGCCTTTACGGGCTGCGTAAATCGCGGCTGAAGCACCTGCTGGGCCACCGCCAATAATCAATACATCGTAAGGCGCTTTGGCATCGAGCTTTTTAGCTTCACGCGCCACAGCGCCCACGTCCACCTTAGCTAAAATCTCATCGAGCTCCATACGGCCAATGCCAAACTGCTCGCCGTTGAGCATCACGGTTGGTACAGACATAATCTTTTTGTCAGTCACTTCTTGTTGGAACACACCGCCATCAATCATCACATTGGTGATATTTGGGTTAATCACTGCCATCAAGTTCAATGCCTGCACCACGTCAGGGCAGTTATGGCAGCTTAAAGAAATATAAATCTCAAAATGGAAGCTGCCTTCAATCGCCGCAATTTGCGCGATTTTTTCCGCTTCTAATTTCAAAGGATGGCCGCCCACTTGAAGCAAAGCCAAAATTAATGAGGTAAATTCATGCCCCATTGGGATGCCTGCAAAGCGAATTCCCACGGGCGCAGCACCCGCCTCAAAGCGTTTAATCGCAAATGATGGCGTGCGCTTGTCTTGTTCTTCAGTCAGGTGAATCTTGTCTGACATGTCGGCGAGTTCAGTCAGCAAATCCATCATCTCCCTAGAGGTAGCGCTGCCATCCACAGATGCGACAATCGCAATCGGGTGCACAAGCTTTTCCATGTAAGCGGAGAGTTGGGTTTTAATGTTGCTGTCTAATGCCATAATATTTTCTTACCCTTTATTTTTGATCAAACCAGAAGCGGCACACGCCGCCTCTGACATGACATACTTACTTTAATGACTAATTAAATCTTAGTGCTTAGATCTTACCTACGAGATCTAATGAAGGTGTCAATGTTGCAGCACCTGGTGTCCAAGAAGCTGGGCAAGCCTCGTTAGGATGTGCAGCCACATATTGGGCAGCTTGCGCTTTACGAAGCAAGTCAGCAGCTGAACGGCCAATGCCTAGATCGTTAATTTCAGCCGCTTTAATCACGCCTTCTGGGTTGATGATGAATGTACCGCGCAATGCCAAACCTTCTTCTTCAATCATCACATCAAAGTTACGTGTGATTGTGCCCGTTGGGTCAGCAAGCATTGGGTATTTGATTTTCTTGATGGTGTCAGAAGCATCCGCCCAAGCTTTGTGCGTGAAATGTGTATCTGTTGATACAGAGTAGATTTCGAGACCGATTTTTTGGAATTCGCCGTACATGTCAGCTAAATCGCCTAATTCTGTAGGACAAACAAAAGTAAAGTCAGCTGGGTAAAACACAAAAGCTGTCCATTTACCTTTTAGGTTCGCTTCTGTGATCTCAACAAACTTACCATTGTGGAAAGCTTGTGCTTTGAAAGGCTTAATCGTTGTATTCACTAAAGACATAATAAGACTCCTTATTTTATTGATAAAAAAACTACATTAAATAACACTGCATTAAAAACAAATTCACTATAAATCACATTGGTTACAAAAAAATTTCTCGAATGCTTTGTTCTCAATCTTTTTGAGACTCACAATATTTTTCGAGTGAGTGCATTTTAGAGTCACAAAGTCGAGAAGTAAAATCAATTGTTTTTATTGATACGATAAGTTTTACTTAATTAATTTGGGTTCGTTTGGCAAAAAGCATGTTTTTGAAAATTTTATTCTGCAAAAGAGTGATTGTTATAAAAATGCAGGCTAAGATTAAGTAAAAAAACTAGAAGGAAAAAATCACGATGACCTCTGATACAAAAATTAATGCCAATCGAAGCAACGCTGACAAGTCAACGGGACCAACCACAAGCACAGGCAAAGCGATAGCAAGCCAAAATGCAATCAAACACGGCGCCAGGAGCCAAAAGCTAGTCGCTCACGAGACTCATAATTACCAGCAAATGGTTGATGCAATCAGAGAGTCCTATCCTTCAATTAATCCCTTGATAAGTCTGCAAATTGAGAGAATTGCTAAAATCAAAGTACAGTTAGATCGAGTGCAAGTGTTGATTGAAAATACGTTTGAAGAGGCCAATCTAAAAACAGCTATCGATGAACATCTCATGGACCTATTTGAACTTGACGATCAGCAGCGCAGCAAAATGGCCGAATCAGATGACCTTAATGACCTCAATGTGATCGATATCGAAAAACTCACCCTCGCTAGCATCCTCTTGGCGTCTGATGCCATTCATTGCCTATCACAGGAAGAGCTTTTGAACACTTGTCCTAAGTTTTGTGAGTACCTCATCAATCAAGCAAACAAGAATAAAATAAGCTTGGAACTCTATATTTCTCAACTCGAGAGTGGAGGTTTTTCTTCAAGCGACCTAGATTTAAGGGCCTCCATTAAGTTGACAAAACTCATCTATGGCGGGGACACAGATTTAATTAATCAAAACTCAATCCTAGAAATTCCTTTTGAGCGGCTATTAACCGCAGCAAAAGCCATCATTCATTACCCGGCGCTTCTTAAAACAATCGACTTGAAAATAGCCGCCTACAAGCTCATCGAAAATACCTCCCTTGTAAAAGGACAGCCCGATTTTGAAACCCTAAACAACCTTTATCGATATCAGACAAGTCTTCAAAAGCAACTCTCAACCACCATGGGAGAGCTGCTTGCGCTAGATGCAAAAGCAACCTAAGCAATGCTTAAAGATCAGAGCTGCATATTATTTAATAGACTTATCAATGAGTTAGTGTTAATCTGATTGCCTTCTCAAAGAAACCAAGACCACCTTGGCTTCTTGTCAATTGGATAAGAAAATGCACACCCAGCTAGTACTCGATTACCTCAAAAAAAGCGGTCAAGAATTAGATAGAAAAATTGCACTTGAGACTGGCATCTCATTAAATCAAGTACACGACTCATTAAAAGAGCTAGAGAAATCCAAAAAAGTGTTCACCTGCAGCGTGACTACCTATGAATATGGTGAATCTTCGGAAGGCTTGATGTGCAGAATTTCTGGATACATTCCACCAACTGCGCCTGGCAGAAAAGCTGCTAACAAGTAGGGCGCTATTAAATATCCTGGCTGGTATCAAAAAGAATAAATTACTCTCAATTTTAATTGAGAAAACGCATCTGAACTTTTGGATGATATGACTTGAGGACCATAAGTCGCTTGGTGAATAGTGACTTGACTGAGATCAGGAAGTGTAAAATAGGAATAGTCTAAACCAAGCCTCCAATTTCCATTTAGCATGTATTCCCCACCTAGCCCATAATTAAAGCGCAGCAAATTTTTAGATGCAGTCGTTATGCTAGTAAGTTCTTCGGCGTCCGATGTAGTGCAACCACTCGGACAGTTAATACTCAATGTATTACCCGTGCTAGCAAAGGCAACACCTCCACTTGCGTACAACATAAAGTTATTCAGTTGATAACCCAACCTTAATTTGGCGGCTCCTTTGTATTTAGTTTTTGACTCTAAATTCAGGCCTCCCAAAAACGAGTTCCCGCAATCAGGTCCCTCACTGGTGACTCTAGCGCAATGCGCTTGGCCCATCGTCAATGGACTTACATCTGCTTCAATGCCAAAAATGTAAGAGTTGATCTGATGGTTATACCCAAATTGAATTCCTGGAGTACTTTTGGTTAAGTCGATAGGATTATTACTAGTTTGAAGTCCACCACCGTTGTAAGTAAAACTAGATGATAAGTTTGAGCTATCTTTCGCTAAGCCATAACTACCTGCGAGATAAAATCCGTGCCACGCGCCAGACTTTGCAGCTTCAGTCTCAGCGGACTCCAAGACGCCTTCAGCATTCGTTGTTAGGCTGCATAAACTTGAAGTAAGGAAAACTATAATATATAAATTTATTAAGCTTCAAAATTTGGCGACACCTTATAGTGGGAAGCTATCATTAGAGCATCAGAAAAAATTGAATTATTTAGCCCATGCGCTCTTTTTAAAAGCACTCAATAAGAGTTTATGGTTTTTAACTAGACACAAAGTTACCAACAAATTACAATCTCTATTAAATCATACTTGATATAATTCAGTTGCAAAAAACTCTTAGAACCCAGCCCCCACCATATCTGCACCCCCACTTTTTTAAATAAGTATGCTTATTCTGCTATGCATTTAGTTTTACGCGCTTAAAGACCATTTTTTATAAAACGTTAGGTATGTCGGTCCATTGTGACCCCATAAAGTGTTCTCATTGACACTACCAAAATCTCACCCGATAATATTTCATAATAAAAAATTATCTTAATTGCTGCAACTATGCGAGTTTACAAGCAACCCATAAAGTTACAGTTTCAATCAATAATATACAGGACTTCGATGACTGAGCCCATTAAAAAGAAGTACAGAGCTAGCCCATTTTTACGCCGTGGCGGGGCAAAACCAAAGCGTGCGGAAAGATTACTAACAGTAGCCCTAGAGCTATTTTCTAAAAGCGACTTTTCCGCCGTTTCTATTAAGAAGATTGCTGATGAAGCAGGAGTTAATTCCTCCCTCATTTATTACTACTTTGATAGTAAGGAAATACTGTTTCAAGCTGCGCTCGAACGTGCCGTACTTCAAACGCTGCAAAACTACGAAATGTTACGCGAACGGCACAACAATCCTGCAGAGCTGATCAGCGACTGGTTCGACACTCATATTGTGCTTGCTGAACCAATCAAAAAACTCGTAAAAATCATGCTTGACTATTCAACTTCGGGCACCCAACATGAAGTCATCGATAGCATTATCTATCAATTCTACAAGGAAGAAAGCCAACTATTGTCGGCATCTATTGAGTGGGGCATCAAATTAGATCTTTTTAACGCTGTAGACCCACTACGCGCAGCCAGATTAGCATCAACATTCCTAGATGGTGCGATGACACGCGCTTTGATCATGCCAACCTTGGATGTCGCTGAAGTTATCAACGATCTTAAAGATGTTTTCTGGGAGCACCTTGGCTACGACCCTACATCAAAGTCAAAAGGTTGCCAACAACCCGTTCACCACTTGCTTTCATAAAAAATAAGATGGTCACTAGAATTGCTGGCAACACACAATCAGAACTGCTTCAAATATCTTGCTTTTTCCCAATCAGAAATGTGATTGGTATAAAGCATCCACTCATTACGCTTATGCTTGAGCCATGAGTTATACATTTCTTCACCAAACACATCACGGCTTAATGAGTCTGCTTCGAATTCATCGAGGGCTTGTTCTAAGGTTCGAGGTAACCAACGCACACCCAAATCGCTACGCTCTTCATCAGTTTTCGTATACATATTGTCTGTAAACGGTTCGCCTGGATCAAGATTTTCCTCTATCCCCTTAAGTCCCGCCGCTACCATCATTGCAATGCCAAGATATGGATTACACGCACTATCCGCAGAACGAAGCTCTACACGACCACCTTCTCTAGGGATACGTACCGTATTAGTACGGTTATTATTACCATAAGAAACAAAACAAGGAGCCCACGTATATCCCGAAGTACTACCTTTAATAATTAAGCGCTTATAGCTATTAACTGTCGGTGCGCTAACAGCTTGGATTGCTGGCAAATGACGCAGAACACCCGCGATAAATTTGTAACCCAGTTCTGACAGACCACAACCCCTAGGATCATTGTCTGAAGTAAACAGATTTTTCCCTGTTTCTTTATCGGCAAGAGAAATATTGTAGTGTGCTCCACTACCAGCTTTATCACCGTATGGTTTTGGCATCCAGCTAGCAAAATAGCCATGTTTACGAGTCATTTCATGTGACATGGTTCGCAGGAAGGTAAAACGGTCAGCCATGGTTAATGCATCAGAGTAATCAAAATCAATTTCGAACTGCCCTGTGCCATCCTCATGGTCAAATGAATATACATCCCAATGAAGATTATTCATTGCTCGGACCAATTCACCTAACCATTGCTCAGTGTTTTCCAGAAGACGTGCAACATCGTACGCAGGTTTCTCAAGATGGTATCGTGTACTAGTGGGTTCGTAGTTGCCATTTTCACCATCTTTAAACACATAAAACTCAGCTTCTATACCACAGTTCACTGTAAACCCCATGTCCTCTGCTTTTTTGAGAACTCGCTTCAGAATACCGCGACTACAAGCTGGAAATGGCTTACCTTCACACCACAAATCACTCGGAAACCATGCAGTATCCGGTTTCCATGGTAAGATCATTCCTTTATCAGCATCTGGCATGGCCGCTACTTCTTCATCACTTACATCTTGAGGCACACCATCAAGAGCTGCTCCAGTAAAGAGCTCAGATCCCCCCATCATTCTTTCTAGGTGAGCAATTGGCACCATCTTCGTTTTTGGCACGCCATGCATATCAACATAACTCGGAATTAAGTACTCAACACCTTGCTCCACGAGCGAAGCGGTAAGTGCCTTGTATTTATCTGTTTTATTCCATTTATTTGCATCTGTAATTTTATTAGCCATAATATTTTCCTTATTTGAAATTAAGTTACTCATTTTCCTATCTCCAGTTTAAAAATAAAAATTACTCTAAGTCATATGATTCACTATTTCATTAAGTGCACACCAAGCAAGGTGAGCACTCAGTTTTTAATAAGTTTTCATTACTTATCTTCATTTAATAAACAGCAATCATCCTAGTTATTACTACAACGAGGACTCCGGCAATCAATGCCGCGTAAGGCCATAGTCCGCAGCGTTTCATAATTCCTTCTTCTCCTAAATCATTCATCATGTCTTTATACATAGCTTCTGGGAACTGGCCTTTATCGACAATCCAGTGGCGATAAGCGAAGACAGGGATTATTGCCGCCGCTACGATCAGACCCATCATTAACGTGCCACTTCCCCAGATGTTTGCCCCCATTCCCATAAGCCCTAGGTTTACAAATCCCAAGAACGCCCCCGCCGCTAGCAACCAGTTAGGGCATCGGAAAGGACGTTTGATATTGGGACTATCTAGACGGTGCATCCAGCCTGACTGAAGGTTAAGGAAGATAAAGATCATGTAGTTCACGTTAGACATCGCAAGCAAGAACACGTAATCAGACATCATTAGTAGCAGCATATTAAAAGCAAGATCTGTCCACATGGCTGCTACCGGAGCGCCATGACTGTTCACTTTAGACAAATACTTTGGTAGCCATCCATCAACAGAACCTTGATATAAAGTCCGTGATGATCCGGCCATTGCCGTCATAACCACTAGTAACAGTGCTAGAATTAGCATCACGATGATGACGTTACCAAGAATGGGGCCAGCCCCGATCATTTTAGCCATTACAGCACCCACACCATCACCGTCATAAATGCCGGGAGCCAACATGCCATCAAGGCCTAAATAGCCTTGGAAGGCTACAGGAACCAGTGTGAAAACAAACAAACATAAGATGCCGGCATACACAATTGCTCGAACCGTATCTCTAGCAGGGTCTTTAAACTCACGCGTGTAACAGACCGCTGTTTCAAACGCATAAGTCGACCAACCCGCAATAAACAGACCACCTGCAAAAATTGTCCATCCAGCCATATTCCAAAAACCATTCGCCGTCTTGCCATCAGCGTCATAGATCATTGGTACAAAAGGAGTGAAGTTTTCCTTAGGAAGATCTCCGGACAGGAGTGGCAGAATGCCGATTAGTAGTAAAGGCGCCAATGCTGATATCGCAATAATCATTTGCATTTTTGCAGCCTTCAAAATACCCCTGTGCTGAATAGTAAATACGGCTAATACCAAAAACCAAGCAAGAACAAACGTCGAGTTTATACGCAGCTTCAGTCCATCTTTAATGAAACCAAGGTTAGCAACCGTGACCTCCCAGGTATTAATAAACGATTCGGCAGGAAACAGCATATTCAAAATGTAGCCAGCTGATAACCCTGTACCAATAGCAAGCACTGGCGACCACGAGAACCAGTTTGACCAGACCGATATCGGCCCTAACAATTTCCCGTAACGCACCCATGCGATCGCACCGTAGACTGAAGCTCCGCCAGATTTATGCGGAAATAGTCCGGCAATTTCTGCGTAGGTAAAACATTGAATAAATCCAAATGTTATTGACAGTATCCATACTAGCGGAGAAATATTACCCACCGTTGCAGCCACGGCCCCAATTGAAAACAACACCAGTGCTGGCGTACCTGCGGCAAACCAAAATGCATGTTTCCAAGTTAGATCCCTCCGCAATCCAGCTCCTTTCGATCCTGTACTCGATTCTGAAATCGTATTTGTCTCTTTCATCTCATCACCCTCGATCATTTGTGTAAGTATTTTTATAAGCACATCTAAAAACTACCTATTGATGTACATTCTTGGTTGATCTATTCGCAAATTCGCACAATTAATTAATCATACAATTAATACGTTAACGCATCGGTAACCGCTGGTCAATCATTTAATCAATCAATCAATTTATTTTATAAATTTAATTGATTGCTATCTCAGGTGGAAACCTAACGGCTGCTGCCATTAAGTAATGGTTGCGGTCCAGCTTCAGAATCTCCAGCAATATCGGCAGTTATATGAGCGGTTGCATGAGGAGTTATATGTGGAGTTATATGAGGAAGATTCATATTAATTAATCGATTAGTTAAATTAATTGATCTATTAATTATTTCGTGCTAAGTTTTAAATCATAATAGCTTCAAGCAAGCTATCACTTTTAGCAGTGCTATGAGTCAGGATGCCGTTAGGTATGTTTTTGAATTAATCACCCGGCTATCAGAAAAGAAAAATGCCAATTTTTTGATTGAAGGTATATGAATGATATAAGAGGAATGACATAAAAATAACACAAGATAAAATGACGCACACGCAAGGTTTTTAAATACGTTCGTTAATAGGAGCTTAATCATGAACGCAAATATTAAGTTAGAAATAAAAGGAGTCGACCACCATGGATAGTGTTTCGATTTATAGGTTGAAAGAGATTCTGTTGCAATCAGGCCAGTTGCTGCCTGATGTGGAGCTGGTTTACAAGACATACGGCACGCTAAACCGCAACAAGGACAATGTAGTGCTTTTTTCAACTAGGTTTGGTGGCACTCATATAGATAATGAGTACTTGATTGGGGAAGGAAAGGCTTTAGATCCAAATAAGTACTTTATTATCGTGCCAAATATGTTCGGTAATGGATTGTCATCTTCACCAAGTAATGTTGGTTCTGATTTTCCTAACTTTACTATATATGACAATGTCTTATTACAACACAAGTTGGTTACAGAAGTGTTGGGGATCGACCGTATCAAGCTGGCAGTTGGATGGTCAATGGGGGCGCAGCAGGCCTATCAATGGGCCTGCCTGTTTCCATCCATGATCGAACGTTTGGCGCCAATTGCTGGATCAGCAAAGACGTCTGTTCATAACTACGTCTTTCTTGAAGGAATGCGTGCAGCACTTACCGCTGATTCTGCATGGAATAACGGGAGTTACGCCGCGCCACCAATTCGTGGTTTAAAAGCTTTAGGGCGTGCATGGGCAGGTTGGGCACTTTCACATGCTTTTTATAGGGAAGAGAAATTTAAAGAGTTGGGCTACCCGACCCTAGAACGATTTCTGATCGATTATTGGGAAGCGATCTATCTCACGCGTGATGCCAATAATATTCTGGCTATGATATGGACATGGCAACACGCAGATCTCAGTGCCAATCCAAAATTTAATGGTGATTATGGCAAAGCGCTCGCGGCAATAGAAGCCAAAACCTTAGTTATGCCTGGAAAAACGGATATGTATTTTCCACCTGAGGACAGCGCTATCGAAGTTGGCCACATGTGGAATGCTGATCTGAGAGTTATTCCTTCGGTGTGGGGTCACTACGCAGGTGGAAAAATTAATCCTGCCGACGTTGAGTTTGTCGACAATAACTTGAAGGAGTTGTTAGCCATCTAAGATGTCCACCCTTCTCTGAAAAAGCTGTCCAATTGTAAGGCTCTCTCTTGCCCTACCTAGTGGAGGGATTTTTTTACGACGAGGTAACAATTCGTTCAATGCATCAGCGATGATCAGCTATAAAAAATTAAAATCATAATTTGCGCTGGATTGCCAAATGGATTTTGGACTTCCCAAGGCTATGTTAGATACTTTATATAGTTACACTGTAACTTCAAGCAGAGGTGTTTATGAGTAAAGACAAACGTTATACCGAAGAATTTAAAAGAAAAACCCGCATGGTTAGCGGGTTTCACAGCATCCCTTGGACCGGGATGGACAACGTATTGGTGGGCTGGGGTCAATCAAACAAATCGTTATAT
>Ga0209135_1000022_pt1 | contig 52636 bp, 42 predicted proteins | sample LauGreSBDMM110SD_4_FD_187570 | JGI IMG/M metagenome (GOLD analysis project Ga0209135, IMG submission 187570) | Freshwater lake microbial communities from Lake Michigan, USA - Su13.BD.MM110.SD (SPAdes) (version 3) | ecosystem: Environmental > Aquatic > Freshwater > Lake | place: Lake Michigan... | reverse complement strand
ATTATATATATAACAATAGTCAATGAATTCAGAAGGATTTATTAGTTTATCCAAATCTTCTCTTTTCAAAGAATTAGGTGTTAATAACCCGACGATTCAAGGATTTAAGACATTTATAGTAAATAAAAAAAAAGATATGGAAAAAATATTGAAAAATAAAGGAATCAAAAACGACGAAATAGAGAAAAAAACAAAACCTGAATATTGCGGTGCGATTTGTTTACAACAGCTCATTATCAATAAAATCAAAACCTATGAAAAGAAACGTCTAGGCGATACAAGCAAAAAAAAAATATTGAAAAATAGATTGCAATATTTTACAAGCGACCATTTTATAAAACATTTTTTGGAAAGTATGCCCACACGTGACGACGATGATAAACAAAACAAAGCAGGAAAATCAAGTTATACGAAATTTCTGAATGATTTATTCAATATTAAATACGACAATTGGCGAGACGACAAATTGAGTAAAATCGATAATCAAACACAATGTAGAAAAGCATTGAGACTTCCTTCTGGACAAAACATAGCGGATTTACAAGCGATGGGTAATACAACATGTTATTTATGTGGGAGAAAAATTTATAGTGCTGAAGGAATATCTACTATGGAATGTGAACATATCTTGCCCATTATCAGCGCATTGTCGCATTGGTGGCTGGTCAAAGAAAAAACCAGTTCGTATAATTATTCACAGCCTGAACTGGATTTATTGAAAAATGAATATGATTGGTCTCACAGTTGTTGTAATCGAGTAAAATCGAACAAAGATTTTGTATCCTATGGAATTGCAAAACGAAGTGAATGTAAATATATCGTAAATCAACCCATGATTCAGTCTGTATTGAATGAAATTGGAAAGTCAACCAAACACGACTGTCCAACTGTGAATCGTCGTAATAATATGAATAATAAACAGGATATCAATGTGAACAGAAGAATACAGCCAATAGTAGATGAAATTAATAAAAATGTGGAACAATTTGACGATATTTCACAGTACTATTTACTTACAAAGTACAAGTTATTATCTGCATTGGACGATAAAGTCTTTATGAATATATTAATCAATAATGATGGAAATCAACTTAAATTTCGACGAAAAAACGATTATGAAAAAATTAAAGAAAAACGCGAATTAGCAAAACAATTGGAAAAAGAAGAGTTAATACGAAAAATGCAATTAATTCAAACACAAAAATCGGAACGAAATGAAAGATATAAACGGATTTTTAATAATGAAACGATTAGTAGAACAACCGGGGGAATTAATACAAGAAATACAAAACGAAAAATTACAGGTCGAATCATAAATAAAAATACAGAAGAAATTGTAGATAATATATTAACAGATGAAGATATATTGGATTTACCATTGGATGGTTATGATGATAATATAATTGATGAAAATAGCACTGAATACATCATAGAAAATATTCTTACAAATAATAAATATGGACCATCTATAGAGGAATTAGAAACCCAATATTATAATATATTCAATGAACATTTAAAATATGAATATGAAATTGAATCTGAATCTGAATCTGAATCTGAATCTGAATCTGAATCTAAAACTAAAACTAAAACTAAAGGTATAAAATTCATAAAGTCTCCTAATTCTGTTACTAGAAAAAAACGAAATAGAAGTCCAAGTCTAAGTCCAATTCGAAGTATAGAGAAAACGATTCAAATGAATATATCTCCACAAAATAGAACAACAAAAAAACATAAAAAGTCGCCAATTAAAGAGCCGAATTACACCAGAGAAAATAATGTTTTTAATTTTATAAAATGATTTGATTTTTTGGTTTTTAGGTTTTGATTTTTTATTCATGAGAACATCCTGAATAAAAAAGTATAATTTTATGTTCCATTCAACTTTGTATCAATATCTTTATTCAAATTATAAATCATATATTTGATGAGTTGTTTCTGTCTCTTCGATTTATCTGGGTCTTCATTCATTTGCCGAATAAATTCCCCGATACGTTCTCGTGTTTTTGCATCCAGCTCATGTCCAATTTTATCAAAGTCAGATTCAATTTCACTATAATCATTGGTCATAATGAAATCAACCACTTCTTTGAGAGACATGACTACAAAATTATGTGGGTCAATGTCGTTTTTATATACATGGGCAACATCGCTCCTGAGATTTTTAATCACCACGTTTCTTAATTCCGGATAATCCTTATTACAGCGACCATTTCGAACACGATATAACAGAGCAGAATGTTTATGTTTCAACACTTCTAAACGTTTTTTCTTTGTATCATACACCTTACTGAAATCTTCCTTACCAAATGACATGATATTTACATTTAAATTATTCGTGGTGGAATTTATTGTGTTGGTTATATTTCCATTCATTGTATTGTGTATAGTAGTGGCATTTAATGTATTGTGTGTGCTCATATTCATAGGCATATTATTGGCATTTGCTGGTTGTATACCATTGGTAACCAACTGGGTATGTATCTGTAATTGTTGATTTTGAAATTTCAGTTCTTTGTTCTCGAGTTCCAGCTTACGATATGCATCTTCACGAGAACACACGTTGTTTTGATGCCGGCGCAGATTGTCTTTTCTCGTGAAAATTTTCTCACAATACCTACATTGCAGCGGATTTTGTTCAACTTCTGGGAAATACTCGTTGGTTAGTAATTTTGGGACGTTTGGGAGTGAAATTGAGGGTCCATTTTCAGAATTTTCAGAATTTGGGAGTGAAATTGAGGGAGTCGGGAGTGAAATTGAGGGTTTTGGGAGGGAATCCTCGAAAAGTTTTTTTTCTGAAGGCGTTTTCCATTGAGCCACACGCATTTTGGTGTCGTCTTTACTTAAACACTTGAATTTTTCAAGAATTATCATGTCCCAATTTTCCCACCCCCCATGTTTATTGATAGTCATATAGGGTTCGCACTGTTTATGGTTTTCAGAATTTTTAATATGATACATTTTTTTTTGTCTTGGTTTGGTGGTTGAGTCAATAAATACGTAGGTTACGTCGGAATTTCGGCACTGCAATTTATAAATAACTGTCTTGGAATAGTTAATAGTTGGCATTGAAAATAGTGTATACTATATATTTATATTATTTTTTTTTCTAAAGTGTCCCAAAATGTCCCAAAATGTCCCAAAATGTCCCAAAAAAGTGTCCCAAAATGTCCCAAAATTTTTAGAGAGAGAGAGCCGTTTTTTTTCAAACATTTCATTCAGATATTTTTATAAAAATACTATGGTAGTGAAAAACTTTTTGTTTTCTGGACCTCTCCTTGAAAAAAAAAATTCGGGGACCCCCCATCGCCAGTTTTCCTAGAGTTTCCATTTTATCGTAACAATCTGGTTGTTCAATAGAATAATCTTACACCTAATTATGCTGTTGATAAAAAAATATATTTTTTTAATAGGAAAATCAAAGGGGATACCCTTGAATTTTCTGCGAAATACCCCTGTTTTTTGGAACGACGACGACCACCGTTTATCTTTTTCTGAAGAAACACTCTTGTATGGTCTGTATTTTATTTTGTTCGTTATATATTTTTGTCAAGAATTTTTCAAACAACAATGTTTTTACTTTCGTGGACGTATACTTTTCGCGTTTCTTCATAAACAGTTCCAAATCTCCTTCACATTCTTCAGACATCTTCTGAATGTCTCCGCGAAATGCTTTAATGGCAATCTTCTTGTTTTGCATTTCCCAGATTTGTTCAATCGCCAATCCAAACAGTTGTAATAACGGTTTCATCAACTGATTCGTAATATAATAAGTATAATCAATCTGTAATTTATTCTGTGTGATAAACTCGGGAGTCTCTATTTTTTCGCCCTGCAATTTTCCCTGTTTGTTGGTAATAAAGAGATATTTGATTCGGTCTCCTGGTTTCGGCTTGTTTCCGGGGTCTCGTTGTCCGATTCTATCCGCCAATACTCGGTGTGCTATTTGTTGCGGGTTCTTGTAATCACTTCGCAGTGATTTGGTAATCGCCAGCTTATCCATTCCGATATTTCCCTTGATGAGGTCTTCCAGACATTTGTTTAAAAACTGAATCGCAGGCTCAATATTGGTATTGTTCATTAGATTCTGTAAGACACCTCCATACACGTCTTTTACCAAGTCACAGTTATCACGTCGTTTCAAGACGAGACCCATATACTTTAGTTTTCCCTTGTTGGGGTCTTCTTCATATAACATTCCAACATATCTCTTTTTTGACAACAAGATAAATGGCATGAGTGTTTTTTCATATGCCAGAGACATCGGGGGTTTCAAGAAACTGGTACATAAATGGGCGACATCCTGGGCGATTTCAATCGTCATTTCCAAGGCGGGTTTTCCGCGTATTTTTTCACCGGTTTCCGGATTTTCTAGGTTGAATGTGAAGAATACAGAATCCGTGTTGTGTACGATTAGATTACCAATTCCAGCTGCAAAATGATGGTTTTCTGTAGTTAAGTCATAGACATATCCAGAGTATTCGATTTCATGCATTTTTTTAATAGTGATTGGATTTTTACGTTGGCTTTTTTTAGTCATTGTAATCCTATATATATTCAATTTATCACTTCGTGTATTAATCGATGTTTTCCATCCTAAACTTGTTGCCAACCATGCAATATGTGAAGCACTAATTTGATTTTTTTGGTCAATGCGAACATATCCATTTATATCTTTATCGCCATCTGCATCATACATACCATCCCAAAATGCTTGACGAATTTCAATTGATGAGTTCATTATTGCGTTTGGTATAATTTTAGAAGATTCGTAATACATAATGGCACGGTATGTTTTTACAAATTCACTAATACTCCCATATTTTGAACTTTTTGGACAAATTTTATAAACACCTGAACTTTCAAGAGTATCTAAAACCGTCCATTCATAATTAGGATATGCAATTCTACAATTTTCTAGACATTTTTCAATAATATCAATACATGCATTATTTAAAGCCCATGAACTTTTCTTACCAGATGGACAATTATAACTTCCACAACTTCCATCTCCAAAGAAGAACCCCATTACATATGCTTCTTCTTTACTAACATAATTAGTTTCATTTTCAGTTTGTAGTAATGAATGATGTAAAAGTGGTGTTCCAACAGAACAATTATTTGGAGAAATTTCAACTCCATTCGGTTGTAATAAAGAATGGTCATCTGTTACATCGACTAAACCTGTATGTGTTAGCACTCTTATCATTTTTTTTGTATGATGCAATGCATGTCTTATAACACGATAAAGTGGTGTCCAACCAGATTCTGTCCATGATTCAATTCCAGTAAGTTCGCAAAATTCTTTTGTTTGTTTACCTTCTTCTGTCGAAAATACCCATTTATCGCCACCGTATAATTTTGCAAGTTGTTCAATTGTAATTATTTCAATATCTGATTTATTGACACGAATTTTTACAGGTGTGTAATTTGCAACACTGTCCCCGTACACATATTCAGCACGGCATCTTACAGGACCATGCACTGCAGTATCATACACCATATCTCCATAGACTTCTTCTATCATTCGTTTCGCGTAAGTAATCATGGTTCGTCCAGTTGCAGTGGTCGATGCAGCTACATCTTGTTCATAAAACGTGGATGTTCTTGCACCACATTGTCCATATAAAGAGTTTGCAGTTACCTTGTATCCGTTCTGACGTTTGTCCAATATATTTCGCATAAATGCATCCGGTTCTGTTTTGATTTTTTTCCTGGTATCTGCACGGGCTTTCAAGAGTTCTTCCAAAATACTGGGCATAATCGATTTTTGTCCGCCGGGCAATTGAGCCCAACGACAGATTTTCTTACCAACCTTGGTTTTCACCTTTTTTGCCATTGGTTTTCCAGCCGGACGCAAATATTTGTATGTATCAAACTCAATATTAATGTATTCGTATCCCGGCAAATTGTCATACACATAATTTCCTTTGGCATCCTTTTCACCTGTATCGCTTCCTTTTATGAGATGTCCATTTAAGTCGTATTCTTTTGACCATACTTTGCTGTCATGTGAATAATTCTGCGAAATCATACTGGAAGGATAAAGGGAAGAATAATCTACACAGGCAACGGGGTTGTCAATATACATGGAACATTTCGGCGGCAATACAATCGCACCTTCATAACCGTCTTCGCTATAGGTTTTTTCCAAATCAGGCATCAATGTGTTTTTCTCTCTGCATTTTTTGGCAACATAACTGGTGAGTTTGATTCCCTGACCACGGAAGATGAGGAAACTAATCGGAACACTACAAATACGAGACATTTCAATATATCCTGTAATCACATCGATTTTGCTCATCAGATGATGAACCAGGTTACAATCTTGAATACAGTATTTCGCGACAATAGCTCGGTCGGAGGAAGTTCCATTGGATAATCGGAATATATCCTGTGGGGTGACATCATCTTTGGACATTGCCCATTCAATATTCGCGGATTTATCAAACATATGATTTCCTTGGATACTGATAATATTATAGGTGTTTGTAGTTTCCACGCCGCTTTTGTTGGTTTCAATTACAGATACATTGTAATCGATTTTCAATACAGGGAATTTTTGACCGTTGTTGTAATAATCTGAAGAGAACCCGTTGATTTTGATGTGTATGAAATCGCCCACATTGAGTCCCGCGAGATTTTTACTATATAACTGTGTGACCTCGCCGCTGCCGCTGCTGCCGCCACTACCGTGGTCCTCGACTACTACCGTTTTCAAAATTTTATCACAAATGAATTCACCAGCCACATCATCCAGTTTGTATGAAGACAAATTGAAATCACGACGGAAATAGGTATACATATCAATCTGTAGGCGTCCGACCATTTTCGGATATCTCAAATCGTATTCGCCGCTTGCAATCTGAATGGTTGTGCTGTCCAAGCTTGGTGGGTCATCTTCATTTTTCCCTTCCCACATTTCCTTTTTCCGAGACAATTCCAAGAAGGGCACACAGCACTCATTTTCAATGGCGCGTTGATACATGAATTCATAATCAAAACCAAAGATATTGTATCCGATGATGATATCTGGGTTCTCGCGTTGAATGAGTTCGGTCCAATTTGTCAAAAGTTCCTGTTCAGTGGGTGCGGTTTGCACTTCTATTCCAGGGATATTATCACAAGAACCCAACACAAGACAGTGATTCAAATAAGGTTCTGTTTGACCATATTTCAAGAAAGTTGAACCTATGAAAGTTACTTTGTCACCTTCTATTTTCGGAAATCCTGCGCGTTTGAAAACAACGTTGATTTGTTGTATTTTTGTATCACGGGTTTCGTCGCTTAATAAAATATCAATGACTGTGTGATTGCCTGGTTTACCGGTGTTACGGTCACTATTGTTAGCAACCATTTTACTGGGGGGTCCTTTTTTTGCAGCGGCAGCAACCGGCTGGTCATCTGAATCGTCAACGTCGTCAGCGTCGGCTCCGGCTCCACATCCGTCTTCATCCTCGCAATCGTCGTCGGCATCACCTTCGGCGGCACCACCACCAGAATAAGTGTTCTGTTTGAGTTTCTCAAAGATTTCTTCGATGGTAGTATCCTCGTCTTCTCCGCCACTATTTTTTGCAGTAAGGTCTATTTTCACTGAGAAGAAATTTTCCAACAGAGATTTCACTTGTTCTTTCGTAGGAGATTTTTTCGGATAAATGGTGTCTACGTCTTCAAACGAATCGAATCCAAATGCAGTCATAATAATTCGTGTAAGTAGTTGCATAATACGAGAGGGATTCGTTTTTATGCTTCCATTGGTTGCCACTAATTGATTTTGAAAAACATCGACAATATTGCTGGAAAGTCGTTTGTATGTTTTTTTAGGAAGAGGAAAATCACCATGAGAAGAACTGGCTTCAATATCAAAACTACATATTTTGTAGGGTGCGAGATTTTCTTTGTCTGCAGCAGGTCTCACGTATTTTTTTGAACACAACCACTCATATTTGCAGGTAGTTGTTTTTTCGTCGGGCGTCTCACAGTGATTGGTATGGACAAATACCCAACCAGATGGACTGATGTTTAGAATATGAAAGTAACGGAGGAGAGGCGGAATGTTGCTTTCATATAGATGTAATTTAGTGTTTTTAAAAATAAAGGGTTTTGAGTTTCGTTTGTTGGTTTCCGAATTGTATTCATACCATAGATTTTTTGTTTTGTTAAAAGCAGCCATGTTTTTGAATTGAATCATGGCGAACCGGGATTTTTTGCCGCCAGTGAATCCGTAGAGTTTGTTATAATCCACGATTTTGATAGAAAGGATGGACGTCTTAAAGTAACCGACCTTTACTTTGATGTGTTCCAAGAGTTCCTCTGCATCATGCTGTTCCCATGAATTCGCAACTTGAATGTAGAAGAAAGGATGGAAATCAGTAATGGTAATGGAACAAGTGTCCCCCGTTTCATTTAATCCAAACATTTGAATATGAAATTGATTCACCTGTTTTTTCGTGTCTGTGCTACTAACAGATGAATTCTCATCGCGATTGGGGGAAAAGTCCAATGTTTGAAAATCAATGAGCTTGAAGTCCTTGCCAACAGGGCGACCTTTGGGTTTCATCGTAGGTTTGAGGTTGTTTGCTTGGGATTGGTTCATTATACAATACAGTAATTATTTATGAATATATCCTTTTCATAATCCATCTTTTTTTATTCAATTTTCTATTATTTACACATCCGATACAAAAATATATCACGTAAATTATATATCAAACATATATACAAAATGAATATGTTGATTATAATTTTAGCAATTATTATTGTTTTAATGGCTTACTACATGTATACTGTATTTACCGCAGTTCCAACAGTTGCCAAAAATGTAGATTTAACACAAGCAGTTGCATCCATTAAACCCAGCACTATTAAAGATCCATACAGTCCAAATTATACAGTGGGTGTATGGGTATATGTACATAATTACAATGAACAGATTGACCGATTCCTTATGTATGGTGATAAAAACTACCTAGGTAAAAACAGTTTATTTAGTTTAAGAATGGACCCGGTGTATGCAAGAATGTATTGTGATGTTTTAGTGAGATCTGCGACTGGTGGACACAAAGTTCAAAGTGTTCCATTGACACCTGAAAATGATACGTTTCCTATTCAAAAGTGGGTATATGTAGTGGTGTCTGTTTCCAAATTCATCGAGTGTTATTTAAATGGGCAATTTATATCTGCTACACAAGTATCAGATGCAGGGGTCTTCATACCACCATCTATACCAGTAGACATAGAGTCCGGTGCAACTTTTAGTTTTGGATGTAAGGGAACTACTACTGATAACGGAGTTCTTCGTGCAAATGGGGCATCGGTAATGCTTACGGGTCTTTCCAGATGGAATGAACCAATGAGTGCTGGAGATGTATATAACAATTATAGAAAAGGAAACGGATATGAAAATGGTTCATTAGGTGCATATAGTATGGATGTGAATATCTCACAGAATTCAAATAATTACAAATTCAAAATATTTTAGAGAGAACATCTGCTGATGAATCTCACGATAAACTCGATAGATAAATATATATTTTATTATATATATTTATATGAGTGATTCAGATAACACAACCAATAAAGATACCATTCCAATGACTACGAATGCCATCAATAAATCTATGGAAGAATTTACATCACCTAGTGCAGTAAATACAACAAACGAAGGGTTTTTGAATTCCAATGGAGTAATTGCCAAGGTCGTATTTCTTATCATGGTTGCGATTGTATTTATTGTTTTATTTGTAATCAGCATACGGTTGATTGGATACTTTTTATCGCCCAATCCAAACCCAATTATAATTGATGGACAAATTACTGGAAACCGGTCAAAAACAATCTCACAAAATCCAACAAATTCTTTAGCTCAAATATTACGTTCCAATAACGAAGCCAGTGGTATAGAATTCACATGGACTGTTTGGTTATATTATGCTGGAAGTAATGGAAAAACAAACTACAGTCCTGTATTTGTAAAGGGTGATTGTAGTGCTCCATCTGCATCCGAATTTTGTTCTATTAATAATGGTCCCGGTGTTTATTTTGGAAAAGACGACGGTAAGGGGTCAAACATCCTGTATATTTTGATGGATTCCGTAAATACCGCTGCAGTTCCTACTAAGACCATTGATACAATCGATATAAATGCTCTTCCTGCAAATATTATAGTGGTGCCCAATATACCGACCAACAATTATTTCCATTTAGCCATTCGTTGTAGAAATAGTTATATTGATGTGTATATCAACGGAACAGTCGTCAAGAGTCAAAATTTAATGAATGTTCCCAAACAAAATTATTATGATTTGGTTGTATGTCCAACGACGGGTTTCAGTGGATATTTATCACAATTACAATACTTTAGCAAAGCATTATCTGTGGTTGAAATTAATTCGATTGTTCAGAAAGGACCCAATTTAAAAGACGCCAACCAATTGAATTTGGGAACCAGCATGCCATCGAATATATCTACCTCATGGTATAATAGTTTTTTGAAATAGACAAAACATAGATTTATTCTGTAGGACAATTCTATTACAGGATAAATTATAAATTAGTAGTGCGATGCAATCGCACTTGAAGTATATATATTATGTATAATAATGTCGATTACAACTAAAAACGACGTATGTAATGATATTGCATATTTAAATTCGATTGACCAAAAACAACGATTTCAGTTATTGAATATACCACCTGTAAGATACGATAACTTTGCAACCAATCCGTATATAAAACGAAATCCACTAACTGGACTCGTTTTTACCAAACCAGATTTAGATATGCGCCGAAAAGTCGAAATACTGAAATATGATTCAAACAGAATGAGTACGCAAACAAATAGTCTCACAAAAACCGGTAGATATGTGCAAGCTGTGAATGGCAGTATACAACGACGGTCCTATTCCCAAATATATTTACAACAAAATTTAGACACAAGTGGTGTGTTAAAACCGTGTCCGCCAACCCAAACACCGTCTTCTTCGTGTGATGTGCCCGGTCCCACCATTTTTCTGTATGAAGATGATAATGTCCCCTTGTATAATTATGGAACAAATGCAGCGGATGCATATGGGATTCAAAACCAGGCAACCAATCCTTATCCATTTTATTGGAATTACATCGGATATTCCAATGTGGCAAATCTATATAATAGTGCTACTGCAAATTATTCTACGTTTACTACCATTTATGTAGTATATACAGACACCCCAAGTTACACATTTTCTATTCAAACCCCTATTTCTCTACGTATTACTGGACAATTACAAAACAATGTTATGCAAACGTATTCCGATGTAAGTGCCATTCAGATATACATCAATAGTATTTCCATCAATGTAAAATACAGTTATACCAATGTCACATTGTCTCCTGTCCCCGTAGTAATTTATGAACATGGAAAAACAGGTGTTCCTATTAATATGGGGGTCAATGTGACAAATATGTCGAGAACCTTTTCCGCGAATGTCTATTTAGGTGTCCTACAGATAAATAATATACAATTGCCGACACAACGTGGATATATTTACGATATTCAGGCAACGGTGAATTACCAGTTATTATATCCGTCGAATAATTATGCAAGTTATTGTGACCCACCCACAATAACCTCTTATTTTGATGTTTCTTTGAACCAAGTGTATCCACTGGTGCGTACAAATTGCACGGTTCAAGGTGCAACCGTCATTCCGGTGTCTTCTTTTCCATCATTGTCGATTAGTGGTATTCCGAATGCGGTGTAGTCGTGCAAACAATCACTACAAAACTTGATGTGTTCCAGTAAGGCATTTATCCAACAGGTATAATATTCGCGGTGTTTTCCATTCAATATCATTTTCCCAGGTATTTATGTCGAATTGGTATTCATCCATACGATTAATAATGGTGTTTGTAATATATTCATAAACATTGCAGAAGTTCTCGAGATGTTCGATGGACGTGCAAGAAGAAACATTTCGCCAGTGGTAAAAGAAATCGTCCAACAAAAATTCTGGATGTTTTATGTAGGCGGGATATTCCGACATAGATTTTTTTGTAAGACAACAGAACAATTGATATATTTGTTTTATTTTTTCAATGATTTGTAGGTATCGGGCACGTTGTTCTTTATTGATAATCGAAAATAAATAGGTTTTGAGTTCCTTGTTCTCACAATATTCAATATTGGTGAATGCCGTTTTTTTCAGCCAGACCAAATCTTTCAAAAATCCTTCTGGGTCCACTTTTTGGATGTTATCAAACTCTGTTTTTTCTTTTTTATAGCGTGAGTAATTCGTTTCTACTCGTTTTTTTTCCAACAAAATGTCTTTTTTTGACATGGTAATCGCCGCATAATTACGAATGAGTTCTTTGATTAATAGAGCATGTGCGTTGGGATAATTCGATGCTGTATTTAATTCTTTCATTAGCAGTCCTTCTTGTTGTGGAGAGAGTTCCTCTTCAATATAGGAACCACCGCGAACGTTTTGGTATCCAACCATAACCATATACTGTTTGACATGGTTATCTAAATCAAACATTCCGGTTGATTTTATTCTTTTCAGCACTTTTATAGGACGATATTTTTGTAGAAAGTCATACTGAATTTCAGCGGACAACATGGTTTCTGCATCGGTTTTGTCTGATTCTCCGGAATAGAGAAAATATCGCGATTTTTCCAATTGAAATACATAAATGGTTTTGGATATGGTCATAATAAATAAGTAGTCTGATTATTTATTATTTAGTTTATTATTTTCTATATTGTTTGATGTGTTTGATTGTTCTGTTCTCTTTCGGTTCTCTTATGTTTTCGAAAAAGTTGGATTCAAACACATTTGTTGGTTAGGAAATACTTGACCAGACAAACATTTGTCTTGTTCAGAAACGGCAATGCATCCACGAGTCCCCTTGTATTCTCCTACGAGACACCAGTTTTGTTTAGAAGCAGGTGTTTGAATTGGGTTGGTAGTAGAGTTGGGTTCAGGTGTTAAAGGAGCAACCACTGGAGGTTGATTAATGGATTTATCTAAATTAACATCTTTTCCACTGGCTTTTAATAATAAATCTTCAACCGATTGAACCGTATCATTTAAAATATCAATACCTGTTTTTAAGGCATCCGCAGATATATCAGCAGATTGTCCGAGAAGAGTGCCGGAGGTGTATCCTAAATCCGATAATGTTTTCGAAACTAAAGGGTTAAATATGTCGATTAATTTTTGTATTACATTGCCAAGAATAATAAACACATTTATTCCTAAAAGTGATAAAACGAGAACAACCACCAATACAGTAATGATAATATTTTTTGTAGGGGAAGCATCAGAAGGAGAACTTATTATATTGGGTTGAGGTGCTTGCAATGGTTGTTCCATGACTATAATATACGTATATATATCATCGAAGATAAAATCAAGGCATCCGGGTGGCGCTGGTCTTTCTTTCGTTCAAGATTTCGATTCTTTTTGTAAATGTATAATAAATGGGGTTTTTCAATATACTCGAAACGTTCTTTTTTATAAGTTTAGCCATAACGTTTGTTTTGATTATTATGTTAGTATATCATTTTAAGGCGCGTTTAACAAATGTAGAAAACAAATATGATACAATGTTTGGTATTATGCACAATATGGTTGGAGAACTAAAAGGTATAAAAAAGGACCTTGCCATGAGTTTATGCGGAGCCACTCTTTCTGCCGGAGCACCTTTTATGTGTATGAGACAACAACCATTTGCCAATGATGCAACTGCTGCCGCAGCTGACAGCAACAGCGAGGACGACGGCGATGTAGACGAAGATGACAATGTAAGTGAAAATTCAGAAGAAATCGCTCCATCTATGCCTGAAAACTATACTTCACCCTACAGTGTAGTCAATGGATATGACCAATCGTTTATAAAAATTATTGTGTCAGATAATGAGGAATTGCCACCATTAGAATCCGATGCGATTGAGGTATTGAATGAGTCTGAAAATTTCGAAGACGAGAACCTTGAAGACATATCATTCGAAATCGAATCAACCCAAGACAACCAACCCCAAACAAAAGTGATTACACTTGAACTGTCTGATAATTTAGAAGAAATGCAAATGGAACCTCATGAAGAAGACGCCACATCTCTTGCACATGCACATGCACCTACACATATTGTAATTAATAAAATCGATGAATCTGCTGATGCGGAGAATGAGTTGCCGGATTTAGTCAAAAAACACGACATTGTTGATTATAAGAAGATGGATGTTTCTTATTTGAGAACATTGGTCATTACACGAGGTTTAGCAACAGACACGAAGAAATTAAAGAAATTAGAATTGATATCCTTGTTAGAAGAATCCGATGCATAAAGGGATGGGCGATGAAATGAAAATAAATCTGTAAGGATATATATACATATACAATGTTTGAATATAGCACCAATTATACAGAAGCCTATCCAACAGAAAAAGAAACTTTATTACCACCACCTACAAAACTCGGATATCATTCCAACAATAAATATGCAGGATTTCCACCATTAATGTCAGATGGGCGAACCATCACTGCATCTTGGCAGCCAGAAGCCCTTGTGAACGAAGAATTAATTAAAACTGTTGGAATTCAAACAAATTGGCAGTATCGTCAATATTTGACAAAAAACGCCAAAGAAATCATGAAATACAATTATGTGGAGACATCAACGGATTCAGCTTATCTATATAGATATGACGATTTAGATTCCGGTTTTTCTACACCTCATACATACAGAGACATTCATGATAAATCGCAACCTGTTGGATTTCAACCCAGTGATTTAAAAACACTGTATCTGACACGAGAACAATTGCATTCTCGTATGATTGCTCCTGAGCTCACATTGAGAGGTGGTGACTCCAAATAAAAAGATTCGTCCAAAATCTAAAAACCATACAAAAATCAAAAAATTGATATTCTTTTTCTTCAATTGATTTATTTTACAAACTAAAACAAATCAATAACAACTAAAATCTAACAGAATAATAAAATGCTAAGAAACACCGCACAACCGATTCCTATTTACAATCCGATGAATAATTCATCCGCTGAGCGTCAACCGATTCCTAACCAAAGAAAGTGTTCGATGTGTAAAAAAACCGGTCATAACATTAAACACTGTAATGATACGGCTTCTAAAAATCGTTTGAACGAAATCGAAACACGATTCATCAATGCAACGAGATATCGTTTATCTAGTGGTTCCGCCACGGAGGGTGGAGTTGAATACAACAATCTTGTGAATGAATTGAAAGACACTGTTCCCAAGAATCTAATGAAATTTGCTGTCATTAAATTCGGTGGATATTCGACTACATTAACCACCAAATTCAAACTGTTTGGAATGTTCATCTTTCAAATGATTCGACGTTTCATAAATCACGAATATGAATTTATGGAGACCATATCTCGTGCTAAAACTCAGTTGTTAAATGCTGAACGTTGTTTCTGGTTGTGGATATCTTCTGGTAATTCAATCGAAACTTCTCTACGGATGTATAATAATAGAGTGAGTGAAATTATGATGGAACGAGATGAACCCCTAAGAAATTCAGCACAAGCTCAGGAGATGGCTTTATTTCCTATCAAAATAAATCTTGTTACGGATTTGACTGAATCAATGGATATCGAGGATGGTTCAGATACCTGGAAACAATCTTCCGTTGATATCATTCCCACATTTGATTGTGATATTTGTTTCGACAATAAACCAGCAGACATCAAGGTTACATTTGATTGTGGTCATTCATTTTGTGGGGTATGTGTGCAAACTACCTTTGAAATTTGCAAAACATCCTCAAAGAACCCCACTTGTGCAATGTGCCGAAACGAATACACTACTGTATGTGTTACTTCAGAGGTTATTTTATCAGAATTACAAAGATTCTGTAAATGAACGATGCCTTAGAAAAACTAAAAAAAATCCATAAAAAATAAAAAAGAGAGGGGATTATCCCTAACCTCTTTTTTATTTGAAGAGTATCCTAATAAATATCCACGCCGATGTCTTCAATATTACGCGATTGTTTCGTGTCAGTGACTATCATTTTATCTATTTCTATTTTTCTGGAGTGGTCTATAATAATATCCACCAGTTCATTGTAATGAACAAATAGTTTTTGTTTGCTTGTAGCATCCATTTCATCTTGAGATAATTTCTGTATGACTTTTTTCAAATATTTGATTGCATTGATAACAATTTTCGTTTTATGAAACACATTTTGTTCAATTGGGGTAGATTCAATTTCTTCATCTTCCGTTCTCATTCGTTGTTTCTTGTTGTTCTTTTTTTCCATAACAAATCGGTTCAAACAAATTATAATGAATAGTAAGACATTGTTTTTATCTTGTTTTACAGTGAGTGAATTGTCGAATTTCTAATACCCGGTGTCAAAATTTTCGTAAAAAACGAATTACATGTATATAATAAATACAACTCATTTCAATAAATACATGGACTTTGTGTATTATAATCCAATTAGTGATAATATACAAAAACAACAAACACATGAATTCAGAATACAGCATATTACAAAAAAATATAAAAAGGAAAAATACACGCAAAATTCACTGTATGATATATATGCCAATCGGTTTCATAGAGAAATTCTTCCAAAAAAACTCGCAGCATCCTCGATTTATACAGAAACCTTTCAAATAAAAAGAACTTTGCGAAGACACCGTTTATTTATGGAAACCGAATATTTGGAAAATTATTATGAAGATATTAGCATGTTTATCTCACCGGATAAAACGACTACTATTGAGGCAACACAACGAAAAAATAACATACCATCTGAAAAAGAAAATTCAGAGTGTCAACCATTACAACGTATGCCGATTTTTGCCTTTTGTAGAAATATATTACCATCCAAGAGTGACCCACCACCAAAAGAGTCGTCATCGCAGGTTCTTCCTGAAAAAATAATAATGGTGTTTCCAGCAGAATATCCAAAAGCCCCTTTTTATTTATATATTAACGATGTCCTTTATACAAAGAAAATACACTGTTGTCATTTAGAACGGGTAAAACAGAGTGTTGGAAAATATATGAAATCCTACCGTCCTTTTGTGAATTGTATTTCTTGTGCATGCACATTACATAAAACAAATTGGCGACCCAATACTTATTTATCCGATATATTAAATGAATATGCTATCATACAACAAGTAAAAGAAATTGTCAAATATGATATTCTGTTAGGAGAACTGATGAACGTCAAACAGTTGGATTATTCGATTGTTGTGTGGATTATGGAATATTTGTATACACCGGATGCAATCATACGGAAATGAATGAAAATAATACCAAACATGTGTTTTGTATTATTTGTTGTTTTTCTGGTCTGGTCTGGTCTAGTCTGTTCCACTTAAAATTCAGGCTCATGTTTTTTAAATAAACACCCCTGGACTGGTAAATTCGCAATATTACGAATAAACGTGGGGTCTTGATGGTCAATGGTATCCAGCCATATTTTTATAATACAGAAATTTTTCTTCGGGGAAATTGTAATCCCATTAATATGTTTATAGTATTTTGAAGTGGTAGTAAGTGTTTCTCCGCAACATAACATAAATAGATTTCGCCAGATTTCGGGAACCAATTTATTAGTAACTCTGTAAGAAAAACATCCACCACCACGATTTTTTGGGTCCTCCCACATAGGAGTAATAGTGGTTCGCATTAAAAAAAGCATACATGATTTAATTACTTCTTCAGGTATGAGTTCGTTCAATGCGATGACTTCTTCGGCTGATTGAATATCCCCAAATATGGTAGTATAACTCGTTAAATCCCAATTCTTGTCGTCTGGTAAATGGTAATATAAATTCCATTTATCATTCAATGCATATTTGGGAGACGGAATACTCAGTGTATTCATTTTAATAGCCTATAAATTATATCTAATAAAAAACCTTTATATTGTTTTTACTATTGTATTGTTCCACGGTGTTTCTCCGATTGTTTTATTCTATGAGAGTGCCATCGATACATACATATTCGGGGGATTTTTCATCAAAAAAATTATCGGAATCTTCATTGCTGGTATCTATGTCTCCATCGTTAGCTGTGTCATCCTTGCTTATACATTTATTATATTGTTCTAATTCTAATCCTTGTAAGACATAACCTGTTTCAGTTAATTCAATATATCTATCCATACCAAAATCATAAATATTAATATCCTTGTCAATGATTCGAATGATATAACGGTCATCATAATAATACATACTGGATTGATATTCTAACATACGAAGAACAAAAGAAGGTGTAAAGAGAACATTTCCAGAAATTAACCATTGTTTGCTGAGTGTAAAATCAATCGGCTTATCCATTTCAGGATGTATGTATTCAATGATCAAAAAAGATGCCTTGGATTTTTTTAATTCCGCATCCGCGTCAGCATCTGTTGATGCATCCGTCTGCAACGGTGTAAAACGAACTATATAACACGAATCATTCTCATCAAAAGGGGATTGTGTTTTCTGAATGAAAATCGGTTGAATCATAGTAATGCATTCCATAAAGAATTCATCGTTTTTTGTAGGAGCAGACAACACAACCACTTCATGCTGAGCATACAATATTGTCATAAAATGGTCGACAATATTAAATATCCAGTTAATCAAACAAATATCCTTGTTATATACTTCATTATATTTATGGGATTGTGTAAGACTACCATTATCGACTGTCAACCAACATTTCGTGCTCCATTCATTTCCAAACGGTTCAATTCGTTGAGACATTGCAGTGCAATAGGTATAGTTGGATACATAACAAATATAATTTGTAAGATAACGAATCACGTCACTATGATTGTATAAGTAGTTTCCTGTTTGTTCAATGCTATGTAGTAATTTACAAAAAAGTAGGAATCCTTGTAGTAATAAACTAGAGGGTTGCATGTTTTTTGATATACAACATGAAAAAATATTTATATACTTTATTCTATATATATTACAATTATCCGTATTATGTCATCTAAAAAAACACAAAATATATCAGATACGCGGTCAGATACACGGTCAGATACAGGATTATTTATATTTCACAGGGATTTGCGTGCGGTAGACAACAAAGGATTACTGTATGCTCAATCCAAATGTTCTCGTTTGTATACATGTTTTATATTTACACCTGAACAAGTGTCATCTGAAAATAAATATCGGTCGATTCATTCCATTGCATTTATGTTGGAATGTTTAGACGAACTCAGTAAGACCATACACGCACAAGGCGGTAAGTTGCTTTTTTTCTATGGAGATTCTGTCGACGTTCTTCAAACATTGATTCGCCAAGCCAACATCGACTGTGTATTTTCGAATCGAGATTACACTCCTTACGCAGTTCAACGTGATAAAAAAATCATGGAACTATGTCAAACAGAAAATATTGGATGCGAATTTTCGGCTGATTATTATTTAGTGGAGCCTAATGCAGAGCGGGCTTATCGTAAATATACGCCATTTTATGAAGCAATGCAATCCCCTGAATATGCAGTAGTGAGACCAAGCAAGGTGAAACTAACAAAATTGGCTCAACCCAATGCTACTAAAAAAACATCGAGTATCGCTGTCACCCTGTCTTTTATTCAGAGCAAAATGGGTATTGATGAGGTGGAAGGGAGAATTGTAGAAGGAGGGAGAAAGAGTGGAGTTGCCTGTTTGAAAAAAGCATTGCGAGAACAAGTGAAATACGGTGAAATGCGGGATGAATTATCCTATTCTACTTCTCATTTATCGGCACATTTGAAATTCGGGACAGTATCCATTCGAGAAGCATATTGGGCATTTGCCGACGTGTATGGTAAGAAATGTCGATTTATAGCGGAATTATATTGGCGGGATTTTTTTGCACATATTTTGTATGCATATCCAGAGACACTTAAAGGAAAATACGGCGAAAAAATGGTATGGACAGATTCTGTTGGATGGTTGAATCGTTGGAAGTCGGGAAAAACTGGGTTTCCAGTAGTGGATGCGGGTATGCGTGAATTAAATCAAACAGGTTATATGCACAATCGTTCGCGTATGGTGGTGGCGAGTTTCCTGGTAAAAACATTGGGTATAGATTGGCGGCTGGGTGAACGATATTTCGCGGAAAAACTCACGGATTATGATGTGGCTTCAAACAATGGAAATTGGCAGAACATTTCTTCGACCGGGATGTATAATCAACCGTATTTTCGAGATATGAATCCATGGATACAAAGCGCGAAATTTGATAAGGACTGTGAGTATATAAAAAAATGGGTGCCTGAATTAAAGGAAGTCGAACCACGGGTGATTCATAAATGGCATGTGCATTGTAAGGACCCGAAATATAAAAACACGTATGTGGAACCCATTGTGGATTATTCCTTACAGAAAAATATAGTGTTGGCTCGATATAAAAAAGCATTTACGTCGTAGTGAGAACAACTACAAAAAAATATATACAACTTACTTACCTATGACTTACCTACCTATGACTTACTTACCTATCCTATGACTTACTTACCTATCCTATGACTTACTTACCTATCTGTTATTTCTGAAATTATGTCTTCTTCTAATTCATCGATAATCAATTCTATATCCCTACATATATCTTCATTTGTGATTTCATAATCAAATGTTAAATGATTTGGAACAAAATCATTTTGTATTATGGATTCTCTTGTAGTATTTTCCTTGACAGGTGCACATGGAGTCATAGAATCTGCATCGTTATGAATGGGTGTAGAAGGTGGTTCTGTAGTTTGGTTTGATTTATTTGTTTTTTTAGGTTCCTTGGTTTTCTTGGTTTTTTTTGGAGCAGTAGAATCTTCAGTTACTTCAGGATGAATCACCGTATATATAGTTTCTGTTTGTGGTTGTTCAGAGTCGGATGTTACAGTAGTAGCATCTTCAGACGCAACTGTAGCAACAGTTTCCGATGATTTCTTTGTTTTTTTTGCACGAGGGGTTTTTTTTGCAACAGCTTGTTCAACAGCTTCTATAACGGCTTGTGCAACAGCTTCTGCGATTTCTGCTTCAGCAGCGGCAGCAGCTGGTTCAGTAGCTACAACTGGTTCCTTGACTTTCTTTGCACGAGGTTTTTTTGGTGCAGGTGCAGCAGCAGCGGCATCAGTAGCAGGTGTAGTTTCAGTAGCGTCAGTAGCTGGTTCAGTAGCTACAACTGGTTCCTTGACTTTCTTTGCACGAGGCTTTTTTGCTGCAGGTGCAGTAGCTTCGGTGGCATTAGTAGCGTCAGCAGCAGAGTCAGAGGCAGTAGCAACAGATTCCTTGACTTTCTTTGCACGAGGTTTTTTTGGTGCAGGTGCAGCAGCAGCGGCATCAGCAGCAGGTGTAGTTTCATCGACACCTCCTTCAGTAGCGACTGATTCCTTGACTTTTTTTGCACGAGATTTTTTTGCAGCAGGAGGTTGAGTTGTTTCTGATTCATCTACTGGAATCGCTGCAAATTCAATGCTTTGAGCGATATATTGCTTATTGTTTTGTGCTAATTTTTGTTTGATTTTTTTCAAAGAAGCAATATTTTGTTGAATAGACCCGCTGAGTGTTTCAATGCAATCCATGAACTCTCCAACAGAAGTAGAGAATTCTTCACCAGAAGTAGTATTTTCTGTTTGAAACATGGTTTGTTGCAATAACATCATAGAGTAAGAATACAATTCCTTGACAAGTGTGTAACAGTCAGTAGTATTTCCAACAATAGTATTTTTTGTTTTTTCCATTTTATTTTTAACTTGTTTTGCGTATCCCTTTCCCTTGGCTGCAATGAGAATAGCAGCACTAGTAATTAAGGTACTAGGAACGGTAGGAACCTCAGCATCAACAGTAGCAATAACAGTGTTAGTAGTAGCAGACATTTTAAGTAAGTATTCAAATATTTAATTTGTGCAATTGATTCATTGCAAAAAAATAATTTCAATTTTTTATAATTTTCTATAAAAATCATAAAAAAATTTTCGGAAAAATTAAACGGAGAACAACTATATATCCAACGAGATAGTATTTTTATTAGAACCATTGTTTCTCTTACGAGAACGTTTGGGCATATTTGTGTTTTGCATATCTCTTAAACTGGCAATAGAAATCACAGAATCGTCAGCATAATCACTCATTGTATCCGACATTGCAGATGACATTGGTGCAGCGACTGGTGCAGGTGGATGAATATCAATTGTTCTCGTTTTTAATCCAGACAGAATATTATCAATGTCTGTTTTAGGTCCCCTCATTTCTGGTCGTCCAGCAGGTTCAGGTGGAGGAGGAACTTGCATAGAAGCCCCGCGTCCCATGGAAATATCTGGTCGATTTACCGGTGGATTCATAAAGTTCATGGTGTTGTTTCCTGCACGTTGTGACATGTTTGGCATGCTTTTGGTTTCAACGGGTGCAGGTGGAGGACCCATGTTCATGGACGGAGTGTTATCTCTTACCATGTTATTGGCAAATGCAAATCCAGGACTAGCTTGAGACATGGTATTCACCGTTGCATTGGTAAACATTTTCATTAATTCTGGACTCTGTTTGATAACATCATTGAATGCAGGAGTGGCACTGGAAAGCGCTTTATTCGTAAAATTCACAACAGCCGCACTGAATCCGAGACGTAATAACAGAGAAATTTCGGGGCTTAATTTGCCACCCTTGTATTTATCGTGTAATTCAGAAAAAATTTCTTCGTAAGAATCAATGTCTTCACTGACTTGTTCTCCCCATCCTTCCAAATTAATATCAAACGGATTAAATGCAGAATTGGCATATTCCAAGGAATTAACGGCGGTCATAAACCACCATCCCTGTAATTTAATACTGTCTTTCTTGCGTTTGTCCTCCAATGCGGTTTCATATTCATCTTCGACTTCATCGTAATTGGAATCAATATTGAAATGAGGATTGTTTTTGATGAGTCCCTTTTCATACCATTCGTCGATTTTTTTAATCATCATTCTCTTCTTTCTGCGTTTTTCTCGGTCGGATAATTTGCTGGAAGATGAATGACTTTCGAGAGGGACATCGCTCATTTTAGAGAACCCATCCCATGTTTTTGTGTTACCAATTCCATCAGATGTGGCTTGTCCTAAATTGTAATCAGATGTATTTGATTTTTCGGGTTCTTTTTCTTTGGACGTATTATTGAATCCAAAAAAATTTCCGAATCCACCCATTCCGCTGATAGATTTTGTATCCGGATTCGAAGACGAAGAAGACAGATTATTCAACTCATCCTCTAATTTATCCAGTTCTCCTAAATCAACGTTCATGGAATTTGATGCAGTTTTTTTCTTATCATTCATGAGCAATTCAAGACCGAGTCCAAGAGATGGACCACCGCTGGAAGACCCGCCCATGGGTTCGTTGAAACTGATAGAAACCGGTTCTAAATCATTTAATCCTAAATCGATGACTTCCATAGTTTGTTTTATGATAATTATATACTATTTATTTTTAAGTTCTACGCAGCGATAATAATATAACTGAGGTTCCTAAGGGAACTGTAGGCGGCGAAGCCGCCGCTTATACATTTACAACTAAAAATTGTTCTATAAGACCCTCTCCTGATTGAACTTTTACACAGTTATTATGTTGTAAATACCAAAGTCCTTGTAAGAAACAATCCGCCAAGTCGTCTTTCTTCTTGGAATTATGAAACCCCCATTTGTCTTCTATCCAAGAATTGTTTTCTAATATGTTTTTACAATAAAATACACCGTCTTTTTTATGTTCTCTATATTTTTGGGATTGTAATGAATTTGTAGTGGCAACAGTGGCAACAGTGGCGACCGGTTTTCCAAACATTTTTAATTTGTTACACGACGAAATAAACTCAATGCCCACTTCATCATATAACATAATAAAATATTGCGCCAACATCCCTTGAACCGTTTTCATTCGATTTGCAATAGGAGAAATTTGATTTTCCATAATAACATGAGTAATATCTGTATGAGAACTGAGAACATGGTTTAACATGGATTTGATTTTTTTACCTATAGTAATCAAGTCAGTATCCGCCGCCTTTTTCTGTTTGACTTCTACGATGGGTTCCAAACAAATGGATTTTACTTTTTCCATGACCATAGCCAAAATATCTTCCTTTTTTTTCGGCATGTTCTCCTGATGGATATTTAAATCTTCTGTAGCAAACAAAATCAATGGATTCAGTTTCATTTTTTTGATGATTTTTTCAGAGAATTTTGCTGTAGGAAGTTTCCACTCAGATTGTGATTTGGCATGTCTCTCACAAAAAAAAGATTCTCCTTTCTTATATTTGGAAGATTTCCCACATGGTGGGGATGGAGGAACCGGCATTGTGTTTTTTTTCGGTTGTTTTTTAACAGATACACAATTACATAAAATATTCGGGGTGGTGTTCTCGTTTATTAAATTTATTATATTCCAATCTACCAATTCGAATGGATGAGAACTCGAAGTAGAACCACAAGTAAAAATACAATAAGCCATGTTTTTAATACCGATATCAAAACTGATTAATTTCATTCGATTCTATTCTATATGAATACATAGAAAACGATATGTTTATTTACATGTATAACAAATATAATAAAGACAAAAACAAAAAAACAAAATAAAAACATTGTATTCATATGAATAAACAAACGCATGACCGATAAAATCACGATTGACAATAGCCAATTTGATATTTTAGTTTTAGTGGGTCCAAATGAAACGTTTGGCTTTGATATAAAATTACATCATATAAAACACTTTATTCAAGGATATCGTAACATATATATTATATGTCATATTCCAAATGCACAAATAGAAGGATGTATCACCATCAATGAAGATGTATTTCCATTCACCAAAGAAATCGTTAAAAGCTATTTTTCGGAAAAATATGCAGCATGGAGAGGTGGATGGTATTTTCAACAATTGATGAAATTGTATGCAGGAGATTGCATTCCCGGTATATTAGATAAATACTTGGTGATTGATGCAGATATTCTGGTGTTGAAACCAATTCAGTTTACTCAAGACAACAAGTTTATGTTTAATTATTCAACTGAATATAATGAAGCCTATTTCAATCACATGACCCGTTTACATCCATCACTTACCCGACAAACAGAATACAGTGGAATCACACACCATATGATGTTTTATATACCTTTTATAAAAAAATTATTTGAATTAGTGGAAAAAGATAGAGAAGGGAAACCTTTTTGGAAAATATTTATGGAGTGTGTAAATGAGTTTGAAAGCACTTCTGGTGCATCAGAATATGAAATATATTTTAATTTTGTATTGAAATATTATCCCGAGTATGCCATGTTGCGACCACTGGATTGGGGAAATATAAAAAATTACGATTATGTCTCTATATGTAATTGGATGGGAAGACCTCCACCATCATATACATCATAAATCATACTATTGTAAAAAATGTCGTATAACCTGTAATACAATTACAAGTTATAGATGACGAACACGATTACGGTATCACCATCACCATCACCACCATCACCGTCACCATCACCATCACCATCACCATCGTTATAGATTTCTATTGATAGAACTCGGTAAACCGTGTCCAAATACTATCATATAGATTAGCACAATAGAAGCAATCAATATACTTCTGTTTTCAGCAATGCGAGAATTTTGTCCTAAAATAAATACCATAATTGCATATAACACAATACCAATAAGAATGGCATGTAATAACATTGTGAGTCCTCGTTCCATTTTTATATATTACACAAAGATATTCTCTAACCAGATTCTATAATAAACATCCCGATGAATATCATCTATCGTACAGGTGTTGCATCGATTATAATTCAAGTATTTACCTGGTTTGTTGACTTGTATGTTCTCACCATAAAATACACAGGACCTCTTGTTTTTTTAAAAAATCTGTTGTGGATAGAATTTGCGGTTCAACTCGTGGAAGGTATGTTTTATTTCTGGATGATACGCAACTTTGCGAATATCAAAAATATAACGCAATACAGATATTATGATTGGGTTATTACAACACCGAGCATGTTATTTACGTATTCTATGTATTTGATTTATTTGAAAACAATTACCCCATCAGTTGAGTCTATCGGGACTATCGATTCCGAGACCGATAAATTGGAAAAGTCCTTTTTAGAAATTGTTCAAGAAAATACACCTGTGTTGGTGCCGATTGCGATACTAAATACACTGATGCTGTTGTTTGGTTATTTAGCAGAAATCGGTAAAATATCATTTGAATGGGGTGCTGTTCTCGGATTCTTGCCATTCTTTGCCTTTTTCTATTTGATATATGAGAACTATGCTAAATACACCACCATTGGACAAATGACATTTGTGTATTTTATTTCTGTATGGGGTTTGTATGGAATTGCTTCTTTGTTCTCTTACAAATACAAGAATATTGCATATAATGTGTTGGATTTGTTTTCCAAGAACTTTTTCGGTGTGTTTTTAGCAGTGGTTCTGTTATTAAACAAACCGAAAACAGAATAAAAATGGTTGGATATTATGGATTCAAATGGATTTTTTGGTTGCAGAGTATTTATCAAATACATTAAAATCACCTGGCGCAGATACACTTTTATATTGAAGCTCGTCTTCTGATGTTTCGCTTACACTTTCGATATCGGAATCTTCTTCTATTTTATCGCCAATAATTTCGATATTATTAGTGTGACGACGCATTAAATTATATAATAAATCCCAATAGTTAAAATGTATGTCCCATTCTGGTTTAGCTCTAAGAATTGGTATTCGATTTATGCTTTGAGAACAAGGTGGTTTATTTTTACCATTAACAAAACATACATCATATATTATAGGTGTTCCTTCACGCTTTTTATAATAAATTTTATTTAGTCCATCTAATGGTATTTCTTTATATTTTTCTAGTAACTTTGTATAATCCACATATTGTTTGTGTTTGATACCTCGTGTGCAAGTATTTGCAACATCTCCTATAGAAATATAATTTATAAGGTTAATCGAACCAATGTTTTTTTTTGTAATATAAATACTTCCAACTGTTGTAAAATATATATTTTTTAATCTTATATCTTCAGAATATGACTTAAACAATATTTCAACAACACGGTTTACAATCATGCCACCAAACGACCAACCATATACACAGATTTTAGGAGCTTTAGTAGCCATTTCTAATATTTGGTCGATAATTCTTTGCAGCATTCTTTTATCTTCATCACTATTCAATGTTTTAAGAGCACAGGATGTCTTTCCAACATTTAAATAATTTTGGATTGTTGTAGGAGATTCGCATATATAAGTAAAATTTGTATCAATATTACCTGTATTTTCACCCAAAAAATGACTATAATCAACAGTTTTTTTATTACAGCCTAATCCATCAATAAAGAATATATGAAATTTTTTTTGGTGTAAATATATTTTCAATAACACCACCTCCTTTACGATATTTTCTAGTTTTCAATGTCTTTTTACTTGTTTTCTTGGTTTTTGCCATAATAAAGATGGAATGTATATTATATATAATGATGATATATAATATTCGTGCAGTATACTATGTTTACGAAGGTGGAAGCGGTGCCAAACACAATTTAATTTCTCCCAAAGAAGCTACGTCGTATTTTACAATAAGCGGTAAATCATTCCCTAAATACATTTCTAAATGACTACAAAGCGGTGTGCATTTAATGAAGTGACTCAATGATTTCAATGAAAATTCGCCCTGTATGACGACCGACGCATCCGTTTTTTGAATAAAACTCATGAACCCATCGGATTCAGACCGCGAAATACGAGAACTTGCAAAGTTTCCTTCACATGAAAATATCAATTCATTACCTACAGATTTGATTTCGATTCTATCAGAGATTCCATTTAAATCGCGAATAATTTTCTGGAAATCCGCTGTAGGCAAATTAATCACCGTAGTATATTCTACATCTGGAACAATGAGTTCTTCGGTATCTGGCTCAATGAGTCTCAGCTTCTGATTATAACACTGTTTGATATCCCCATTGTCATATTGTAAACCAAGGTGAGATACAATACCATCATGATAATCGGAATTCTCAATATACATGGAAAGGGTATCATCATTGGACATGGTAGAAATGACTTTGAATAAATGCAATGTATTGGCACACACAATGATTTTATCTGGCTTACATACATATTTCTCGAATTTATATGCATTCAATACAACATTTACTAGAATAGTATGGGTCTTGTCGAAATTAATAATACGCAAATCGTTTTTTGTAAACGTAATCGTAGCATCGGTTAAAATATCCTTTATGGCAGTTATAGTGTTTCGGATGGGTTGTATTTGAACGGTTTTTACAGTTAATACATTATTTTCTTCGTTCATATCTGGATATAATTATCGGATGTATTTATTTATTATTCGTTTTTATACCCTTTACTTCGTTTCTTTTTCTTTTTGAATCATATCATTCCAGTCGCTGATGCAATATTTTCTGTAATAGATTATATCTCATGTGTATATAGAAGGAATCTATGAAAAAACCAAATCCATTCGGAGGTCCAAGTAAATCAGATTTTATTTTATTGGGATTTGTAATTGTCTTGTTAATTTTCATTGGGTATTTTTATTTTTTTACAAAACGAGAAGAAGAACCTTTTGACAATTCACGTGAATCTCTACATAAAAACATCGATGCGGTGTATTATATCAATTTATCGAATCGCAAGGACAGACAGAAAGAATTTTTAGATAATTTTTCCGAAAAAGATGCGAATCGAATCAAACGAATTCAAGCACATTATTATCCTGAAAATGGAGCTGTTGGATGTTTAATGTCGCATATATCAGCTCTGAATATTGCCGAGAAGGACAATTTAGGAGAAAACATATTGATTTGTGAGGATGATTTTTACATCAAAGACATGGATTATTTGAATAAGATGTTGGAATTGTTTTCCGAGAACATACAAAAATGGGATGTAGTCATGTTGGGTCAAAATACATCTCAATCAAAAGATACGGGAATACAAACAGAAAACGGTGAAAAAATCATCAAAATAATAGATTCGCAGACTACTTCTGGCTACCTGATTAAACGGTCATATATTCCGGTATTACTCGGGATTTATGAACGGGATATGATGGAATATTTGAAAACCAATAAATGGGGGAATTTTTATACAGACCAATCATGGAAAGTTCTCCAACCAGAGGATAATTGGTATAGTTTTTCACCGTCCGTTGGGGTGCAGCGTAAATCATACAGCGATATACAAAAAGGGTTTATCAATTTTGAAGTCTAGACCACCGTATCAATATTTATTCTGTAGGATAGTATCACACAGAATAAATTATACACCGTCAGACCTGTCTACTCTACAGTATTATGGTATTATCGTCTGAGTTCTCATATCAAGTGTTCCCACCTTAATCAGTTCTCCACGTTTTTCTTTTGCTTTCTTATAACTCTCAAAATCATATACTGTTCGAGTTTTCTTATCCATGGCATATTTCACTCCATCTACAGTAACAGCAACCAGAACAGTCTTTTCTGTTTTCACGTTGGCTTCTGTTTTTTCAGAAAGGTCGGTTTCCAACACTGGATAAGAACCAAAGTTGTTTGAAGCAACCTTACCAAACCCATAACAGACCAATGGTTCTTCTGGGTTGGTATTATACAGTGAACAATCAATGGCAGTTTCTTTGACGGCTGTTAGTATTTTCGTATTAATGGAATCCTTGATTTGTGCAATTTCAAACAGATACTGGTCAGTGCTAAACGGGACGCGTTCCATTTTGATAACACCGCCATCTTTTTTCACTGGATATTCCAGTTTGCTGGTATCCTGTGTTTTCATTTCAATGTTTTTCACCAGTTGTTCATTCGTCATTTTTGAAATATATACAAACACTTGCACAGTTCTCAAATTATCCGGCAAATCTTCGTGACTACAAATACGACGAGCACGTCCAACTACTTGGTCGATACGCACCATATTCCAATAAGGTTCTACAATATGAACAAATCGGGTGTTACGCAGATTAATACCTTCTGCCCCAGAAGAAGTAATCATTAATACCTTGATGACTTCCCCGTAAAAATTATTTTCGTGTTTTGTCCGAAGGGTTTCAAGGATAGAGGGTGGAACGAATTCCCATGCACTATTATAGATGTTACGTATAATTTCTTTTTCTTCTGCGGTCTCTGTTCCAGTATATAATACAAATCGGGGTTTTTCTGGGTCTACATCCGCGTTTTCAATGGTCCATTTACCCGTTTTCTTGGTAATTTTGAATTCGGCGAATCCATTGGATTCCAGGACCAATTTGAAAATACCGATTCCTTCTAATGTGCGGAACTGACTGTATAACAGATGCAATCCTTTGTTTTTCTCGTCTTGTATGCTTTCGAGGATTTGTAAGAATTTTGGACTGTATTTATGTAGTTCTCGTTTTTTCAAGAAATCTTTGGTAGCCAATGCATCGTATGTTTCTTTTACACGTGTTTGAAAATCAGTAAGAGTGGTAGTTTCAGTGGTAACTGCAACTTGTTCTTCTTCGAAATAATCGTCCTTGTTTTGTAAGACCTCTTTTTCAATGCCGTCAAAATCTTCCAGGGTTTTTACTTCTTCTGTGCGAATCATGGGACGCGGATATTCACTGGGGAATGCAAAATTACATGCAGACCTGGAATAAATACGATAAGTGGATACAAAGGCAGAATCATCGTCGTCTTTGGCTTGTTTCTTCCCTTTTCTTTGTCTCTTTTCGTCGTCTCTTTCTTCCTTGCGGCGTTCACTGTAAATATCAAATTGGTGTTGACTCATATTGACTTCCACTAAATGGTAATTGCCGCCTTTTTCGTTCTTTACAAATCGAGGTAGTAATTGTTCTTGCGCTGAACGGAAATAGGATGTAAGACCCAATATACGACGTTTTAATAAATCGACATTAGAGAGTTCTCCTTTTTGATTATTGATAAACAATTCTTTGAAAAGGTTCTCATCATCCGGCAAACAGAGTTCTTTTACGACTTTGGGTTTTCCAACAATGTTGATATTATATTTCTGTAAGATATCTGTAATTTTGGATTGAAATTTGGCGTCACTTACATTACCCATTTCATCTAATCTTACACCGGAATATTCTTCAAAGGCGCCGGAGGCGCCTCCTGTTCCACCTCCACTAGCGCCACCCTCATATAAGTTTTTGTTTAACTCATCATATTGATGTTCTATGTCGACAATTTCTTCATCTGCGATATCATATGTATCATCTATATCATCCGTCAGGGATGATTTGCGCGTGTAATTTGCAGAGGATTCTCGTTTCTCTCGTCGTTTTCGTGTTCCAGTATGTTTCTTTGCACCCCCGTTTGCACCCCCGTTTGCACCCCCGTTTGCACCCCCGTTTGCACCCCCGTCGATTTCCGCATGACCCCCACCAATGCGTTTTTTATACATGTTAACAAACCCAAATGGATTTCTGGTAATGATCAATTTGTCTCCACTGTATTCCACATAATCATACAAAGCAAAGTTCTCTTTTTTGAAATAGTCCAACAGAATATCTCGGTTCAATTTCTCCGTCGTGGTGGTTTGAATCTGAAAGGTCCATGTTTTAATAAATCCGCGCAACATGTTGAATAAAATACCGATTTCACGAGGATGATTAATAATAGGGGTTCCTGTTAGAAAAATGACTTTTACATCGGTTGCATCCATGAGTAACTGATACAATTGATAGGCAATGGATTTCTTCTTTTTCAGAGAATTTGCAATACGACTCACCAAGTTATGGGCTTCTTCAATAATAACCACTGAATGATGAAATGGGTTGGTTTTTCCATGGTTTGTGAATTCGTCCATTTTGTTTTTTGTGAGACCATTGTAGTTGATGTCTTGATATTTGTTGCGTATCATGAGATTCAATTGTTCATCGATGTTTTTTTGGTCGTTGTCAGACAGGTTTGCAAAATTGGGTTCTTTTTTGATATCAGCCATCCATGCTCCTTTTTTTTCTTGAACGTATTCTTTGGGGATACCAAGAGTGTCTGATAACATTTTTTTATTGTCAGGTTCTCCTTCAATAGAAATAAATTCCCAGAAATTATTTTTGCGAAAGAGAACATCTCCACATTTTTTCAATTCACTGAAGAAGTTCATTTTCAATGAAGCAGGTGTCATTAAAATAAGTTTTTTATCAGATTTCATACCTTCTGCAATGCCAATAGATGTACACGTATTATGTGTAACTGTAAAATCTCCCATTAAATATCTACAATTACCGTCTAACATAAATCCATAATAATCATCTTCATTTACATATTCGACTTTTATTCCAGAAACCAATACGTCCGAATCACTATCTACTGTTTGAATAAGTGTATTTATTTTAGTAAGGTTTCCAGTAATGCGTAATATATTAGACGAATATTCTGCACAAACTCCAACACTTCTACATATATAAATAATGTCATCTATAAAAGATTGTGTATCAGTTCCTACCGTTCCTACACAAGTTTCAAATGCATTTGTTATAGAGTCGTATTGTGCATTGCTATCTAAAAATCCAGCCAATAATTTCAAACGATTTTCCATTGAATTGAATTTATAAATAGATGGAATATGCACATTTGATGGTTCTAATAAATTAAAACTAGCTAATTCATCTTGTATGCATTCAATATGAGAAACTTCAGGGAGTTCATGAACTTTTAAACTATCCAACCGATACCCCACCAAACTACCAATCAAATAGGGCTCAATTGGTAATGGCTGTTCTGGAAAATCAATTGGAACTTTGTATCCATTTAATATACTTTTCGTTTCATCTGGTAATAACAAATAATCATTAATAGAAATTTCATAAACATTATCGTTCGTATTATGATTGTCCTTTATATTTTTGAAAAAATCGAGCATTTCAGTTGAATCATCAAATGTTTTTGACATAAATTTATTGTATTGAATCCATTCGATAGTATGTGTATTATAACTTATTTTTGGAAATCCAGATGCGCGCAAACACAATATGTGTTCTTGATTCACTGTATATTTATCGCCTTTGATTGGAATAACATCATACATTTTATCTCTACCTCTGGCTAAAGATAATACAGTTCGAGGTTGGGAATCATCCCCCATTAACATATCGCCGACTTTAATGTCTTGAACCATTTTAATAGAACCATCCGACATCATAATGGGTGTATTTATTTTATGACATTTACCTGATCCTAAACCGTGGTATAGTAACAATCCTCTGTAAGGTGTATACAAGTTCAAGTAATCGCGAACCACCAATTGATGAGTTAATAAATCGAAATCAATTGAGCTTTTTTGCGCCGTCTTACATGTGATTTCTTGTCCCTTTTCTGCGATTTTATCATGATATGGTTTGAATAATTTGGAGAGTTGTTGAATAAATAATTTACGGTTGTTCATATAGTAACTTGAAACACCCATTGTTAGTTTTTGTCTTGCTGCTGTCACTGCAAGCGGAGCACCTGTTCTCTTTTCTTTTTCCGCGACATCCTTTTCTGCCACATCCTTTACAGGACGTTTTTTGGCAGTTGTTTTCTTGGTTGGTTGTTTTACTGCTTCCACCGGTTCGGATGGCTCTGCATCTTGTAATATCTCCAAATCCATCAACGCATCTTCATCCAGGGTTTTGCTTTTTTCCATAGGAGTTTCTTGAATAGCATCTTGTATTTTCTTTTCTACAATTTCATAGTTCTTTTCATTTTCAATGGTATCTGAAATGGTGTCTAATTCAGTTTCATTAATGGGTTGAGATAAAGTGACCGGGGATTTGGACAACATACTTTGTTCTACCGGAATAGCAGCTCGAATTCTATTTAAAATAAGAGAACGTTCCACTAAATTCATTGAATTTTTTCGTTTGTCTTTGATAAGGACCTCTGTGGTTTCTTGTTCTTCAGTTAATATGTCTACAGGCTGTTCTGGAATAATTTTTACAATATAATCTCTTTTTTTTTGGGGTTCTGTTCTCTGTATCAAATCAAACGGATTAAATATTTGATTTTTTGTTTCCATTTATAAATTATATATATAAATTATAAATTGGTTTACCACAATATCTATCAATAAAAAATAAAATTAACTTATGGTTGACCTCATTACGGGGGGTAATCGGTTAGTAGTCTGACACCTAATAATTCTGTAATATTTGAATCGCTGTATCACATGCAATTTGTTCCGCTTTTTTTTTGATTTTATGCTTGCCTTCTCCTAAAAACAAGAATATTTTCCCAGAAACCGACATATACTGATGTATTTCATTGAAATTTTTAAATCGAGAACATGGAATAGAATCATGATGTGTAAGACCAAAGATGGGTTGCCCTAAACACAAATAAACTCCCATGTGATAACCGGTTTCTACATTGTGTTCCACGATTTCCATATAATGTGGCGTGACCTTGAATTCCTTCTGTATTCTCACTTGTAATATATTTTTGTAATTGTCATCATTTTGAATCAGTGACATCCAATCCACATGTTTTTCAAAGACATTTTCTACGAAAATTTGAACCATTTGAAACCCTGGACCGGTCAAAAACACATTGGCAAACCACCCATCTTCGTCTTTTACAGAAATTTTATTGAAATCTAAAAACATTGCACCGATAAAAGCTTCAAACAAACATCCTAATTTCTTCAAATTGGTGCGTATCTGTTTGGTTTCTGCATTTTTAGACAAGATAAACCATTTATGGAGCCCCATTTCATATGCCAGTTTTCCGATGGCTTCATTTTTAACGAGTGCAATTTTCTTTTCTGTCATAAACCCTTCATTTTCTTTTGGGAATCTGCGATATAAATAATATTTAGTAATACATTCCAATATACCATCACCGACGAATTCCAGTCGTTCATTGGATTTTGTTCGAAGAGGCACACAATCTTCTGGTTTGGGAGCGATAACAATATTGTTTTGTTCGTTTTCAATGGCTGGACGTCGAATATAGGAACGATGAATAAATGCGCGGTTGTATAAATTGAAATTGGTAATCGGCAAATCAATCCCATATTTAGATAAAATGGACTTTACCTCATCTGGGGTAATTTCTTTATTTAGTGAATTGTAGGGGTCAAACAGATAAATTTCCATGCCGTTCTCTTTTTTTTCGATACGAATGTCTTCGTCGCCATTTAATAAGGTGCGACTGAGAGATTGTGTGGTAGATTGTGTATTGTATTGCATAGTATCCTTGCGTTTATGTGTCGATGGTGTTATTATATGTTTATCTATCAATTTTCTATATCGTTTGGTTGGATGGTTCCCTTGTAGTCCCGTATTGTCTCCTATCGTTTTCGAATAAATAAATATATTTAGTGAATATATAGAATAATGGGACTTTCAAACGCCGCAAAAAGAGCTAGATTATATGATTCTACTATTAACCAAAACCAAGGAGGTGGAAACAAAAAAGCCGGTTTCCCTGGATTAATTGGACGTGACAGCTGGAAAAGCATCTTTTTAGGAACATCCCGTTCTGCATGTGGATGCACCCTTCAAACATTACAATTAACCTTCAACCCTAACGTAAAACAATCCAGACCTACCGGTTCATCCGTCACTACCAGCTACTGGAGAAATGGTGCTCACTACTAAATGTAGAAATCTGCTCCTTTTTACATTTTTATGCCATTGTATTTACGAAGGAAAAGTAGTATAACATGATTCATCAAATAATTATTGTAGTAAATCATATAATAATTATTCTGTAAGAAATAACAAATGAAACTCATTATTGATAACCGTGAAACCGACCTCTTTGAAAAATGCCAATCCATTATATTTTCAAAACAGAATTATACTGTTTTGGAAGAAGCCGTTCTCCCTATTGGGGATGTTTTAGTGAAAACAGATGAAGACAGGGATATTATGATTATTGAACGAAAAACATTAGCCGATTTGTTAGCCAGTATTAAGGACGGACGTTACGAAGAACAATCACATAGATTAAGACATGCTAGTGGGTTTCGAAGTCATAATGTATTGTATATCATAGAAGGTATATTGACAACCTTAAAGACTCCCTTGGAAAAAAAACTCGTTTATTCTGCAATTACGTCGTTGAACCATTTTAAAGGATTTTCTGTTTTACGAACCTCCAGCGTCCAAGAAACCGCTGAATTCCTCGTGTGTATGGCAGACAAGATAGACCGTAACATCATGAAAGGTATTTTTCCGGCATACCTGAATGAAGACCATCGTCGAATGTTATTTCCGACCACGCCTACGCCTACAACCACGACTACTACAGACCCCCCAGATGCAACAATAGAAGAAACATGTGTTACTGAACCAGTGAATACAGAGAACTCTAATGCAAATTACAGTCAATTTGTGAAAAAAGTCAAAAAAGAAAATATTACAGAAGATAATATTGGAGAGATTATGCTGTGTCAGGTGCCTGGCATTAGTTCGATTTATGCAGCGTCTATATTAAAACATTTTGACGGACTCTCCAAAATGATTCAAGAAGTAAAAAACAAAACAGCGAGTTTTGAGAACATACAGTATGAAATTAACGGGAAAAAGAGACGAATACCGAAAACCTGTGGAGAATCGATTACAAAATATTTTAGTGGAATATGAATCATGATTATGCATAGATATCTAATTTAGATGAATCAACATCATCGCGAATGTTGTCACTTTCTTCTGTGAAAATCGACCTTTTATTCGGAGGATACACTTCATTTTCCTTATATTTTCCAGAATCAACCTGAGATTTTGTGTGTAAGACACCTCCCCAATTTTCATCCATTGGATTATCACTGAGTGATTTGCCATGAGAAGTAGAATCGTGAATAACGTCTAAAGTAGTGTATTTTCCAACAAATAATCCTGTAGGGTCAAATCCACTGTATTGTCCACCATTGTAAGGTCTATTATCATCATTGGAGTCGATGTATGGAATAGGTTGAGGGGTTACGGTGGATGATGGTAAATAGGTGTGGGGAATGTCTACGGGAAGACCTCCTTGAGGATTGAATATATCTGGACGAATTCTGTATACGGATTCCCCTTGTGTATTGGTTTCTTCTTGTAGGAATAACACGGGACAATGAATGCCTTTTTTCCTTTGTATTTCTAAATAATTGATGTATTCATCTAAATTGAAAAATGGTAAAGGATTTTTTCCTGGAATCTCTGGTAATTTCGAGTTATACAACAGGATGGAATTTCCTGATTTCATGAGAATATCCGGGCAGCTTTCGTCTTCATCTGATGCATTGTCCTTTGCTTCTTGTTTGTTGTCCATTTGTTCTATGAATATAGGATGCATTGTATAAAAATAGATGCCTGAAACAAAGGAAAGTATTAAAAATATAAGTAATAAAAACAGAATGGATTTCTTCATTTGAAAAATATATATTATATCAAGAATTTTATCGTTTCCAACATCTTCATTTGGATGCGTTATTATCTACGTAGTCTATATAAATATAGTAAATGAAACAATCTCATACAATAATCGGGCTTGTTCATGCTGAATGGTGTGGTCATTGCCAAGAATTAAAACCTAAATGGGATGAAATGAGAACCAAATTACAGAAAACTCCATCCATAGAAATTAAAGAAGTCGAGGTATCTAATACAAGCGGACTATCCAAACTCAAAGAAACCCATCCATCTTTAGAAATTAATGGATATCCGACCATTTTTAAAATAAATCGTGTAGGAAAAGATGATTCAATTCAATATTATGAAGGTGTCCGAGATGTTGATAGCTTAGTAAAATGGGCGAAATCTCTCACACCAACCAATACTATATTTAGAAAGAAAACTGGTGGAAGACGTAGTCGTCGTGGTGGACGAAAAACACGAAAACACACTGCTATAAAATCCAGGAAAAATAGGAAAAATAGGAATAAAAAATAAAATATAACAACATAATATAATGAGTGTTGTTAAAATTGTATCTACTCCATACGAACCAAATCCTAAATATATTAATAGTTTTTCATACACAGTTCATAGTTTAATATTGTCCCAAGAGATTACTTTCAATGTAGTATTATTTGACCAAAATAATTCACCTTTATGCGTTAAACAAGTTACCATGTCAGGGACCGATTATGCAAATTGGGGAAGTGATGATGATTATGTTGTTCATTTCATTTGTAGTCAACTTGGGTTGACACCTGTCTCGAATATAAGTGTTCCTGAACCAACAACAATAGAACCTGTCGTAGAACCTGTCGTAGAACCTGTCGTAGAACCTGTAGTAGAACCTGTCGTAGAACCTGTCGTAGAACCTGTCGTAGAACCTGTCGTAGAACCTGTCGTAGAACCTGTAGTGGAACCTGTCGTAGAACCTGTAGTGGAACCTGTCGTAGAACCTGTCGTAGAACCTGTAGTAGAACCTGTAGTGGAACCTGTAGTGGAACCTGTAGTGAAACCTGTAGTAGAACCTGTCGTGGAACCTGTCGTAGAACCTGTAGTAGAACCTGTCGTAGAACCTGTAGTAGAACCTGTCGTAGAACCTGTAGTAGAACCTGTCGTAGAACCAACCGCACCGACAAATGAGATTGATTTTATTGAAAACATTCCTGTAATTGTCCCATAAAAATCACTATAATATATCTGTGTTTGTAAGATATATTATACACTAATCATCATGGTCATCCATTGGCGGATTTTTGATAGAATACAAATTGTAATTATAAACGATAGCTAATTTGGTCAATGGAACTTTGTAATACACAACATTACAAATCGCACCATATAGTCCTTGTATATTACTGTTTGTTATACCACCACTTCCTGTATATATGATATCTTTTATATCAAATACCGGCAGCGTCTCTAGCGTCTCTGTTTTAAAATCATAGGACCGTTCCAGTTCTCCATTAATAAATATATCTGTATTGTATTTTCGAATAATCTCAGGTTGTTCAGATGAGGGTTCTGTCTTTTCGGGTGATTCAGGAGGAGGAGTCGGAATGGCTTCATCGTAACTGACGAAATTTATCACAAAGTTATGCCACTTTTGTAAAGGAAGAGTAATTTTAAACATTTGAGAACCTACATACATATTAAAATCATTATTTCCGTTTTCATTGGAATAACTAATTCGAATATGAGGGATAGTTTCGTTCGAATCAGAATAATTGAACATAGTGGTTTCTTTCGTGTATGAAATTTTGTTATTTGGACCGGGGTTTAAATACAACCAAAAAGAAATCGAACTATTACTGCTTTTTTTCATGTCCATAAGTGGTTCATCAATATATTTCTGTGTATTCAACATGACGGGTTCATGTAACAGAACCATTTTTTCTGGAAAAGATTTATTGTATGCAAACGGTAAAATATAGAAATACATCATAAACAACAGGATTTCAAGAATAAACAAAATAATCAAGGTGTTTGATGTATTGGCATACTCGGTGGAAATATACCCAACCATATCCCGAATCATACAAGGAATATAAAACAACAAGTTGGCAAAGAATCCGACCCATCCAGGTAATTTCCGGATTTTTTCTGAAAGAATAACATAAATAATGGATAATCCCACAAGGGAAATCAATCCAATGAGAACATACAACATGTAACTATTAAAAATCGCATCAAATACACCTGTTTTTCCCAAATAAAAGAGAATATATACACCAATACATGCAATAATAGATATGATTAATATGGGCATAGAAAAGCTGGCATCAAAGGATAAAAACAACATAAAAAATAAAATCAAAATAATGGGCGCGGCTATAACAAGTAAATTGTAATTAAAATTTTTAGTGAACGCTTTTGCATCATTTGATGCTAAATATATTTGCGAATATACAAAATATAATATAATCATAATGACAAAATAAAATCCATAAATATAGGTTGGATTTCCCGATGATGTCGGTATGATAGAATCCATTATACATATACTATATATTTTTACATATAGTATAACACCAAATATAAGACCATTTGTATATTGGACCGATGTAATTATAGGTTCTCAATGGTGGTTTTCTTTCCATGACATTCGCGACAAAGTGCCACTAAATTGTCAATGTGATTACTGCCGCCGTGCTCTAATCGAAGTTTATGGTCGACTTCAAACCATGCATTTAATTGTTCATGACAATCTCCGCATTTCCATCCCTGACGAGACGCAACGAATTTTTTCTTGGTTTCACTTACAGACCGTTTTACTTTGGTTGTTCCGGTGCTTGCGCCTGCGTTTCCACCCCTGTCTCCATATGGATTCCTACCAGATGACATAAGTTTTCGTTCTTGGTTGGATAATTCCATATGTTGAACGGGTAACACATGGGTTGTATTTTCTTTTCCGAATTGTTGTTTAGAGGTGAAATCGAGGATGGGATTCAATATCTTGGATGTGTTTTTATCTAGAGGCATGTATTTCAAATATTCGTTTGTAGTGGACAACATGGTCCCCGCACTCAGTGGATTTTTTCGTATTAAATAACAGAGGAATAATCCAGCAAGTGCAATGCCAATCATCTTGTAATATTTGGTCCATTTCATTGCCATGTTCAAATACTTGCCTTCTGTATACATATTGAAAATAATGAGTCCTGTAATACCTAATATAAGGATTTCTATACGCATATTGAAAACGGTTTCTTAATATATAGTCATATTTTTATGTATCGGTTTATTATGGAGTGCTAAACATGTAAATAAAAAACAAGCATAAAAATATAAAGACAGCCACAATGGTGTGTTTTTTCCATTTTATTTTGTCAGACAGATAAATTGGTTTGGGCGTGTATTCCGATAAATATTGTTGGATGGATTCTGCATATGAAATTTCTTCTCTACCAAACATGTGGTTTATTTTATTGTGTATGAAATGCACCCATTTTAAAAAGGATTCGCGATTATCTAAATAAGGAGAGACAGGATACTTGTCCAACAGATGACTAAATGTATTTCCCATTTCAGGGTCAGGAATAAACATTGGAAGATTAATCACAAAGTCATAATATTTGCGTTTTGTGACGGAATTCACATTTTCGGGGTAATACATAGCTAAAGTCATAAGAAAGAACCAATAATGAGGACCCCATACAGATGAATATTTTGCCATTTTTTCGTGATTAGGTGGCGTAATTTCCATCCGTTCAATAAACTATATAGAAAGAATGGATTTATATTTTTATCGTTTCACTGTATTACCTTATATTTCATGAATATGAATTCTACCTCTACCCATCCCACTACCGGCATATTTTGCAGTAATTGTGGAAAAACAGGGCATACATATAATCAATGTAAAACACCTATCATTAGTATGGGTGTGGTTGCATTTACCGTTGACAAATCAAATAACCAATTGAAATTTTTAATGATTCGTAGAAAACATACTTTAGGATTTATGGATTTTATGCGAGGAAAATATTCGATTTATGACAAAGAATACATATTAAATTTAATAAAGGAAATGACGCTGTATGAAAAAGAGAGTGTATTACAGAATAATTTTGATACATTATGGAACAACTTGTGGAGCAACCAATCCATTTCTCAGCAATACAAAATCGAAGAAGAGAACTCGCGGAACAAATTTAATACATTGAGTTATGGTGTAATGATGCAAAATCGGTCATACACGTTAAAAGATATGATTGAGGAATCTCTTCAAAAAGATACGGCTTGGAATGAACCCGAGTGGGGGTTTCCCAAAGGACGGCGAAATTATTTTGAAAAGGACATTGATTGTGCTGTACGCGAGTTCACTGAAGAAACCGGGTATTCCAAAAAATGCTTACAGAATATTAATAATATCCAGCAATACGAGGAAATTTTTATGGGTTCAAATTACAAATCATACAAACATAGATATTATGTAATGAAAATTGATAATGCGCAATTACTTCAGAAAAAACAATATGACAAGAATGAAGTCAGCAAATTAGAATGGAAAACCTTTGATGAAGCTTTGAAATGTATTCGTGATTATAATTTAGAAAAAAAAAAGATGATACGTGATATTTATAATTGTCTGAACGCCTACAAATCAACATAGAAATTTATATCTACCTATTGTAAGATATAAATTTTTTGTTATGGAAATAGACACGGAACCAAACGCCGATATAAATCCAATACAAAACCCTAAAAAAACGAGATGTCCAACAGGGATGCGTAAAGACCGGAAAACAGGACTGTGTATTCCAATGACCGAAGAATTAATACAACATAAGAAAACACTACGTAACAAGGCGAAATCCAACAAAGTATCTCTGAAAAAGAATTCTCGGGAAGAAGAACTGGATGTCATACCTGTGATAGAACCTTCCGTTCTAGAAGAAGAGTCCTCCCCTCCATCCTCGCCGTCGGTAGAAGAACCTATTGTAAAAAGATGCCCAACCGGATTCAGAAAAGACCCAAAAACAAAAAAATGTGTTCCTATGTCTGAAAAATTAATTCAACATAAAAAAACGCTGCGCAATAAACGAAAATTGACGGTTGTTCCAGTGGACGAGGAACCTGCGGTAGTGGACACCCAACCCGCTGTAGAAGAACCTGTTGTAGAAGAAGAACCTGTTATAGAAGAAGAACCTGCTGTAGAAGAAGAACCTGTTGTAGAAGAAGAACCTGTTGTAGAAGAAGAACCTGTTATAGAAGAAGAACCTGTTATAGAAGAAGAACCTACTGTAGTGGACACCCAACCTGCAGTAGAAGAACCAACTGAAATCGTAGAAGAAGAGGCACCAAAATTATTAAAGCGACAAACCAAACAGAATGAATTCCTTCTTAAAAAAGAGAAAATGGAACATGATGCATTATTAAGCGCTGCCCCTGAAACAGATACATTCTTATATCCAACATTGGATGACCCCGATTTCAATTACAAAATATCTCAGCGTCAAGAATTCGCAGATACCACATACAATGGTGAAATTATGGACATCAGAAAACAAGCAAATATACTCTGTAATTTACCCTTTGAATTGAAACCCAACCAATTGTTTGTCCGAAATTTTCTTTCTTTTCAAACTCCTTATAATAGTCTGCTGTTATACAACGGTTTAGGGTCTGGGAAAACTTGCAGTGCCATTGGTATTGCAGAAGAAATGAGAACCTACATGAAACAAATCGGATTCAATAAAAAAATCATTATAGTGGCTTCTCCCAATGTACAAGACAATTTCCGTCTTCAACTCTTTGACGAACGCAAATTGGAACTCTTGCCGAATGGACAATGGAATTTGAACACCTGTGTTGGAAATGCATTATTAAATGAGATTAATCCTACGAAGCTGCGCGGTTTAACAAAAGAACGTGTTTCTTTTCAAATCCGAACCATCATTAATACATACTATGTTTTCATGGGGGACAAGGGCGAATTCGGTAACTACATCAACAAAAAAATATATGTTCCCGATACGTATACTCCCGCAGAAAAAGCGGCTCTCCGAACCAAAAAAATCAAACAACATTTCAGTAATCGTCTCATTATTATTGATGAAATTCATAACCTTCGTATCAGTGAAGCCAATAAAAACAAAATGACCTCGACTCTACTCATGGAGATTGCGAAAAAGAGCAATAATATGCGTCTGTTATTGTTATCGGCTACTCCAATGTATAATTCTTACAGTGAAATTATATGGCTCACCAATTTATTAAACGTCAATGATAAACGCGGAGAAATAGATATTACAGATGTATTTAATTCCGATGGAACCTTTCGAGAACCCGATAACGAAAGACCCAAGCGTTCCATTCGTTCAGAAAGCGGCAGAGAATTATTAAAACGAAAACTTACAGGATATATTTCCTATGTTCGCGGAGAAAACCCCTATGAATTTCCCTATCGAATTTATCCGGAAACATTTGAACCTGACCGGACATTATCTAGCATTACCTATCCTACAAAACAACTCAATCAAATGCTCATTTCTGATGAAGATGCCATTCAACATATACCCATTTACACCAGTCAAATTGCCGAATATCAGAAAAAAGGATATCATTATATTCTGTCTTATCTGGAACTCAAACAAATGAACATGACAGATAAATGGGGCAAAACCAAAATCATGCCTACTTTTGAAAACATGGAATCTGTAGGATATAACCTAATATTGTTGCCATTGGAGTCATTAATTATTGTATACCCACATCCAATATTAGATGTGTATGATGAGAACGTGGTGGTAGAAAAAAGTGATGCGGAAAAAAAGGAAATGATACAATCCTTTGTTGGAAAAACAGGACTGTCTAATGTAATGAATTATAAGACAGTGAAAACACCCATTCCATATAAATACGACTTTGAATACAAAGCACCGGTTCTCAAAAAATACGGCAAGATTTTTTCCTCTGAAGAAATCTACAAATACAGTGCAAAAATATCCAACATTTGTAATATCATACAGAAACCTTCTACTGGTATTATTTTGATTTATTCGCAATATATTGATGGAGGTATTATACCCATGGCACTTGCCCTAGAATCTATCGGGTTCTCACGTTACGCATCTACCTCGGAACATAACCGAAATCTGTTTAAAAAATCGGAGGGGGTCGAACCGGTGGATGCACTTACTATGCGACCACTCAGCGAGTCATCGAATGGTGGTATGCCTGCAAGATATGTAATTATTACGGGGGACAAGGATTATTCACAAAACAACAACGAAGACATTAAATATATTACAAGAAAAGAGAACATGAATGGAGAATATGTAAAGGTGGTTCTCATTTCAAAAGCTGCCGCAGAAGGTTTGGATTTCAAAAACATTCGACAAGTGCATGTGTTGGACCCTTGGTATAACATGAATCGTATTGAACAGATTATTGGTCGAGCGGTGCGTAATATGAGTCATTGTCAGTTACCCTTTGAAGAGAGAAACACCGAAATTTATTTACATGGATTACTGTTAGACAATAATGAAGAATCCACAGACTTATATGTATATCGAACTGCAGAGAAAAAAGCCATTCAAATTGGTCGTGTTACACGACTCATGAAAGAAATCGCAGTGGATTGCCAATTGAATATTGCTCAGACAAATTTCACACAAGAAAAATTATTTGAAAACTTGGAGAACCAAAATATAGATGTGCATCTGTCGTCTTTTCCCCCAGATAAAACTGTTCGAATCAAAATTGGAGACAAACCTTACACCGATATTTGTGACTATATGGATAACTGTAGTTTTCAGTGCGCGACCCGCGAGAATCGTCCAGAGATACCTCTTATATCAAATACTTATGAAGAACCCTTTGTAAAAAATATATCGGTGGTGATTATGAAAAAGATTCGGGACTTGTTTCGGGAAAGAATTGCATACAAACGAGAACATTTGATACAATCGATTAATTATTTGAAAAAGTATCCAATCCAACAAATATTCTATGCACTCATGCGTTTTGTAAATAATAAAACTGAAGAAATTATCGACAAGTATGACCGTTCTGGGTATTTAATTACAAAAGGAGATTATTATGTTTTCCAACCCCATGAAATTACAGATGAACATGCTTCTATATTTGAACGACAGCTACCGGTTGATTTTAAACACACGAGTTTGAAAATGGAACTGCCGAAAACACTGCCATCATCCACGACATTGGTTGAATTCCAGTCGGATGATATTGCTGCCCCGGATTCGATTGCACTAATCGATACCGACGAAATCCCTGGAACAAAAAAACCACGTGGTTCCGATGCCGACACACAGCGTGTTTATACTACCCTAATGAATCAGCTGAAGGCGAATATGGAGTGGGTTTCAGAGAAGAATTTGACGATTTCAACGGCAGACACGAATTGGTATAAACGCGTGAATCCGATGGTTGCAGAATTAATGAATATTCATCGTGTGCCTGCGGAGTTGATAAATAAATATATTGTTTTCCACTTTTTAGATACATTGAAAATGTCTGAGAAATTGGCACTTGCAACCGTTGTGTATGGGGTAGCCGATGCATCGGCTGAGGCAGACGGTTATCGGGTTCTCTTACAGATGTATTTTGATGATTTGTCTTTGATGGTAGATGATAATGGAAAGAGTGTTCGCGGAATGGTTTTGTCGGACCATGAAAATGGAAAAAATCAGTTGTATGTTCTCGAAGAAACCGCCGAACTTCAATGGAGAAAAGCAGAGTATTCCGATGAAGTTTTATTCAAAGAAGCCCGTAGAAATAAAATAACGATTCCAATAGAACGTATAAATCGCACCTACATTGGGTTTATGCATCCCTTTAAAAATAAGGAGGTTGTATTTAAAACAAAGAACATGAGTGAACTGCGTAACAACAAAGGTGCAAAATGCGAGAACGCAGACAAGTCGGAAATCATTGAAAAGATACGTTCTGTATCAAATGAACCGGAGTTATATAAAAATACAACCATTGAACGTCCGAATTTATGTGCTCTATTAGAAATATTGATGAGATGGATAACTGACAAAAATAATGAATCCGTAGATATCGCGGATAATGAAAAGCGTGTTCTCTTTTTTGGTCCAGAAATAACATTGGAAATGAATATTGTAAATACACGTATTGTGTAAGGTGTTGGTAATCGTGGTAATCACGACGCCATATAAAATTGAATGAAATAAGGGAATAAAAATTATATATAAAACAATTATATATAATATGTTAGCATCACAACAATCTGAACATGATTTTGACGACGGTTATGTCGATTCTGTAGGTGGAGATAATGGGAAAAAAAAGGACCGCAAAGATACCGAAATCAGAGAAATCCATGAACCCTATATTCCATCCATTCTTTCTATGAAAATTATATTGTCCATCAATGAAATCGGTAGAAACATCAAACAGAATTTAGAGCGTATGATTGTTTCCAAAACCGAAGGGAAATGTATTGTTGAAGGATATATTCGTCCAGATTCAGTGCGTATTTTGACATATTCTTCTGGAAAAGTGCATCTGGGCACCGTGGAATTTCATACAACCTTTGAATGCATGGTGTGTCACCCAGTGGAAGGAATGCTTGTCAAATGCATGTGTAAGACCATTACCAAGGCAGGGATTCATGCAGAGGTAGTTGATAAAAAAGGAAACACACCGATTACTGTGTTTGTTGCCAGGGACCATCATATTTTAAATCATTTGTTTGAAGAAGTGGTTGAAAACTCTACCTTGATTGTCAGTATTATTGGTGTGAGATTTGAATTAAATGATTCAAACATCTGTGCGATTGGAACCTTGAAATCGATTGAAAACAATGAACACAAATGAGAATAAAAAACATCCATAAAACAATATAAATATTTTTTATTCTTATTTGTAAGATAGATATACACAATGGATTTAGAAACAATGCAAAAAACAATTGAATCCTGGAATAAAAGTCATCAAATCGAAATTTTAAAAATCATTAAAAAATCATCTGCATCGATTATTAATGAAAACAAGAGTGGAATCTATATCAATATGAACTTTCTACCAACGCATACATTGGATGAAATTTATAATTATATACATTATGTCCAACATTTGGAAGAAATTACATTGAAACCATTTGAAGCACAAAAAGAAGATATTAAAAATCATTTTTTTACTGATAAATAATGGTATAGTATGACACACACCGATACATTATTTGAAAAACAATATAAAGCTATTTGGTGTAGTAACTGTATAAAGTCGTTTATCGAAATCAACCCTTAAAGCTATATACTGATGGATTTTTACAGAGAACTGAATCGAATTTATTGTCTCAATAAATTTGATACGCCTGAAGAATTACTTACATTGGAACCCTATTTTTATACACCTTCGTCCTTACCTGTTTCAATTGTTGCACCACTACTCCCACCCATTGTGCCGGTTGAACCACAAAAAGATATTACAGAAAAAATGAAACCATCACCGTCGTCATCGCCACCACCACCACTACCACCGATTAAACCGGCAGCGGCGACAGCGGCAGCGGCAACATCGTGTTATGTAAAACCCGCATCGAAAACATCATCCGAATGGTTTGAACCGGTTCAATCTGATTCCCTATTTTGGTGTGTGTATACCTTCGTGAATGGATATTCCGATTATTTAATGATTGGTTCCAAATATGCAAACCATGAAATCGTAGAAAAACAGAAGTTCTTTGCTTTTTTCAAAAAATGCCCGAAAATATTGAAAACGACGAATTGTAAAATAACGAATCAACAAATAGAAGAAATATTATCTGAAATGTTGTCGATGAATGACCAAACGAGTTTCCTTGGAATCATTGCACTCGTAGTTTATTATAAAATAAATATTCTGTTGGTCCATGATACAAAAAAAATGTATTTATCGTTTCGTTTGATGGAGGATGACAACGAACAACCTCATACCCAAAAGACATGTGTCTTATATAAACATCCAAAATCCAACAAACGATACAAAATGAAGATGTATGAAGAAGATGCGGAAACCATTTCCACGATAAAAAATACCATGTTATGTTTAGAAAGTTACATGAAACCCTTACGCGCCATATCTACATATAAAATAACCGAACTGGAAGAAATCGCCGAAAAATTAGGAATAGAAGTTTCCAAAATGAAAAAACAGGAATTATATGCCAAGATACAAGAATATTGTGTATGGCAATGAACGGTGCTGCGGAGGATGTATCTCATAGAAAATTGATGGTAAATGATTCTAACTCCAAAATAATATATAATTTTACTATATATTATTCATATGAACCCAATTGCAAAAGAGTATAACCCAATGTCTCAAATGAATATTGCGCGAAGCAATTTTAATCAATTGCTGAAACAGTATTTAGAGGATGGAATATTCAAACAAAATCAAACAAAAGAATTTGAAATCCGTTTTGGAACAAATAGTGAAAGTTCGCGCCCACTTTCTAAAATCGATTATGATAATGTGGTCAAACAATTGCTGCGTTCTGGATTCTCCACCGAAAATAAAAATGGGTCTCAACTGTTGCGTATTCATTATCAGGATTCTCTCACAAATCAAAATCTGGAAAAGACGGGTAAAATGAAGATGTCCAACATACGTGCAGAAGTGGTAGGTGTGGATTTAATCCAAGAATATTGTCGAACCAACAGTATTCAAAAAATCGTTGATATGCCTTCCAATTTTTCCAACAAAATCCAATTCACCCAAAAGAGTTCTACCAAAAATCCAAAGGGAGAATGGCAACGTCCAGTGGATATGTTTGATATGAATTTTCGCGTGTCTTACCAATATGAACAAATGTTCCACACAAAAGTCCCATTCATTAAAAATGTCGTCGACACCTGGGCGGACCGTAAAAAAACATTTCGTATGATGAATCGTGTTCGATTTTCCCATCCAGATTTTCCAGTGTTTGCTGATTTGAGTATTGTGCGTTCTTCCAAAAAATTTGCGAGGGCTGGAGGAACTGGAGGAACTGGAGGAGCAGGAGGAGGGCTACTTGACGACGAACACAATTTTAAACGTGGGGGGACCAATGTGGCAGTTCCTACCTATACCATTCAAGAAGCGGGTGTCATTGATAACACAGAAACATATGAAATTGAATTGGAAATGGACAATTCCAGAATCGGCATCGGACATTCTTTGTATGACACTCCAGAAAAGGTAATGAATATGTTGCGCACGGTGATTCGTATTGTATTGTGTGGAATTCAAAAAAGTAATTACCCGATTCCTTTTACAGAACGCGATGAGGTTCTCTATGGATATATGGATGTTGTGAAGGAAATTGGAATGGGCGGTCAGGAAGAGAAAAAGGACAAAGAACACAAACCTAAGATTCATTTCAACAACAAATACGAATTTTTCAAAAATTTCGCGTTTATTGGTCCAAGTTCGATCACCTTGCAGAGAGAAAACGTTTTACCAAAAAAAGAGGGTTCCACACTAGGAAATGTTCTGGAGAATTACACGGTAACTGATAAAGCCGATGGAGAACGTAAACTCTTGTATATCCATGACAATGGACGAATTTATTTGTTGGATAGCAACTTCAATGTAGAATTCACTGGAATGAAAACAGATGAAAAAACCATTTACAATACCATATTAGATGGTGAACACATCAAACACGACAAACAAGGAAGACAATATTATTTGTATGCGGCATTTGATGCTTATTTCATCCACGGCAAAAATTTCCGTAAAAAAATGTTTTGCACATCTGAGCCGAATGCATTGCCAGCGGACTATCGTCTATTTGCTTTACAAGAAGTTATTCAAGCAATGAAACCCATATCCGTTGTATCACCGCCTACTTGGAAAGAAAAGATGGATACTCAAACAGGAAATATTATGTGGGTCAGTGAAATGGGTGTAGTTAGTCCTGTAAAGCCGCAATTTGAAAAGACATGTCCTCTTATTATTCAATCTAAACATTTTGAAATTACTTCTGAAAACAAAACAATATTTGAATGCTGTTTGAATATCATGAATAAAATCAATGACGGGCTTTTTGCGTATCATACTGATGGGTTAATCTTTACACCGTCGAATGTTGGTGTTGGGGGGTCTGCGCCTGGACTAATCGGTCCTCTCACAAATGCTACTTGGGAACTGTCTTTTAAATGGAAACCCGTGGAACAAAACACCGTTGATTTCTTGGTCACTGTGAAAAAAGATAAAACTGGAAAAGATGAAGTATTACATATTATGCCAGAAGGAACTGACCTTACCAGTTCAAAGGCGATTGAACAATACAAAACATTAGAACTTATGTGTGGTTACAACGAAAAAGATGATGGATATTTGAACCCTTACCAAAATATACTGGATGATAATATTCCACCACCTCTCGCGAAATTATCGTCCAATGAAAAACGCCGTGATTATCGCCCCGAATTGTTTTGTCCATCGGACCCCTATGATGCAAACGCATACATTACTAAAATTAAATTGAAAAGTGACGGTGTCAATGCATTTATGATGTCAGAAGAAGGTGATTATTTTGAAGATTTCATGATTGTTGAATTTCGGTATGATATGTCATTACCTGTGGGAATGCGTTGGGTGCCATTACGTGTTCGATTTGATAAAACCCAGAAGTTGAGAAATGGGGAAAAACAGTTTGGAAATTCATATCGTGTGGCTAACAGCAATTGGAAATCGATTCATTACCCCGTGACGGCTGAAATGTTGAGCACCGGAGATATACCCGAATTCGTAGAAGAAGAAGGGGTGTATTACAAAGGAAATCTAGAGAACAACACACAGGGATTACGTGATTTTCATAATCTGTATGTAAAACGAAAACTCATCACTCAATTGGCGCATTCAGGAGATACCCTGATTGATTATGCTGTTGGTATGGGCGGAGATTTAGCGAAATGGATTGCCTCTAAATTATCCTTTGTGTTTGGTATTGACATTGCCTATTCCAATATTCATAACAACAAACGTGGGGCTTGTGCGAGATACCTGAATATGCGCCGTGATGACCATTCTATACCGGGGGCTCTCTTTGTAGTGGGTGACAGTGGGTTGAATATACGAGAATTGAAAGCATTCCCCGGAGATACAAACAGTAAGGATAAAATGGTGTCTCAATCTGTATTTGGAAAGGGACCCAAAGACGAAACGATATTGGGGAAGGGAACCGTAAAATGGTATGGTGTAGGAGAATATGGGTTTCATATTAGTTCGTGTCAGTTTGCTATCCATTATTTCTTTGAGAACAATGTGAAATTACACGGGTTCTTGCGAAATTTGGCGGAATGCACCAAGATAAATGGATATTTCATTGGAACCTGTTATGATGGTATGTCGATTTTCAAAATGTTGCAGAAAAAATCGATTGGTGAAAGCAGGACCTTTATGGCAAAAGACCGAAATGGAAAACAGGTGAAAATTTGCGAGATTATCAAACAGTATCATGATAGTGGATTTCCTGCGGATAATACTTCTGTTGGATATGCGATTGATGTCTATCAAGAAAGTATTAATCAAGTGGTTCGCGAATATTTGGTGAATTTCGCTTATTTGACAGAGGTCATGGGTCATTATGGGTTTACACTGATAACAATGGATGAAGCCAAACAAATCGGAATGCCTGCAAACGCGGGATTATTTTCCGAGTTGTTTGATAGTATGAAGAAGGATATTCAAATGGATAAACGGACTGCTGCGAATTATAAAGATGCACCCTATATGACTGAAAGTGAAAAGGCAATTTCGTTTTTGAATCGGTATTTTGTGTTTAAAAAGACCACCCAAGTGGATGCCAAGAAAATCTCCAAAATATTGCTGAAATCGGAATCTGTTGAAAGCATGGAAACACCAATGGAAATGTCTGAAATAGAAGAAGAATGGAAAAAAACTCTCAAGAAACGACCCGCCGTTCAAGGAGAAATCAAGAAAACCAAAATACGAGTGAAATTACATAAGAAAGAAATCGAAACCATTCTATAAAAACAATATAACTCAAAATAATATAAAGAATATCATATAGATATATCGGTGGTCTCATAGTGCAGCGGTTAACACTCCAGACTTTGAATCTGGCATCCTGGGTTCAAATCCCGGTGAGACCTTTGGACGCGGCGTCCGTCCGTCCTTCTGGATTCGATTCGATGGTATCAGGTAAGTTTATATTTTATTATTTTTTATCTTGTCTCATCTTAACTGTTATATTTACATATTACAGGTGTATTATGTAAATTTATTTTATTTTTCATGAATTCACAATATTTATAATATGCATTTGTAA
>Ga0209135_1000021_pt1 | contig 53640 bp, 59 predicted proteins | sample LauGreSBDMM110SD_4_FD_187570 | JGI IMG/M metagenome (GOLD analysis project Ga0209135, IMG submission 187570) | Freshwater lake microbial communities from Lake Michigan, USA - Su13.BD.MM110.SD (SPAdes) (version 3) | ecosystem: Environmental > Aquatic > Freshwater > Lake | place: Lake Michigan... | reverse complement strand
GAAAGGATTGCCAATCACGAGGTAGAGAAAACCGTCGAGGGGGAAATTTTAGACAGTTTAGCACTACACAATGTGTGCTGCCGACGACACATGTTGACCCATGTCGATATTGAATAAGGTGGTTTGTTTTATTTCTCGAGAAAGTTTAAAGTTCGATGTCGTTTACAAGATTTGAGGCGCCAAATGGAACTACCCTTTCACAAAACATACGTAAAAGAGCTGGAGTTCCTGTCCCGACTGCGATGCCTGCGAATAAAGGCGCGTCGACGCCTGCTGCGGAAACATGGTGGAGTAAACATTTTTCATTCAAGAATAACACCCAAACACAAGAACAATATCCCATTGAGAAACTTAGTCAATATCTAAAAGAAGTACAAACCAACCCTAAATATAATAATAATGCGGTTGATGCTCACATAAATTATGTGAAACTCGAATCTTTGACCGAACAGAACATGAAACTTATAAACGAATTATTCACAAATCCTCCTACTACTGAAGGTACAATAATTCCAGTAACTGAAGGTACAAAAATTCCAGTAAAAGCGAAGGTACTTTTAAAATTGCTGACAAGAATCTTCGAGTTGTCGGCAAATTTGAATAAACTCATGTCGAAACATGGAACTAATTTGATATCGTCTTACCCAGAATTAGAACATAGCGCCGAGTATGAGGGCTATTTAAAGCAAATACAAATAATGAATACACCAACTAGTGGTGACCAAACCATGGGTGGAGCGCGCAGATTCACGCAGAATGGAAACCGTCTTCACAGAAAAGGTGCAACTCGAAAATCGCGTAAGAATGCCAATGTGGCAAAACCCCGTCTTCCGTAGAGGAGTGCGCGTCCTTGAGCATACACTGCTAGTATTGCAAACGATAAAAAAAATATTATTTTCTGCAATGTTAACAACAATCGTTCGGGCACAGCAGCAGCGCATCGAATGTCAAATCGACGTATTCTAGCAATGAGTTTCCTTGTGTTCGTACTCGTATTCGCCATGATTTCGTACCAACTCTTCCAAAACAAGGTTCTGGCCATCGAAGGGTTTCCGATGGATCGCGTATACGAAAGAGCCTCGTCGTTTCCGGGGAATCCAACCTTTCCTTTCCTCAGTTTGGACAACTTTGACGGACCCATGGCCATTTCATTGACATCCACTCCGCCGGCCATGGTGTAAACACAACCCAGACACAGGTCTGGGTTGGTCATTGACCACGACGAACCCGCGTAGCAGGTTTTGTCGTTGGTTTAAACTCGTCCCCGTGAGCCGAGCCTCGAGCCTTGGATTTAGAAAAAAAATCTGGCGCCCTTGTATACCATGGTCGCCGGCTTGCGTAATTTGTGCACTCCTTCCTATGTGTACTTGATTATTTCCTCCATTGCCCTGGTCGTTCTGTTGTACCAAAACATCGGGATGGTCAATCAATACTGCGTCGGAAACTTTACCTGCAACGTTTCCAACACGGCCATGATTTTCATCATCAAGGCCATTTACATCCTCTTTTGGACCTGGGTTCTCAACTTGATTTGCCGTGCTGGTGCCCCCGGTATTGCCTGGCTCGTCCTCTTGTTGCCCTTTATCCTCATGTTCTTACTCATCGCCTTGCTGTTCATTTACCAATAATTTGAACTCCGGTAGGCCAATAACATTATACTCCTATAGAGTATCATGTCATCCTTACGCGAGACCACCTCCGGTCACACCTCATCTCAAACACCACCGACACCGTCGTCGACCACAGAACCACTTGCAAAACAGGTGCAATACAAGTTTTTGTCGGAGGAGCACCAGGCCTTGCGATTCCGTTTGTCGCACGTGGATGTGAGCGTGGCCAATGCCCTGCGACGCACCTTGTTGTCCGACATTCCCATCCATGTGATTCAGACGGTAGAGCACGACGACAAGGGTGCTCCCCCCAACAACACCAACCAGCACAAAAAACAGTGCGATGTACTCGTCAACACTGGCCGTCTGACCAATGAGATTTTGAAACACCGACTCAGTTTGATTCCCGTCCATAGCAAGCACATTACCGAATGGTCCGACGACGTTACCGTCCATCAAAAATCGTCGCACGCTTCTTCCTGGCTTGACCGACTTCCCGGCCACGTCGAGGTCGAAGTCCATGTGCAGGCACAAGACGCCATGCGTTGGGTCACCACCGAGGACTTTCGCCTTCGCCTCACGTCGTCGTCGTCCGAACTCGGCGAGGACAAAAAGCAAGGGTATTTACCCGCCACAGTGTCCCAACAAATTTTCCCCAAGCATGAGTTGACGCAGCAGTTCATCGAGTTTGCTCGGTTGCGACCCAAGCTAGGCGATTCCATCCCTGGCGAAGAGCTTCATCTTGTCGCGCAGTTTGCCGTGGGGACCGCACGGGAAAACAGCGCCTACAATGTCGTCTCGAAATGCGCCTTTCAAAACACGGTGTCGACGACTGCCGTCCACGAGGCCTGGGAAAAGGAACATGAACGGTTACAACAGGACGACAAGTTGTCTGCGTCCGACATTGCCTCGCGGAAGAAGGATTTCATGTGTCTCGATGCCCAGCGACATTTCGAACCTGATTCGTTCGACTTTGTGATCCAAACTGTGGGCATCTACCGGAATGAAGAATTGATGGCCACTGCATGCCACGTCCTCCGGGAACGGATTCTCAAACTGTACGACGACCTTCGCGACCACCGCACGCTGGTGCGACGTGCCGAGGTGACGATGGAACACGCCTACGATGTGATACTGGAGCAAGAGGATTACACGTTGGGTAATCTTCTGGCGTATTTGATGTTGGAAACGTACTACTACTACGACAAGGACGACAAGGAGGATGCCAAGCTGTCCTTTTGCGGATTCAAAAAGGAACATCCCCACGACGACGATTCCACCTTGCGTCTGGCCTTTGTTGATGCCGTCGATGAAGCCAGGGTCCGCGAGTGCCTCAAGGCCGTGTGCGGCAAGGCACATGCCATCTTTGAACGCATAGGTGACTTTTTTGGTAAACCTTAACGTCTAAAACGAGAATTACAACGTTTGCGGCGAGAATTGCGACGACGACGAGAATTGCGTCGAGAGCTGCGACGACGACGACATTTGCGACTCTTCTTTCTTCCACCTACTTGAGGTTGAGGCTGTCCTTGAGACTGTTCAGTCGGTCCAGGCGGTTCACCAGTCTGTCCAGGCGGTTCACCAGTCTGTCTAGGCGGTTCACCAGTCTGTCCAGGCGGTTCACCAGTCTGTCCAGGCGGTTCACCAGTCTGTCCAGGCGGTTCACCAGTCTGTCCAGGCGGTTCACCAGTCTGTCCAGGCGGTCCAGTCTGTTCAGGCGGTCCAGGCTGTTCAACAGGCTGTTCCGGATCCATATGATATAACCCAACATTTTGTTTTCACTTGACAAAGACGTACAGATACTGGTGAGCATCGTGTTGGAACGCCGCAAAGCCTTGACCTGTGAAACCGCAACGCACCGCCAATTCCAATGTGTCACGCACCGGTTCTACCGCCATGGTCTGTTCAAAGACGCGCACATTCTTCGTCAATCCATCGGTAAACGATTCGCGCAACTTCATCGAACCGTCGCTTGGAAACGCGTAATTCGCCTTGTATTCGAAATCGACAAAGTTGATGACCGTATTGACAATGCGCTTGCTGCTTTTGACTGGAACGGGCGGACGGCCTCCCGGCACAATCATAGTAAATGTCTTGTAGTCCATCAGATGGAGGACCAAGTAGCCCCCCGGACGCAGCCAGTGAAAACAGTTTTCCAACAGACGGCGTTTGTCTTGGACCGTGTAATATGTGAACCCGGTGCACAACACGTGGGAAAAGGATCCCGATTCCCACAGCATTGGTTCCAATGCATCCCCCCGCTGAAAGCGCAGTGTTGGAATATCTGCCTCGTACTTGGCTTTTGCATGGTCAATCATCGTGGTCGACTGGTCCACACCATAGACTACGTAGCCTTGTCGGGCCAGGCTCGCGGCCAAAGTGCCCGTTCCGGACCCCACGTCCAGAATCGAACTGCGGGACTTGGACGGCTGTGTCAGTGCCACGACTTGCGTCGTCACATTGTCAAGAATGTCTTGGGGGAGCATCAAACGGTCGTAGTAGAATGCATACATCGGGTCCGCAAACACTTCTTCCGTCCCCGACCGGTACACGAAGGGCGTCTCTTGTTGGAATCCTTCGTGAACGGATGCAAAATCCAGTCGTTTCCAACAAAGAAGAATGACTGAGAAAATGCCTAAAAAGAGTAGTAAGGATATCCAACGATGTTCAGGCTTTGTTCCAAAGAGCACCGACCTCAGTAATGATGACGATGACGACGATGACATGATGCTGATGCGTACGTGTGTGTGTTGATGTTGTTGTTGTTGGAACTCTACTTCTAAGATAGAAGAAGATTTCTCTTCTCGTCACTCTGCGTCTTCTTCCCCTCGCAACTGCGTTCGCGTGCTGTTGAACAAGAGCGCGTTGCCCACTTTCGAATCGACTAAATTCGGATGGATTGCACTCTCCCAGACAAACTGTTGAAACAGCATAGAATGTAACGGGTTGGGACCGGTGCCTTGCCCCTCGACGTGACTGACGCGGTACATGTCTGATTTGCTCTCAGGAACGTAGACAGTCGCGTCATTGCAGTTTTTGTTGTTGGCATACAGCTGACCCCGCAAGTCCGCTTCCACGTCGACACTTCGCTGGTATCCGGCCACTGGACCACACTGCATCAGGGGCGGGGAAAACATGTTGGATGGACCGTAGTTTGCCTCGATAGGCACCTGTGCGGGCATTCGATTGTCCAGCATCGGAAAGAGTGTGTATTTCGTCATCGCGGGGCGAAAGGCAAAGTTCGGTGGTAATGGTGCTTCTGGAACGAACCGAGACAGGGTTCGGTCGTTGATTTCCTGCAAACGGTCCAGATTCTGGTGTTGGACAACATCGTGGTGGACACCATACAGCGGCTCATCTTGTGGGAAATAGGTTGACATTCTTCTTTGATGTAAGAAAAGATTTTTAGCACCGCTTTCAATCGTTGAAATTTGCATGCCCGGTAGATGGATACGCACATAATTCAACGATTGGTTTTCGTAATGGATTCGGATACGAAAACCAATCGTTGAAATTTGCATGCCCGGTAGATGGATACGCACATATTTTAACGATTGGTTTTCGTAATGGATTCGGATACGATTTTTCGACGCCTTGTAGGTCTTGCCCAGGATGAACATTCCTATCTGTGACCAGAAAACAACAGTGAACATTATCAACATTATCAACACACACCTGCTTTGGCTTCTTCACGACAACTTCTGCTTCTTATATCGCACAAGGTTCGAAGCCAACCACGTAGCTTGCGGCTGCGTCACGTGCTGTTTCTCAATGCCACCCTTGTTGACAATATCGCGGTAAGTATCTCCAGACGACCTGCCGATGCAATTGTCCAATGCGTCAGCCAAAGCATAAGTAGCGTGAGCAAATGCACTCGCTGCATCACTAAGTTGAATAAGTGTCTTTGCATCCATCAAGTTGTTGGACTCCTTGACTGTAGACAAAATCTTGTCGCGGAAGAGGTCGCGAGTCTCGATGGGGCACTTGGACGACAGTTCCCCCGACAAACTACTGGTGGAATGGCGCAAATCTCTTTTTGCGCTTTTGATTGCGCGTTGATACACTTGGCTTTTGAGAACCAAAGCAATCGCCACGTCCATCGAGATGAGGCGTGGAGCGAACTCATCTGTGTCGATGCACCAAACGGTACCTTTCTTGTAGGTCTTGCCCATCGGTTTGAAGACGTCTCCGTTGTCTTTGTTGCGAATCTCGTGTCTATACGTGCGAAGTCGCGCATTCAATTTGTCCAGCATTTTTAGGTCATCGACAGCAGGGTAGTAGATTGCTTTGCAAAGAAAGACATCGGAAACGAATTGCCTCACGACAAGTTCCTCTTTCTCGTAGGCTTCCTTCTCATGGCGTGTAAGTGGAATTTTTCGCGCCTCCTTCACCTGTTGCTGGAATGATGTTGATGAATTCACGTTGCTGCCTTTGACGCTCTCGCTCTCGCTTTCGTCGCTTTCGTCGCTTTCGTCGCCGACATCGTAATCATCGTCATCAACGTCTGGGTCTACAACTTGATAAGCTTCCAAATCCGTCAGGTTTGGGGCGATCTGACGCGTCAATTCAAGTAGGTAGCGTGTCTGTTCCGACATTTCCTCATTTTTAACCCTACTGCAAACCTGCATGACGTTCGTCACGCGTAGAGTCGACGACATAGCGTGCTGCTGCTGACGTCAGCAAGGTAGTGGTCGAAGTAGTGTGTGCCAACGTAGAACAGAGTCCCCTCTTTAAGCTGGCCTCCTTTTACTCGCAAGGAATTTTCTCCCTCCCTGAACGACTCAACGCTTCGCGCCTCCGGTGACAAAGACCCCAAGGTAGTGGTCGAAGTAGTGCGCCAACGTAGAGTAGAGTACCCTCTTCGCTGATGGCGACCCCAATTTTTACTCGCAAGGAATTTTCTCCCTCGCTGAACTACTCAACGCTTCGTGGCTCCGATGACAAAGACCCGAACGCATGATACGACGTATGAGAGCAATCAATGTCTTATGAGGAGGGAAGAATAGTGCAAAATAAACCCCGCAAAAATGGTCAACCCTCGCGAGGGGGCAACATTTCCCTGCATGGCCTGTCGAGCATTCAATACACAAGTCTGTTCGGCTGCATGGAAGTCACATGCGCAGGCGCGGAGCGGCTGCGCAGACAAGACGTGTCCGTGAACTGGAACTGGAGAAGGTGATGGACCAGGGTTCCCCCCCCCGCAATTATCTTTGTATAGTTTAACATTTGTACATGTCGTCTTCTCCGTCTGTGGTCGATGACACGGAGTCGACGCAAATGAAAGACAAGACGGAATCGGCCATTGTCACCACAGAAGGTCATGGTTCCGCGGAGGACACGAACAAAAAAAAGGACTTGAAACATCGGATCGAATGGTCGCCGGAAAATGAATCCATCTTGGTGGAATGGTGCGATATTGGCAGTGTCTACAAATGGCTTCATACGCGTGCACAACAAATGTACTCCAAATTGCACGCCTGGTTCACGATTCCCGCCATTGTCTTGAGCACCATTTCCGGGACGGCATCCTTTGCCCAGACGAGTTTGCCCATTGCCTATCAGGCGTATTCTCCGCTCGCCATTGGCGGATTGAACATCTTCATCGGAATCTTCTCCACCGTCGCCCAATACATGAAGATATCCGAACTGAATGAATCGTTTCGTGTGGCAGGCATTGCGTGGGATAAATATGCCCGGAATATTCGAATCGAGTTGGCAAAAGCGCCCAATGAAAGAACAGATGCCTACACGTTTCTCAAATACAGTCGCGAAGAATTTGACCGGCTCATGGAAACGAGCCCGACCATACCTCCGAAAGTCGTCGTCGAATTCACCAAGCGATTTTCCGGCGTTTCTCCCATCGGGTTGCACGACAAGGTCAAGATGCAACGGTTCGACAAACTCAAAAAACCCGACATTTGCGACATTATCATTTCTGCAGAAGAACACCGTCATCCCTGGTACAAAGAGATTGAACACAAACGCAAGCTGGAAGAGGAAGCCGAGACAGAAGCTATCCGAGCCGCTGCGGCCGCTGCTGCGGCAATGGGTTTAGGTAGTAAAACCGATGATTTAGACGAAGACCCCGCCGAAGTCGAATTGCGCATCCAACGTGATTTGCTCAAACGCCAAGAACAACTCCGTCAACAGGAAGACGACTTTCGCGAAAAGATGCGGGTGCTCGAAGAAAAGCAACGGGAGGCGGAACGCGTACGGGAAGAGGAAGTGCGTGCGGAAAAAGAACAGGCGGTGCGACGGGACCAAGAAGAGAAACGCGCCCGCAAAACCGCACAGGAAAAGAAGGTGCGCGATTTCATTGACAAATTCACCCACACCGCGGGACGCACGCCCTTGTCGGAGGAAATCGAAGAACACTTTGGCGACACCATCGATGCCGAAACGCTGCAGCCCTTCTTATCTGAAGTTTGATGCCAATAGAAGATGCTAAGAAGATGCTAGCCAATAGATGATAAAACAAAATTGTAAACGACGAAGACAGGACAAAGTGAACATGAAAAAGCAAAGACTGGCAAGATGGCGTCGCTGTAGTCACGGGGCACGACCAGGGCCAGGTTCACATGTTCTGCTCGATTATGGCCTCATGACGCCGTGTAGAGTCCGGCGCGTCGGCGGCGACGGCGTCCCCTTCTTTCCCTCCCCAAATTCTCGCTCAACTTTGCACGTTCGGACGTCAGAATAGACTGCCGCGCCACATCAGGACACAAGTCGTGCTGCGGTCCAAAGAATATTTTTTTAAATGCCAAGGTTATCAACTTTACTGAGGAGAAGTAGCGGGGCGTGTACCAGGATTCGCACTACGACGTAGCACGAGCAAAACCCATTCTGTTCCGTATTGTTGCGCATTCACGTGTTGTAGTCTGGAAGTTCAGCATATCGCCAATTGCGTTCGTGCCACAACTCTTCAATAATCTGCTCTATCCGTCCGGAGTCGCCAGAGGCCAAAATGACGATGAGATGGTACATGCCTTCGTCCGTTTCCGGCGTCAGTTCTCGACGAAACTCGAATTCATTGTCCCAGTCTTCTGCACGGACAAGGAATATTTCCTTTTCGGCCTCCCAGAAAAGCTCGACTAGTTTTTCCGCCGCTTTTATCACCCTCTCCGCGGCCATGTTCGCATACAGAAGCAGCAAATCTATCGTGGGGTAAACACTCAAGCGAACGCCGTGCTGTGGCAATCTCGTTCTTACACATGGTACAAAAATGAGATGAAAAACGATTGGGTTATGTCTGGGTCAACCCAAACTTGCCCCGCATGATGCTGGCCTTGGACGGACCTGCCTGCTTCTCACTCTGGCGTTTCACCTTGTACACACCACCGGCTTGTGTGGCGCCTTTGTTGCTACTATTCGGTGTGGTGCCGTAGATGCCCAACATGAACTCGTCCGTCACTTCGTGCAGCTCGGGCAGGATGCGCGTCATGGGCTTTTCCAGCGTGTACAACAACTGGTCCGACCCCAAGAGCTTGCGATACTCGTGGATGCTCAGATTGCCGTAAAACTTGTCCAACAAATAATACGGGTTCGGTGCCGGTTTGATGTTGTGCTTGTACCCAAACAATTGTCCGTACAACTGGTTCATCAAATGGTATCGTTCAAACTTGGTCGAATCGTCCAGATTTTCTGCCATCAGATGCGATACGGCACATTCCGGCCGACAAAACGAACCGTAGGCATAAATCGTCGTGTCGTCCATGGTCTTGGGAATGTACACGGTTTCGCTCTCGAAATCGCACGTACACCAAAAACAGTCCGACTTTTTGTTCAACTGGTTCTTGTACAGCTGCACTTTCAACTTTTTAATCTTCAGTTGCTGGTCCGACGTAAGAACCACCGGCGCAGTCGTCGTCGTAATTGCTGCCCCTGCTACTGCTACTGCTGCTGCTGCTGCCACGGTTTCTATTGTTGTTGCTACCGACGGCAACCCCGTAACCGTAGCAGTAGCAGTAGCAGTAGCTGCAGCAGCAACAGCAGCAGCAGCAGCAGCAGCGGCAGATTCATACATTGAAAAGGTCGTTCCTTGATTCCCTTCAAAACTCTGAATCTCCGGAGGCACCTCCGGGTTGTACTGGTGCGGGTCCGTCATGTGTTTGCTCTGCTGGGCATGGTAGGCATCCAACTCGGCAAGCGTGCACTTCAAATGCAAAATGATGTTGGGAATGGCGGTTGACACGACGGATTCCGCCAATGGACGAGCAATCAGTTTTCCACCTTTTGGTTTGCGACCTCGCTTCTTCTTTTCCTCGTCGACTGCTGCTGCTGCTACTGCTGCTGCGTCTAGTACACCAACAACCACATTGTTTGTTTCTGGTACACGTTCGGAATCGGCGTCTTCTTCTACAGCAGCCGTTCCAAGAATTTCTTCCAACGTCATGTGCACATTCGGCGTCGTCGTCGTAAGCGAGAGAGGAGAAGGTACTACCGCAGCGGCGGCAGCAGCAGCCTTTGGTTTGCGCGTGGATTTGCGTTTGGTTTCCATTTCCTGTTGGATCATTTAAACAAATGGATTTTATATCCATTTTTTTTTCTGGAAGCTAGGTTTGAAAGTGTATCACTCGTGCAGGTTCGCCATAGACGATGTCATCTTCCTGCAACGTATGCGGGTACTGTCGCAACATTGTCATTTCAGTTGTGTCCATGATTTGCGTTTCGACCCACATGTGCGGGTACCGCATGCGTTGCAGCGCCTTGTGGGCGGGGACTACCAATCGCGCATGGTCCACCATGGCTTGGTGCAACAGGGCACGGTCGCCCGTTTCCTTGTACCGTCGCATCAACCGTGCTTCGTCCGCGTCCAGTTCCAACACATGCTCGAGTTGCCGTTCCATCTCCGCTTTGCGTTCCGGACTGTTGTACAAATGCATGTACTTTTTCATAAACGTTTGGCAATTCTCGTGGACTTCCTGATACAGGTCCATGTTTTGTTGGAACAGCTCTGCCGATTGTTTCTTGTCCAAATAGCCAAACACTGTCTGCATCTTTTGTTCGATAATGGCCTGTTTGCTGTCTTCCATATGGTCTTGGAATTCGTGCAACAGGGTCGACAGCGAGTCGTGGTCTCCCATGAAAATATCCACGTTCAAGTCACATGGGGACTTGCCATGATTGCATCGCGCACGATAATGCTGCTTTTCGCGTTGGAAATGCGTGCCTCCCGGCTGGCCACACTGCACACAATTCGGCTCGATGCGCCGGGCTTTTTCCAAAGCTCCTTTCAAGGACACGCCTCGGCGCAGTGCCCGCTCTTTGGTCTCGCGTCGACGCTTCTTCGTGTCTTCTTCGTACTTGTGTTTCATCTCAAAATACTGCTGCAAACATTCCCTTACATTGAAATTGCGTTTTCTCACAAGAATGTCCTTGTTGCCCTTGGAATTGTCGCCGTCGCCGTCGCCGTCGCCGTCCTGGTCACGAAAGGACACGTCCAAAAACGGCGTACTGTCAAACTCCAAGTCGGCCGAGACCGTGGGGGGCAAACGTTCCAAGGTCAACAATGGATTCTCGCGACAGTGCAACTTGGCAAGGACCACCGTGGGCGACAGGTCCAGACGTTTCAACACATTATTGTTGCACTCCAATTCCAACAACGTGGTTGGCAAATCCGTCAACGATTCGAGCCGATTGCTATTCAGGTTCAAGTACTGGAGATGTAAGAGCGCTTTGGCACTGAAATGCACCAGGTCATTGTTGGCCACATTCAGCCGGGTCAATTTCTCGGGAAGATGGTCGAGCACGGTCAACCGTTGATGGGGAATCTCTAAAGTCGTGATGCTGTCCGGAATGTTGGAAATGTGGGTCAGTTCACCAGGCACCGCGAACCGAAGATATTGGACGCGACGGAATCCGGCATTTGTCAGAGCTGCCAGGTTCAACGTCCCATGCAGGGCTTCGTGGACCACGACTTCCGTGGCAATTTGATGGTCGTCCAGGGACTCGAGTATCGACAAAAAGGCATGCTGGGCATCGTTTCTTTCGACGACGATGTGGGGGGACGCCGACATGGACGTTGGTTATGATACGCCTCGAAAAATTCATCGGTTCTCACTACGGATGGAAGCATTGCAGATACTCTCGAAACCAGGTTTGCAAATGCTGAATCGTCCGATTTTTACTAAACGTGTTGATATTGATTTGGGCACCATTGTTGTGACTTTGTTGGAAGACGATCATGAAATTCTGAATCATATTGACCGTGATGGCCACGTCGTAGGTGGAATCCAATTCGGAATAGTGGAAGAGAGGGGCCGATTTACGCGAATTGACCGAGTTGTGGAATTGAAACAGCAGCATTTTTAAATCTTGAGGTGTCTGAATGGCATCGTAATTGATTTTGCGAAGGTACTCTGATGCGTGATTGGAACACATGGGACAGGGCAGATTTGTGCATATCCGCGTTACGACTTCCAACAATTCTCGGCGGATTTGTTGGAACAACTCCGGCTTTACCTTGTGGGCCAAGGTGTGCAAGACGTACCACGTCGGCTTGCCCCACACCATGTTGTTCGACGGCGGCGGCGGCGACAGCGATGCGGTCGCTACTGGCTGCGCCTTGGTGGTGGTTGTTGTTGCCACGGCGGATTGCAGCAAGGGTGGCACACGCGAGTGGCCCATGAACATCATTTGCACAGGAGGCGGTCTGGAGGAATTGTTCCGCGAAAATATCATGTTACGTTGGATTGAGAAAAAGAATTTATACCTCTAAGGATATAGTACTCTACCATAAAAATATGTCATCGACGACGACGACGACCAAGAGTACCGCGGCTGCGGCGGCGGCTGCGGATTCTGCCGACAACAACGAAACCATCAAGCGGCAAATTCGTGATTGGATTGCCGTGGACAATGACATTCGCCGTCTGAAGAAGGACCTTCGGCAGCGCACACAAGACCGCGACCGCATGACCACGGGTCTCATCGAAAACATGAAAAAGCGCAGCATTGACATTGTCAATTTGGGGTCGGATGGCCAACTCCGGTATGAAAAGCGGACCACCAAAAAACCTGTGACTCAAAAGATGTTGCTAAATTTGTTGGCAACGTATTTTGATGACGTGAAAGAGGCCGAAAAGGTCAATTCTTTTATTTTAGACCATCGCGAAGAAGTCGTTCGTGAAACCTTGGTGCGCAAAGTCGCTGCAATTGGTGGTGCCACCTCTGCAGATGCCTAGTGTCTCCAACAGGGTGCAATAAAAAGTCCGTGTTGGGAAATGGTCCAACATGGACATAGGGAGCGGACCTTTACTCGTCATCTTGGACCGCCTTGTCGATTTCCGTGAGAAGGGCCAAACAATGCGTCAACTTTTTCACGGCCTTTGAGCTATTCAGTGTGATTTCGCGGGTAATCGCATGGTACATTTCGCTGTCGGGACTGTCCTGTATTTGACAATCGGGATGTTCGTCCACCCAGGCCTTGACGCACTTGTAGCATTTCGAAATCATGTGGTCGAGAAATCGGCGACATTCTTCCTTATTGTCGTCCTTGAACCACACGTCGTCTTTCCTCACGTAAATGGTCTCACGCTTCACATCGCTACACTGCATCGGTCTGTCCTTTTTCTGTTTCGCATTCATGGCCTTGGTGATGATTTTCGTAATGGCTTGCGCATATCCCACCTCGGTAATGTCGGACAAATCCTCCATGTTGACGACGATGCTCTGAATGAAGTCTGACAGATTCATCGCATTTTTGCATTCCTCGTTTAAAAAAACATTCAAATTGAACCGTTTATTGTTTGTTGTCGTCGTTGTATTGTGTGACGATGTCGTATCGTGACTGTCATTCACGGTTTGTTGGTTGTTCGACATCACATTGGAATGTTCAATATGAGATTCCGACCTTTGCTGCCGATTGCCAACCACAGTGGTAATCACATTGGTCATGGTATTCATCATAACCTCTTGATGTTTCATAAACACGGACATCATTTCCATCAACATGGCGGGTTTTATTTCATTGGAAACCGCTATCGCCTCTACTGCACGTTGCTCACTTGTTTGGTTTGCTTTGGTTTCATTGTGTTTGTCTGACATTAAGTGCTTCCTAAAATTTCCTTTAAATTTTGATGAATAATTACATGAAATACATGTGTACATTCCATGCTCGTTCGAAATTAATACTTCACCACACAACATATTCAATTCATGTGATTTTGTCGTTTTATGCCGTAATAATTTTGACTTGCTTGTAAAACAAACGCCGCATTCGCAGGTTTGCATTTTATTTTTTTATACGAAGACATTTTTATGTCGTTTTCGCCTCCTTGCTTGTGAGGCCCACCTAGTGCTTGTGAGGCCCACCTAGTGCTTGTGAGGCCCATCTAGTGCTTATGAGGCCCATCTAGTGCTTATGAGGCCCATCTAGTGCTTGTGAGGCCCATCTAGTGCTTGTGAGGCCCATCTAGTGCTTATGAGGCCCATCTAGTGCTTATGAGGCCCATCTAGTGCTTGTGAGGCCCATCTAGTGCTTCTGAGGCCCACCTAGTACTTTTGCGGCCCACCTAGTACTAGCCTAAGAATGTCCAAAAATGTGGGGCCGAAATGGCCACCCCAAAAATCTCAGTAAGGGATTTTTCATACAAGTCCACCTAAAATTTCACCTGACCTTCGTCACGTTTACCCCAATGACCTTCTAAAAAATCACATTTTCAAAACTTTCCTGGAATATTTCCATTTGAGACATTTTAAAACCCAATAAATGTCCAAACACGAATTTTTTTCATCAAAGTTAGGGGAGCGTTTATTTTGAGAGGGGGGTCCCTACCCCATGAAACTCGCATGATCGTTTTTCAGTAAGAATTGAATATTGGATTGCATCATTATGTCACTACTTTGAATGTGATGAAAATTACCATGATGGAATTGTATTATTCTGGGCATTCAAACCCTTCCCCAAGCACTTTTTTTTATGAAAACCTACAATGAATTGGGGTCTTGTTGGAATGTTGGAACGACTGGTTCCTGGGCCTTGGAAAGAAAGTCTTCCTGGGTCGTAGTCACTGGGGAGGAGAAACGGCCAGGTAGCTTTCCTGTCCCTGACGTTCCAACGCAACCCAGACCTGGGTTGGTCATTGCCACGACGAGAACCCGAAGGGTTCTGTCGTGGTTCAACAATCCAACAACCCCTTTTCTGGTGAAAGTCCTCGTTTATGGTGTTCAAGGAAATAGCCATCGATCAACGGTGGTGCGTACACAAAAGGCACGATGTGCCAGGATGCCCAGGAGAAAGAAAAGGCCCAAGAGAATGAAAACGTCTAGTTTACACCACCAATGCAAGAGTACAGCTACGAGAATCGTGGCGACGACATCCACGATGGCAATGTTGAACATGCGGTAGGCATGCACACCCTCACCCACCTTGCCGAAAACGTCACGATAAGTACACGACATTATGTTGGAAGGACATTTTTTTTTCATCATCCGTTGACGTGGTAGGTGCCCTTTCCAGTCGTCTTGTCCTCGGCCCATTCTCCATCAAACGTGTCGCCTTCTGGAAAGGTCAGAATGCCCTTGCCATGCCGCAAATCGTCGACCCAGTGTCCATCGAAGCAGCCTCCGTCGGCATACCTGAGAAGGCCCTTGCCGTGCCGATTGCCATGGACCCAGTCTCCCGTGTACGTGTCGCCGTCTGCAAACGTAAAGGTGCCCTTTCCGTGCATCTCTCCACGGACCCAATCCCCTTCATACTTGTCGCCGCTTGCAAATATGTAGATGCCCTTTCCATGCAAGTGGCCGATCCAATCCCCTTCATACGTGTCGCCGCTTGCAAAATGCAGAATGCCCTTTCCATTCTCCTCGTCTCCCTCGTGGTCTTTTGCAAACGTCGCACGCTTCGCAGAAGCGCGTTTTGCAGTCAAAATATCCTCTTGAATTTCAGTAATCGAGTCCGTCCGCGTGCATTGACGTTTCTTGGCAGTTGCCGGCTCCGACATCGCGACCTTGAGGGTGTGTTCGAGGGAGTGCTGTCACTTCGAAGGTAAACGTACTCTGAAGAATGAAATATTGCGGGGAACCTCCTCCAAGGATCCGTTGTCGGCGCATTTCTCCCCCAATCTGAACGGTTCATCCTCGCAAAAGGTATCCAGGGAACCCATACACTGTGTTTTCATGTCTATCACTATCACTGAGTCCACAGCATCGTCCCGTGAGCCAAGAAAACTTTTCCGAATTCGAGCCGTGCGGGCAGCCCAATGTGAAAGACTTGGACCACTCTGTTAGCCGGCTGTCCCGGAGGGCAGGAGGGGTCGAGGAACGTGGGTGTTTGTCTAGATGACGGCAGCTGTACAACCAAAGAATTGGTGCGTTCATTCTTCGAGGCAGGAGTGCCCTCGGTGGCATTTTGCCAATTTCCTCTCCCACCAACGATGTAGAGCTCGATGTAGATGTTGCAGTCAGTGTGTACCATGGATACATGTTGCGGGAAACGCACGTGAACCGTACATTCGCTACGTAGAACGAGAGCGAATCACACTTTGGAGTCGCGAGTCTTGAGACGTTCCCCGGAATGCTGATTTCCTGTAGTTTATTCCGAAATCCATCCACATGTCGTCTTCAAGCCCCTTACACGACGTGCACGAGGGTCGTGGCGAACAATATTCCGCTCCCGTAGTCGATGAACCACAATGACGCGCGAGTTAGCCACCCAGAAGAGATGCAGGCGCTTGGGATAATGCCGCTCTGCCTTCGAAATACTGCCTTGTCGAGAGGTTGCGAGGTAGTGCACTACCTTCCGACGCCAGAATCGCATCAAAGGGCAGCTATGGCGTGGAAATAATATTTTAGAACAACATAAGACACTCCAGAAAAAATGCTCCGTTTACAGCAGCTCGAGGCGTTGACCGCACGTTGGCCTAAAAGGACTTGGGGCAAAGAGTAAGTTCAAGGGAGAAAATGGGCCGAAAATCTCTGCTGAACTCAGGTAAAAGAATGTTAAAAACTGCAATACTCTTCAATTATGTTTGACTCTGACGGATAACATCTACGTTTTTTGACGAAGAGGACATCTACGAGAGGTGGATAATCGATGGCTATCGTCATCGAAAAGGAGGAAACAAAGAAGTCCTCACTTCCAACACACCCACAAGTTCTGAAACTTTGTTTCAAGTCACTACACCATGGCTAAGATCCGTGTGGGAAATATTTCGAATGGTTCGACGAGTGTGGGACGCACAAACAATTCTCGGACCAGATACCCTGGCGGATACTGGTCTACTGTAGGCTCTGTCACGATTTGGATTAAAATTGTGGATGGTGTTCCTCGGGACACCTACGACAAACGTGGGAGAGGCCCCACGCCACCTCTTGAAGGACGCCAAGAGGACGTTATTTGGATGGGTCTGAAGCACCAGGGGCATTGGTCATTTGCACCCAACCATGTTGCACCCAACCATGTTGCACCCATTGACATCGGCGTCAGCGATGACTTCAGTCTGATTTTTAACGACCTGGAATTGTCGTCGGATTCTCTCTCGTCAGGGTCCCTCGATTCGGACGAGTTCCCCTTGAAAGAGACCCACCCTCGCAAGAGAAAGAGCAGTGAGTCATTCGAGAACTCTCCTCCCAAATCGCCGACATTCATGGAGTCTCGCACTTCCTCGGCCCATGTTCCTGCCCTGCCGTCTTCGGTCCATGTTCCTGCCCCGCCGTCTTCGGCTTCGGCTTCGGCTTCGGCTTCGGCCCATGTTCCTGCCCTGCCGTCTTCGGTCCATGTTCCTGCCCTGCCGTCTTCGGATTCGGCTTCGGCTTCGGCTTCGGATTCGGCTTCGGCTTCGGCTTCGGCCCATGTTCCTGCCTCGCCGTCTTCGGATTCGGATTCGGCTTCGGATTCGGCTTCGGCTTCGGCTTCGGCCCATGTTCCTGCCTCGCCGTCTTCGGATTCGGTTTCGGCTTCGGCTTCGGCCCATGTTCCTGCCTCGCCGTCTTCGGCGCCGGGCACTCCTCCGGGTACTCCCATCGACCGCACGCAGTCCTCGCCTTCTTCCCGCACTCCTTCGGCCATGGACGTTGCTTGCAAGTTTCCATCTGCCATTGACGTGGTCGTGAAGAAAGTGAAGATGCTGGGCGACATGCGTTCCCTTGTGGCCATTACAGAGCTCTGTGCAATTCGTTGCAAGAAAGTGGCCGAGTTAGCCAACCAAAATATGGTCGACATGGGCGATGGGTTTCTCAGTGAGGCCCCTCTGAACACAAGCCTTGACGAAATCATGCATGAGATTGAGGGTGTCAAAGCAGTGCTAGATATAACTCAGAAGTTTATCAGCTGACGGGTGTATTGTCAATATATTTTTCCTAGTATGTTTCCAACAGTTTTCCTCAGGCCATATTGTTTTTTTACCATTTTGCTCTTGTCGACTAAAAATTTCGATACCGTTAGCTCTTGCCACATCCGGCGACACCTCTTCTTCCCCACGGATGGAACCACCAGAAGAAGAGCCATTTTTTTTCGGGGACCATTATTTGTACGGCGAACAATGGTATTATTACAAGTTTCCCGTGGAGTGGGCCAAAACGCACATCCGGCATACGGGACCGAAAGAATGCATGAATTGTGCCCGGTACGGCACATTGCACGACCGCACCGTGTTTGTTGGATACTGCACGACGTGTGCTGAACATGCCTACCGATGGACACGTGGACACGGATTCGACGGAGACGGACAAGAGAAGCACCTGCTGCGGTCGGACTCCCCCTCGGCATTTGCGTCGTACCTGCGTGATGTGAATGTGGACGACATTCCGCCTTTACTGTGCACACTGGTCGACGAGGACGAGGAAGACGAGGAGGACGAGGACCATCGACAAGAGCCGGGAATTCTAGATTGTCACTTGGAAGGAGGGTATAACGATTATTGACCACACACCTGCGAACACACCCGTGAAAATGGCCGTGGTGATGGTGACAGTGCCTGCGGGAGCATTTCAACGCTTGATTCAAAAGTTGTCATTGGTGTCGGAAGAGTTGAAAGCGCACGTCGTGGTCCAGGCCATGGTCGAGAGGAAATGGGCGATATCGAGAACATTTCCAACACAAGACCCGGACGTGTTGGCCACCCTCTTTGAATACATGATTGCTGCGTATGCCAACGACGCGACCTTTCGGATTTGTCGTACAGGCACACTCATGTCCGTCTATTCAGCAGGTGTACTGTCATCGGACGACGCGACCAAGATTTCGAATCGAGCCATGGAACTGCAGGAGTTGAACGAGACGTGCAAATCTCTGTTTGACGAACAGTACACGTGTGTCAGGGCGACTTGGTTTGTCGACGACGGAAATGTAGAAGCCGCTTCGCAAAGCAGCAGCAGCAGCAGCAGCAGCAGCAGACAGTTCGTAGAGTTTGTGTTGGACCAAAAAACGACGTAAAGACATGAACGTCTATCGAGTATTATACCTACCTTACCATGAACGACCGTGAACAAACCGAGTTGATGAAACGGTTCCCCGCCGTGGAACTTTCTTATGAAACACATAAGAAAGTGTCCGACACCACTGCCACCAAGTCATACGACGTCGTCGTGGCCATTCCCTTTGGGAAAAAGGCGTTTCTGTGGTGGACGTATTGGAAAGACCGGGATGTGTGTTTGTTGTTGGAACTCGGGAAAGACCGACGCGTCATCCACGTGCAACTCTTTGGTGGCGAGGCCGAGACACCGTGGTCGTACGGTACCGTGTTGTATGGTGCAATGGTGGAGACGACGTTTGTGGTGGAAGACGTGTTGCAATGTCGGGGAATCCTGTTGCACAAACAGCCCTTTGGGGAAAAACTGGCCTTTTTCCGCGAGATGATGGAGAATCACGTGATGGTGGGGAGACCGATTGTGTTGCCGTACATGGCCATGGTCACAAGCCATGCCGACATTCCAAGTCAAAAGGAGTTGCCGTACCCGGTCCATCATTTCCAATATCGCAGTTTGACGGAAATTTTGCCGTACATGAACGTGTCGGCGTCAGACAACAAGTCGTCCGCGTCGTCATCGACGGCAAATACGGTGACCCCTGCCCTCGTGGAAGAAAAAGCGCCCCGATGCGACTTTAAAAAGCCACAGTATCGAAAACCCACCGTGTTTGAAGTGCGCGCCGACTTGCAAAATGACATTTATCGGTTGTACACCGATGACAACCGACAGTATTACGGATTGGCCTATATTCCAAATTATCGCACCAGCGTCTTGATGAATGGCCTCTTTCGAAACATACGAGAAAATCGAAATTTGGATGCGCTGGAAGAAAGCGACGACGAAGAGGACTTCCAAGACTGTCGGCCAACCAAATACGTGGACTTGGAGAAACGCGTCTTGATGGAATGTGTATTTCACCCCAAGTTCAAACGCTGGATGCCGCGGTCCGTCGTCGCCCACGACGGGCAAAAGCACAAATCCCTTGTTATCTCTGGGACGAAACTCTAATCTTTGCCCCGCTCCACATTTTCTCTCCGCGGTTTCATCGTACGTCGTCGTTTCATCGTTTTTGGTGGTCGTTTCTTTGACTTGGATTGCGAACGCTTGCGGCGCGTCGTCGTCGTACTCATCAAGAGTTCGTGCTTCTTCTTGGCCTCTTCGGCCAATTTACGCTGCCTTTTTTCCAGGATTTCTTGTATCTTGAGTTTGTGTTGAATCACCAAGTGATTCAGCTCCTCTTGTGTCATTACTTTTAAGAGGTCGGGAGACTTCCTGAGTACATTCATCATCAGACGCCGTGTGTAGTCGGGCGCGTCTGCTTCGATGGGCGAAAAGTGGTCATCGTCAATACGCATCATGTTGGGATGGTTGGAGCGCTTGATGATCGAATGGGCGAGCTCCTCGTTGCGGCGACGGATGGTGCCTGGGCTGCGTCTCTCCAACAACGATCCGTGACTTCCAACGAACATTTCCTCTGTTTCTACGTGGACATGAAGTTTCCACGGAAGAACTTGGTGGAAGGCATGACAATCACGAAACATCCAGTGCATATTGGTCACATTGCTCACATTCCAATGGTTCAGAGGCTGGTTGAAGGTAAAACATTCACTAAACATACGTTGCATGTCGGTCACGTTGCTCACATTCCAGTTGTTTAAAGGCTGGTTGAAGGAATCACACCCATCAAACATTTCCATCATGTTAGTCACGTTGCTCACATTCCATTTGTTTAGAGGCTGGTTAAAGGCGAAACATCCTACAAACATCGATCCCATGTCGGTCACGTTGCTCACATTCCATTTGTTCAAAGGTTGGTTAAAGTCATCACAAAGAGCAAACATTCCTCCCATGATGGTCACGTTGCCCACATTCCAGTTGTTTAGAGTCTGGTTGAAGGTAAAACATTCACTAAACATCTCGTGCATGTCGGTCACGTTGCTCACATCCCACCTGTCTAAAGGCTGGTCAAACCCATTTAAACCAAAAAACATCCTTGTCATGTCGGTCACGCGACTGACGTCCCAGTCATTAATGTGTCCATGCTCCGAGTGGATTCCCGTCTTTTCATCCATATCCCGAATTGCGTGTTGCAGTTGTTCTTTGTTTTCCGGCGTGAAACGCACCATGAGTATACTACCACGTATATATGTACATTACACACAGATTAAACCCCCATGCGGCATTTTTTCTATTTTCTAGGATGACTCACAAAAACTACAAAATACCTCTGTACCCATTTCACGAAACGAAAACCAAATCTATGGGATAAATCGGGCCCGACATACTGCTTTTCAGTCTTTGGGTACAGCACGGAGACACACACCTCATTGGTAGAGGTAGTACTTGCGTCGTATCGAAAGAAGGTTGCAGGTTGCGCGCGAAAAAATGGGGCGCGAAAAGGGGTTGACCACGAAACGTAAAAGTGCGCACGCCGATGGGCCGGGGGTAAAGGCTTCTGCCCCGGCGGCACCCCGAGGTGGCAGCGGCAAGGGCAGCGGCGAGGGACGGAGAAGATATCGTCCCGGACAAAGAGCGCTAAAGGAGATCCGTTTTTATCAGAATAATACTGAACTACTGATTCGACGACTTCCTTTTTCGCGGTTGGTGCGCGAAGTGCAGACGCTCTTCTTCCGCAGACCGTATCGCTGGCAAGCCGAGGCCATGCTTGCGCTTCAGGAGGCGGCTGAGAGTCACATTGTCGGACTCTTTGAGGACGCAAACCTCTGTACGATTCACGCCAAGCGCGTAACCATCACTCCCAAGGACATGCAGTTGGCAAGGAGGATCCGAGGACCCCTTCGCGAGTAGTAGCGGAGAACCTATACTAGCGGGGAACCCAGGTTCCCCAGCTTTGCAGAACCCCGCGAGCGGGGTTCCTAAACCCCTCCTCTTCAGAATCGCTTCGCGATTCCAGACTCCGGGTTGAGGTTGATTCCTGATTATTTTTCGTAAGAAATTCACCAGGGCAAAATCCATGATATGTTTTTTGGTCTGGAATCGCCGAGGCGATTCTGATGACCGGTGGACATAGCTGACCTATACGCTATTCCAGACCCCAACACTTTTTCACGGATTTTGACCTACCTACTAATATAATTTCTCACCAAAAACCGCGCACTTGAGGAGACTCTCTATTTATTTCAACTATACAATCCACGTGCGAGCACTGGCATCTTGGGCATCGACGTATTTGGGCATCCAAAAGTACGGGACGACATTGGCCGCATCGGGGTAATACGCGTCAAACAGGCGTCGATACCAACGTTGTTCGGCCGTGGTGGGCATAGCTGATCCATCGGATAGTGGTGGTGGTGGTGGTGGTGGTGTACTTTCCGTCGTCGATTCCAACGCGGCGGCATGCTCTTGCAGGATTTGAAACAAGGAACGCGTAGTGGCAGTCACGCCGTCGCTAAAGGCCTCTTTCCGTCGCCACAGGACTTCTTCGGGCAAACGTCCATCAAACGCGTTGCGAATCCAAATTTTTTCCATGGCCTCGGGACGATACCGCACGGAAGGAGGCAAGGACAAGTAAAAGGTGACCCAGCCGCGGTCCAGAAAGGGTGTCCGTGGTTCGAGTCCATGCGAAGAAATGCACTTGTCGGACCGGAGCACGTCAAAGGCGTGAATGTCACCGAGCAAACGGCGACATTCGCGGTCAAATTCCAAGGCATGGGGAGCAAACGCCATGTACAAGTATCCCCCCGCCAACTCGTCGGACCCGTCGCCGTTGAAAATGACCTTGGCCTCGCTGTGCTCGCGAATGTACTTGCCGACCATCCAGTTGCCCAAACTGGCCCGCACCGTCGTCGTGTCGTAGGACTCAATGTCCCGAATCACGTGTGGGACTGCATCGACAAAGTCTTGTTCGGTGACGACAATTTCGTGATGGGTCGTGCCCAAATGGTGGGCGACTTTGCGGGCATAGGCCAAGTCGGTGGAGCCGTCGAGACCGATGGAAAACGTTTCCACCGGTGGCAATCCGTGCGTTGTTTGGTACTCCGAGACGAGGGCCGCGACGAGGGAACTGTCGAGACCGCCGGACAACAAGCAGGCAATGGGTCGCTCCGTGGTTGAACAGCGTTTCCACACGGCATCGCGGAAACGACGGGCAATTTCGCACACCATGTTGTTGTTGTCCATATCCGGTTTTTTTCCATCCTCGATTTGTTGGACAAACCCCAGGGTATGATAGCGCACCGGTGTTCCCATTTGCCGCCAGGTCGCCACGGCCTGTTCGGGAAATGTCCACGAGGCATAGGAGCCCGGCGGAAAATGTGCGACACAACCATCATTGTCGGGGGAACACTGCTGGGGAACCTGCGCTGGATGATGCTGAATGTCGGTGAGCATCTTGAGTTCCGACGCGAGTCCCCACATACTGCTGCTGCTGTTACTGCTACTGCTGCCGCTGTGGTCGCCATGGTCGGACGACGACGTCAAACGTTCCAACACGTACAAGGGACGCACCCCAAAGGGGTCACGGGCACAAAACAATTTGGCTTCCAACGCGCGTCGGTCGAGCAAGACAAAGGCAAAGACGCCGTCGAGGACCTGCAGCGTGTACTCGATGCCGAATCGCAAATACAAGTGCAAAATGACTTCGCAATCGGACTGGGTGCGTCCGCCATCGCGCATACCCATGCTCTCGTACAAGGCGCGATAATTGTAAATTTCGCCATTGCAAATGAGCAGGACATTGTCGACTTCGAGCGGTTGGTTGGAACCTGCATTGAGACCATTGATGGCGAGGCGGTGAAATCCAAACACCGTCTCGGGATACGGTGTCGTCAACGACGAATGCTCGGGACCGCGTCCCTGGCCCTTTTCAAAGGCCGTGGCCACTACCGGTTTCGGAATTCCTGCTTTCAGACCATTCAACAAGGCGAAAATACCGCACATGGTGTGTGACCGGGTGTGGAGGTGACTTGTGGTCGCGAGGTGTGCTTGTGGTCGCGTGCATCGTCGTAGTTGTGACATAGAGTGCATCGCCACAACACCTCTTTCTACACTACCGATGAAGCGACGCATTGTGACGAGCAACGCCGCGGGAGCGAAAAAAACTTGTAAAGCTGGCGGCGCATCTGCGGCGGCGGCGGCGTTTGTATTGACGGAAGAGTACAGGGCCCATGTATGTGCCCACGCCTACTTGGGACAAAAGGGCTACACGATTCCAAAAGCCGCGTTGGACCCCGCGGATTTGGTCCAGCTGTGCCGCGAATTGTTTGTCCAGCCCGTGGTGCATTACCAACCGGGCATGCCCACGTCGGGGGACGAACTGGCCTTTCGCGTCTACCGTGACAATCCCAACAAAATCTATGTGCCACGATTTTACGGACTTGAACGGTACGGAGTTCCAACAACTTCCCCGACAAAAGAAGGTGGTGTATCCGAAGGCGACGACATTGACGTGCCCTTTGCCAAAACGTTGCGCGATTACCAAGAACCCATTGTCAAAACATATTTGGACCACGTCGCCGAAAAACGTGACGAAGGATGCTGTGGCGGCATCTTGGAGGTGCCGTGTGCGGCGGGCAAAACTGTCATGGCCCTCCACATTATTTCCCAACTGCGAAAAAAGACGTTGATTTTGGTGCACAAGGAGTTTTTGATGAATCAGTGGATAGAACGCATCCAGGAATTCTTGCCTACGGCGCGCGTAGGCAAGATTCAGGCCCACGTGTTTGACATTGTCGACAAGGACATTGTGCTCGGCATGATACAGACTCTCTTCAGTCGCGACTACGCACCCACCACGTTTGATTCCTTTGGCCTGACGATTGTGGACGAGGTACACCGCATTGGCAGCGAACAATTTTCGAAAACCCTGTTCAAAGCCATGACACGCTACATGTTGGGCATTTCGGCCACGGTGGACCGCAAGGACGACTTGACGCGCGTCCTCTACTGGTTCATTGGTCCGAAAATCTATGAGCAGAAACGCCGGTCCGACGATGCCGTCTGTGTCCAGGCCATTACGTACGTGTCGCACGACCCCGAATTCAACGAGGTGGAACACGATTTCCGCGGCCAGCCGAAATATAGTACCATGCTGACGAAACTGGCGCACTTTGGTCCGCGGTCGGATTTCATCGTGCGTATTCTCCAGGACGTGATTCGGGACCATCCCGCGGCCCAAATCATGGTCTTGGCCCATGCGCGCGCACTCTTGACGTATTTTCACGAGGCCGTCCGACACCGTGGGTTTGCGACTGTGGGATACTACGTCGGGGGAATGAAACAGGCGCAGCTGCAAGAGACGGAGACGAAACAAATCGTGTTGGCCACCTATGCCATGGCAGCGGAGGCACTGGATATAAAAACCCTGTCGATTTTGGTCATGGCCACCCCAAAGACGGACATTACCCAATCCGTGGGCCGCATCTTGCGCGTGAAACATGCCCAGCCCATTGTCGTGGATATCGTGGATACGCACGACTTGTTTCAGAATCAGTGGCAGCAGCGCCGCAGATTTTATCGCAAGTGCAATTACCGGATAGAACAAACGACGAGTTCCACCTACCCGGGAGGTTGGACCACGACCTTTGTTCCCAAGGCGACGGCGACGGCGACGGCGACGGCATGCGCGGCGGTAGACGAAGAAGATGTTCCAAAGTGTTTGGTGCGATGGACAGCCGACGAGGACGAGGACGAGGCTTCTTGACAAAAGCTGTTTGGGATGCGCATTACGGCGTCGTTGCCGAAGGACTACTGGAGGTAGATATCCTCCTCGCTTTTCTCTGTGTAAGATTGTGATGGTTGTTTCGTCTTCCGTACTTTTGAATTGGCGCGTCGTCCTCCTCCACCGAAGGACTTGCCGAAGGACTTGCCGAAGGACTTGCCGAGGGACTGGTGGATATTCTCCTCTTTGATTTCCCCTGACGTTTTCCATATTTTCGAATGGGTGTGTCGTTGGCCGCCGATTTTTTCATGACAATGGCCTGTCGTTGCTCCCCCGACCCCGCCAAATGGATTTGAAACCGTGATTTCGAAACATGATGTTGACGACATATGGCATCGATTTTCTCATCCATCTCCCTTCGTTGTTTCACCGGTTTCATAAATGCAATAATTTGAACATGCGGGTTTTCCACAAAGACGTCCAACAAACGAAACACCAGGGGAACGATGCCAATGAACATGGTAATGATTCTCACGTTTTCAAAGTGTTGTTGCGTCTGTTGAAAATCTTCCACGTTGAATTCCATGGTTTGTCCGTGGTCTCGATACACTTGAAATGCCGGCCTAGGAATCGACGCTATGATTTCTGGCGTCAAGTCCGTTCCGATGACATGTTGCGCTCCAAGATTTAGAAAATGTGACACTAAATATCCTTGACCGCAACCCACTTCTAAGACGCGGGCACGGTCAATGTTTTCTAGTCCAATGTGCTCCATCAGTGTCTTGATCGAACCCGGACGCATGTGATGCACGAATCCGGCGGGTTCGGTATGAATAAATCGTTTGTACCGACGCTGTTCCTCCGGAATGAGGCGGGCCATGGATGAATAACTTCTTTACAGAAGAAGAAGATATTTACGTAGGTTAGGATTCTTTTTTTATAGTTGTTGACACTTGGAACAAGAAGACATGTTCAGGGGTGTCGATGCCATGGGAGCCAGCATGTATCCCGGGGCAGGTGCTGCGGCACCAAACGACGACGAATAATAAAATCCAACAAGCAGCCCCAGGAAAATGCCTAAACCAATGACGAGCAACAAAATTTGATTCATCGTCAGCGTAGGCGTACGGGCAAAGGAAGCCATAGTGTATACATTGGCCAGAGATTATTTTGACGGACTACACTCCAGGGTGCACACCCTTGACGCAATGATGTTTTTTCAGATGACTTTTTTACAGGGTGGAAACCCAAGCTGTGGACAATGGTTGCAGGGTTTGGCGATGAGTATGAAACAAAAAAAAATGTGTGTTGGAATTGCGGCAATCCAAGAACGACAATCGGACTCGAACGAGACAAAGATTATTTTGGGTATTCGACCCTGTTTGCATACAGAGTTGGGACATCGGTTGCATTTCAATTACGAGCACCTTCGTCCAACAAAATTGTCGGACCCTGCCGTCGGTTTCGAAGTCGAATTGTTGCCCTGCCCGCCCAAGCAAACCGAAGACGACGACGACATTGCCGATTTACTGAGCGACGTTGAATTGAGTCGACGCAAGTATGAAGAAGACCTGTTCTAGGAACTTGGGGTTGGTTCCCCACTATTAGGACTTACGTAATCAAAAACATTTCCCGGAAACTGAGCTCCTCACTCTTTTCGAACCGGTCGATGTAAAACTCGACGATGATTTTCACGTCCACGACCAAACGGCGAAGCGGGTCCTCCTCGCCTTGCTCGTTGTCGTCCAGGGACGGATCTTTGCGATTCTTAATCAAACTGTCCAACGTTTTGCACAAGAAAAAGTACAAGTAGTGACCTGGGAAAATGTCCACACTGTAGGGCGAGACCGCCATGATGTAGTCAAACAGCTTGACCCACATATCGAACGGATTCGATGCACTGATGCACAAATCCCGCAAATTGGGAACGTCGTACATGTCAAAATCGCGGGCATACAACTTGTACAGCTTCAACTCGTCGCCTCGGTATTCTTCGGCCAGTTCGTGCATACCCGCAAGAAAACGGTCGTTGAAGACTTCAAACGACAACTCGTACGACCCGTCTTCTTGAACGTCCACGTGCAACAGCGATTTGGACGGCCGTTTCAACGGTTTTCGCAACGGCGACGGTGGCTGCATCGCCGCCACACCTCGGGGCGGAGGTGGCGGTTCCGGGTGGTCTTCCGAGACCAAACAATAGCCGGACAGCGTGTATGGACTTTTGCGAATCAAATAGCGGCTTTTTCGACTGGACGTCGTCGGCGTGGGAGCAACTTCTTCTCCTTCATTCGGCAACGGAATGGTCGCGACGGATTCTACAGACTCTACGGAATCTTGTTGTTGCGGAGCCTCTTTTGGAGCAGCAGCGACCTTTGGCTTACGCCCGCGTTTGATTTTTTGTGGAACGGCCTCGGACATCGATGATTGTATGTATGGATGCTCAAAATACTCGACCTTTGTTTAAGCCCCTTTTTTTCATTTCAAAACTCTGCTGTTGAATTTATATCCAGCTCCGTCGGCTCCGGCTCCTCCTCCTCTTCCTCGTCGACGCCTTCTTCCTCGCCTTCTTCCTCTTCGACGCCTTCTTCCTCGTCGACGGCTTCTTCCTCGTCGACGGCTTCTTCCTCGTCGACGCCATCGCCTTCCACGACAAAATCTACTTCGTCCAAGTAAACTTCGTCGAATGAATCCTCTTCCAGAATTTCGTCGTGGAAGAAATCGGTCAAGCGTTTGCAGTGCAAACGAATGGTATCATTGTCATGTTCAAGAAACGTCGAATTCGACGTAAATGTGAGCCACCTGCGCGTTATCCGGTCGTAGTCACAAGCCACCATTTGCTGAGCAAATGTCGTCGTCAGAGACATGAATGAAAGAAAGAAAATAAGGGTGTGTAACATGGTGTGTTTAATTTTTAGGTTCTTCTTCTTCTTCTTCTTCTTCGTCGTCGCTGGAAACCATCCAATCGTCGTCGTCGCCTTGGTCGCCTTGGTCTGGGGCGTCTTGGGCGACTGGGACTGCGAAGAAGGCATCCGCGTGCTCCACCATTTCTTTTGGCCATTCACCTTTTTCGTTTATTCCTAGTTCAAATTTACGTCCATTTCCCATAAAGGTTTCATACTGGATGACATGTTGTTCCTCACTGACTGCAGTCATCATTTTTCCCAACAAAGAAGACGATACTTTCTTCGGAACTTGTTGCTGCCTTTCTTCATTTCCCTCTGTAGTCAACATTTGACTCACATCTGCACATTTCGTAAGTAATCCACCCGACTCTCGTGGCGCCTTGTGGGTTTCCAACGAGACTGGTTCCAGACGTGCCGGAATGGCTTTTCCTCCAACAGTAATAGTAAATCGACCATTTTCATCTCGAGAAATATCCACCTTCTTTTGAGAAAGTAGTAAGGTCGCCATTTCTTCCGAAAGCCGCAACAACGTGTAATTCATCTCAGACATCTTCACTGCGAGGTAGTGTTCGAAGGTGTGCGGTCCGTCCAACAATGTTAGACGATAAAACAATGAAATGAGAGCTCCGCAAAAGAACAAAACCCGTTTCGCGAAAAATGAGGTGTGTTCGAGGGTGTGCTGTATAACAATGTAGACTCAACCAATATTAAATGAATAATTTCAGCCATGTCCACCGGTCATCAGAATCGTGCACAAAAAAAAGTTCAGATTTTGCCCATGTAAATTTTCTTACGAAAAACAGTCCCGCTAAAGAATTTGATACCAAAAAAAAGTGGTGGCATCAAAGTAAAAAACTGTACTTATTAGTATGTACAAATTGCTAGTACGACGACGTACGATAGCACTGCCAAGGCGATGGCCACCACCCAAATCGGTACTACCGTCTTATTACGGTATCCCAGACCAAAAGTGCGAAATTCACCTTCATTTCCGTACGCGAATCCTGGCTTGACATAATGAAACAGGAAAAATGCGACCAAGAAAAGGACAATGGCCACGCTCGACTTGTGTAAACGAACGTAATCTTTGGGACTCATCATATTGGTCTCCTATGTTATTTTTCTGTCTTTTTCCCTCCTACACTATATCGCTAAATTCTTTTGGCTTTTCGTCCCGCATTGACAACGGTGCCACCGCTGCTTACCGAGAGTGAGCCGGGTTGATAAAACACTTTGGCATTGTTACTAAAGAGACTCGCCATGGTGAATGGAAATGCTGCCATTGCTGGGGGAGCTGCCGGTCGCACATAGGTCGTGGGATTCCCCGGACTGATGAATTTGATGTCGGACAAGCCCGGCATCTATGATATACATACAGGTGAGAGACAAAAATTTCACTTGGGCTTCTTACGCAACGCCTGTGGTTGGACATCTTCTAACACGAGTTGAAATTGGTGACTCCGTCCCACACAATGTTTTGTGACGATGCCCATGTCTTTTTCTCACACGTGCCGCCTACCCATTCCGGATCTTTAAAATTGACTTTGAAAGTGGTCATCTGCGAACTCGGGTCGGTCACGATGGAAAGACCGGGGGTATATCCGGGTAGTCCCTTGGTCGTATTCAGCGCATTCAAGGTAGGAAACCCATTTAGCACATTCGCCGTTTTGTCCACATACTTGACAGTTTTTTTCCCGTCTTTATCGGCGGGACCTTCGACCTTGTACGCTTGGTTAGGTGCTACACAAAACGACCCGTCGTACGTCCAGTAATCGGGACATTGGTTCGCCACGGGGGGATACACAAGAATGTTGGCCTTTTTCCCCATGAGAATACCGATAATTGTCAATGCTAGAATCAAGAATATGATGGTCACGAGAATGGTGATTTTGTAAAAAGCTTCCATCTCGCAAAAAAAGTACTGTATATACTATACAAGCATATGATATTTGGCACAGAATACAACGACGACGCGCCTAAACTGATTTTGAGCAAGTACAATGGGCGTGTCAACATTGCCGAACCGGAAGACCCCAACGCCACCTTTCGCATGTTCGAGCGACTCCACGTCAACAGCAAGACGTCGGCCTACCGCGATGCTCTCGTGGGCGAAAGCGAATGGAGCAGCATCGCCGAAGACTACTTTTCCGCGGCCAATATCCAGTCCATCCAGGAGGCCTTGAAAAGCGGCGTCTACCGTCTTTCCGAGGGCAAATTCGTGTTGGGACCTCAAAATGCCGACTTTTTGAAAATTCTCATGCGCAACATTTACCTGCAAAACGTCGAATACGATGCACGCACCCCTGCCAAGTCGCAGGTGCAGCAGTTGAACCAAATTGTGTTGGAACAACTCGTCCCTAAACTCCACGCCGAGTGCATCGGATACGCCAAATATATGCAAGACCAGAGTTCCCTCGTGGTGCCCTTGGAAATGCCCAAGGCCACGGACCGCGATTACCGACCTTTGGAATATAAATTGTGGTGATAACCAACAAACTTTTTTGGAAACACTCGCCGATGGCGATTCGTTTGCCCAAATGTAGTCAAAATGGACTGAACATTTTCTATTCATATTTTATACATTTTCGGTGCCCGATGTTTCCAAATGCAAGCTCGCCACCTCAACCACAACGACCACCTTTCAACTCACAAAGGGCTTATACAACTAATAGCCAGGGAATGTCCTCAGATGGACCGAGAGTTTATCAAACCGAAGGGTCATCACAGAACAGTCATCAATTTCCAAATACAATGTCACAACGAGATATGAACTCATCAAGGGCTTATAATACACCTAATGGCCAGGGAATGTCCTCAGATGTACCTCCTCCTCCTGATGTTCGAATCGAAGGGAAGATAACGCTTGGTTCTCAAACTTATGAATTCACAGACGTAATGATATTTAACGAAAACTTTTATATTAATATGATCGTTGAAATGCCAAATAAAAGTACGTTTGAAGCCGATATGTATATTAACGACAGTTCACAATTTTACTTTGCTCCATGTATTAGACACAAACGATACAGGTATTATCCTAATGTCAAACCATTTTCGGGACGCTTTGATTTAGGTCTAGTTATTAAAAAACACACAGAAATGTATGAACGGAACCAGAAAATAATTTCAAGCAACTTTTGGAATAATGCTAAAATTACTATCAAAGGTACCGTTATGAGTATAGAAGAATTTTATCAAATGTATACCGGGGAAGAGTTAAAATATTTTTTAGGTGGAAACAGAAAATCAAAGTCGTTAAATAGAAGAACTCGTAAATCAAAACCGGCTGTATTATAGTTAGAGGAAGCTCCGACACTACAAGCAAGTTATAACGGCGGCCGTAAACGTCGCTCTAAAAAAACGATGAAAAGGAGAGCGAATGGCAAAAAGAGGAAACAAACGCCTCGTCGTAAATGAAATGAGATAAAACAATCACCCGCAATTTGTTAAACCAACGACAAAACCCGCTACGCGGGTTCAACGCAACCAGACCTCGAGGTCTGGTTGGTCATTGCCACGACAGAACCCTTCGGGTTTGTCGTGGTTCGTCGTGGTCAATGACCAACCCAGACCTTGTGTCTGGGTTGTGTTTACATCTGCAACCATGTGTCGCACATATAACACACCCTTGAGCACAACCTCACGCCGGGCATTTTCTTCCAACACGTGGACATTGTTGCATCTCGGCCAACGTTGGAGCGAGTTTTTCCAACTCCAAGGGTCCCGGAGACCCTTATCCGAAAGCCGTCGTGAAACCACTCCTGCACCCAGTCCTCTGCGACGAAATCGCTTCGTCGTACAAGAACACGAATCGACTGTGGATTCCTACAATGATTACGACCAATTCTTGTTTACAGATGACATGGACGACGACGAGGAGGAGGTGGAAGAGGAGAAAGAGGACCGAATGACGGGGGAGGAAATGCTGAGATACATCGACCAACAACGTCATTCCAACACGTGGTTCGAATCACGATGATCTAGGGAAAAAGTTTGCAAACATGTTTCATCTCTTGCGTTTGTTTGTATTTTGAAGCTAACATCGTTCGTCGTCGCAAGTTGCATTTCAAACAGGCCAGGACAACATTGTCGCGATTGTGTCCCAACATATTGTCGAGCCGTTCCAGTGTCCACTGCCGCGGCTCCCGCTGAAAGTCGTACAAGACTTGTACGTCTTCCTTGCAGTAATAACAGGTCAGGGGATTCAAGAGGTTCAGCACATCGCGAAAGGTGACGAATTTGGCGGGGTCGTAGATGTCTTTGTGCTGGTCCTGAGATTTGTACCCCCCGATTTTCGCCAAAATCTGTTGGTGGACTCGCTTGGCATCCGCAGTTTGCTCCGTTTGTATTTGTATTTTTGTGTCCGTCGATGGCTCTGGCTCTTGAAGCCAGTGCGGTAGCATGTTGGATTGTTGGTCCGTGACCCCTTGCCACCATTGGGAATGCGTGACGACGCGTTTGATTCTGGGCTTGGGTGTCGTCACCTTGGTGGTGGTTGACTTGTCAAAAGCCAAGGTGACGGTTTTGGCACTACTGTCGGAGGACGTCGTTGCGGCAGCTTCCAAACGTTCGAGCCTCGGAGCGTCGACGTGTGGAAAAATGATGCGTTTGGTTGTTGTCGTTGTCATTTCCTATACATACACAGAGAAGAACAAACAGGCTTTAAACACAACCCAGACACAAGGTCTGGGTTGGTCATTGACCACGACGAACCCGCGTGGTGAAGAGACATGATTTGTTCGTTCTTCTAAGCAGTGATCCTCCTATTTCCTGGTATTAATATCCAAATAATTAGAACAACCCAACATTAATTATTTCAATTTTTACACCTTTTTTCATTTAAACCTTTAGATATTTAAAACGCCGATTTTTAATGTTCTTAAATTGTTATGATTGTTTATTGTCCGGATGAACAATTAAGGGGGGGGGAGATATTATACGTTGTCACAGACCCCATGTTTTTCAAAAACACATTTTCTTTTATTACAAATTCATATTTTTTATCAGTTTCTATATTTTCCAATTGTTCGTAAACATCACTGCTAATTTGTATTGTATCTATTTCTGCAGTTGATTGTAATCTTGCCGCCATATTTACGGCATTTCCAACAACACATAATCTTGGTAATTCATTTCCTAATATTCCAATACTAACACTTCCTATATTTATTCCAACCCGAATACATAACGGAATATTATCAGGTGTTTTTATTGTTTTTACTTCTTTAATAATATCTATCGCAAATGATAGCATTTCGTTTATAACACTTTTATGGTTTATAGTATTTCTAAAAATATCACCCACCACCATGTATGCATCACCTATCGTTTCTATTTTTTGTAAATGTGAATATTTTTTTATAATTTTATCAAAAGAAATATAAATATGGTTAAGTAATTGAAAAATAATGGCGTCATCATATTTTTGTGCCAATTCTGTATAATTAACAATATCGGTAAAAAGAACACATATCATATTAAATTGTCTTGCACCAGCACCAGCACCAGAACTAGCAATATATTCTTTATCAAATCCAAATGGCAGTATTTTATTTAATAATTCTTGTTCTAATATGGTTTTATCTTCAGGTAGTTTTGATAAAAGCCTTGTTTTTGAAAGATTAATTAACATCTCACACTTCGGCGTTATAACATTAATTTCTGATTTATATTTATTTATATGCGTTATCATGTAAGATATAAATTGAACAGATTGTAAATCTATATTGGTTATTTCCGCTTTATCTTTCGCAATATAATCATCTATAATTATAGATACCGTCAATTTGCCTATCATATCGGCAAACAAATAATATAAATTAACAGTGTAGACGTCGGTTAATTGAAACAATTCAATTGTATTTAATAAAGCAAACATGCTCCATATACACAAATAAATGTTCGTAAACATTATATTACGCTTTTCATATAAAGTTTTCATAAAAAATAGAATTAATACCCATGAAACCCCTTTAAAATAATAATAAATTGTTGTATTCTCGTGCGAATAAATAAATACATTTATTGCCACAGGAATAACATGACAATGAATATTTATATCTCGTAATTTGATAGTATTAATATCGCAATATATTTTAAGCATTAATGGTGTCGCAAATAACCACATTATATTTCTACTAAACTCATGTTGCGATATTGTCATATTGACTTTGAAAAGAGTATTCATTGTATATTTTATATAGACCAATGCTAATGCGGTTAAATATCTATTTATTGATTTATGAGATACAATTTTGCTTATAAAATAAATAGAATAAAAAGTTAGCACAAATAAATTTAGGTTTGTTATAGAGTAATAAAAATTACTATTATTTTGGATTAGTTCGTTATTTAATGTTGTAGAATAATTGGATAAGTATAATTTATTCAAAATATCATCCGCATTACAATATAAGAAAACATATAAAATTAAATATAACATATATACATTAAGAGTGGCATTATTCTAAGTCGTTTCGCCTAAATTGTACCGTACGACGCAGAAATGAACCATCTGACGCAAAAATGAACCGCACGACGCAGAAATGAAACTGTACGACGAAAAAATGAACCATATGACGGAAAAATGAACCATATGACGGAAAAATGAACCATATAGTGGAACGGAGGACTACACCCCCTAAATGTCCAACATCGAAAACCGGGATTTTGCCAACATTTTTTCTCAGTAAGGCGTTTTCGACACATAGACGCGATATTTTTTACCCGACTTTCGTAACAATCCCAAAACGGACGTTCAAAAAAACGCATTTCCCAAAAGTTTTCCATAGATTTCCATTTTGTACATTTTTAAACCCCCAATAAATGTCCAAACACGAATTTTTTTCATCAAATCTTGGGCAACGTTTATTTTCAGGGGCGAGCGAAGCGAGCCCATATCCAAATTCCGTAAGGAATTCATTTGAGGGATATCCATTTTAAGTGTCATTACTTACTGTAAAATGGATTGATGAGAAAAGTGTATCAAAATGGCTCACAAAAATATGCCAAAAAGAAAATTAATCGGTTTATCCGTCCCTGAAAAAGCCTCCTTGTTGGAATGTTGGAATGAGTCTCGACCAGACAGGACCAGCCGTTTCACTTGCCTAGTGACTAGTCGTTCTGACCCAGGGACTTTCTTTCCAGGGCCCAGGACCCAGTCGTTCCAACATTCCAACAAGACATGAAATATGATTTAACTTTTTTACATTGTCAGATTTTCTGATAGAAAGTGTGTGAAAAGCACGAAAGCTCCACCAGAGACTTTTTTCCAGGCTTCCAGGCTCTACTGACTCTTTGTTGGATTGTTGGAAAGTCTGGGGAAGCCCGCCGTTTCACTTGCCCAGTGACTATTCGTTTCGGCCAGGGACTTTCTTTCCAAGGTCCCTGGGGTGTGTGCGCGTTCCAACAATCCAACAACAGAGAGAGCCTTTCTTTCGTGCTTTTCGCACACTTTCTATCAGAAAATCTGACAATATTTTGTGTCTTGTTGGAATGTTGGAACGACTGGTTCATGGAGCCCTGGAAAGAAAGTCCCTGGGTCAAACGACTAGTCACTGGGCAAGTGAAACGGCTGGTCCTGTCGGTGTGTCATTCCAACAATCCAACAACAGAGAGAGCCTTTCTTTGTCCTTTTCACACACTTTCTAAAAATGTAACAAGTTACAATGTCGATACTGGGTCTGGTCACATCCCGCGAATATCCCAAACCAAATCCATTACGAAGATTTGCACACAGGCTCGCTTCGCTCGCCCCCCGGAAGGTCCCCATTGGGGAAGGGTTTGAATGCCCCAAAAACGCACGGTCCCAACAAGGCCATTATCTTCACATTCATTTCCAGCCCTCGGGGAACATACCGCTGCGGAATCTTCATTACCAAAGCACCACACATTTTTACAAGAGAGAGGGTGGGTGGGTGTTCCAACATTCCAACAGAGAACATCCTAGCTACCTCCAAAGAAACGGAAAAACTTTTTGGTCGGGGAACCCACCCACGGGCGGGTTCGTTTCACACCACAAACCTATTCCGACATTCATTCCGACATATTGGAAGGCTTTGGAAGGGGGGTGAATATCCCGAATCGCACAGTTTCAATACGGCCATTTTCACGACACACGGTCTGGTCACATCCCGTGGGTATCCCAGACCATCTCCCTTACGAAGATTTGCGCACAGGCTCGCTTCGCTCGCCCCCCGGAAGGTCCCCATTGGGGAAGGGTTTGAACGCCCAAAAAACGCACGGTTCCAACATGGCCATTATCATCACATTCATTTCAATCACACTTTCCGACACGAGAAAGATGATTCTCGCACTGAAAGAAGAAATTGGGATACCTGGAGGGTACCCCTCAGAAAAAACGTTGCCCAGACTTTGATGAAAAAAATCTCGTTTTGCACATTTTTTTGTCCAAATATTTGTCAAAAATGAAAGCCAACAAGAAAAGTTTTGAAAAGTCGATTTTTGGGAAGCCCCATTGAGGGTTCCTTACCAAAGTCAGGTAAAAAATCGGTAAATCGATGTCTGAAAACGCCTTACTGAAAAAAAAAGCGGGGGGAAAATCCCCAGAGTCCGTTTGTGACAAATATTTGTCCAAAAAAATGTCCAACCCATTTTGGGTACATCGGAGCCATTCGTAAGCCAGTTGCAGTACACCCAACTCACAGTTGTGACATGTCTTCGTAACGTGACTCAGTTTATAGGTTGGACTCATCGATTGGATTATTGTATCGCGAAATTGTTTGACATTTTTGTTGGCATACATTCACGTAACAACCAGCATCTGTTGCTACGTCACATTTGACATACAATGGCTCGACCATACATGTAGTATTTCCCGACATTTGGACGCGTCCCAATCGCACGGACTACCGTGTGGTGGAATCGTACCCATCCGCCATCCCATGACACGAAATTGCTCCGATATTGTGGTGTATTTTGGAAATAACGGACAACATCCCTGTTACGTACTGCAGTAACATTGCAAACTCTTTTGTACTGTGGATGTCGCAGGTGGATGGCTCGATGGCTCATCCAATTCCTACCACAAAATGGGTATGGAATTTTAGGCGGAAAAAAAGAACTTGAACACATTTCTCGTGAAATATACATAACAGGCAAACGCAATTTTAGCAAAAATGTTGAAGTGTGACTGTGGCTTTCGATGCGACCGGATGTACAATTTAGAACGCCATCGCGCATCGGAACGACACGAACGTAAATTGAAGGAAGTGAAGCGAGAATTGTCCGAGGTGAGGGAAGATGGAATGTATACATGTGGGTTTTGCGCATATTCTACCAAACTCAAATCGAATTTCAAAAAACATGTACTGTCTTCCAAACATCAAGTCCGCATGGCCAAACAATGTGATGGTCCGTATTGCAAAACAGAAGAAAAAGTGGAACATGAGCCTGCTATCGACGATGCATTTGTAAAAACCGTGGAACAAAGATTGGATGAGACGACGGCTGCTATAGCCAAGGTGTCTGCAGAAATGAAAACATTAACTTCGGCAAAAGTGGCGGCAGAGACGACCGAGGTACAAGCAAAGCCAGTGAATTTGATGGATGTGATGGAGTTGTTTTTGAAATCTCAGCAACAACACACGGACATCATACTCAAATCGCTTACCGAACGAGTATTGGCCACCCAGCACTTGGTTCTGCAGCAACAACCACAACAACCGCCCATTCAGCAGACGGTCATGATGGAGAACAATCAAAGTAACAGTCAAAACACGTCCAACAGTCACAACAAAAAGTTTAACTTGAATTTCTTTTTGAACGAAGAATGCAAGAATGCCCAGAATTTGTCCGACTTTGTGAAAAACGTGGTGATTTCCATGGAAGATTTGGAACATTTGGGGGATGTTGGATTCACGGAAGGGATGACCAAGATTTTGACCAAGGCGATGAAGGAGAAGGAAAAGACGGACCGCCCGATGCACTGCTCTGATGTGAGGCGGGATACGATTTATGTGCGGAAAAACAATGCATGGGAAAAAGACGACGACAATGAAGAAACTGCGACGGCTATCAAACACATTGCCCATAAAAACATGAAGGCTTTGAACGAGTGGAGCAACTTGCACCCCGATTCCACCGTCGCGGACACACACGACTACAATCGTTGGCAAGACATTTCACGCAAAACGTATTCTTCTGACCCGAAGGTGATTAAAAAGTTGGTGCATCATTTGGCGATGGTGACTGCCATCGATAAACGGGAAGAAGACTTTCTTTAGGCAATACAAACGTGAAACGAGAAAACCATGTTTTCATTTCGTCAGCAACAGATTCGCTATGACGACATGAACGAAATTTTCCCCAACGTCTTTGTTGGGAATCATCATGCGGCCGACGCATTCGGTGCGCAATTCGACATGGTGGTGAACTGCACGCCGAACTTGCCGTTTGCGGACCGGAAAGTCTCTGATCCGGGCATCTGCGTCCGCATATCCATCGACGACCATCCCAGCCGGAATGCGGAAATGTTCATGGTCGCGGCCAATGCGGGCGTGTTGGAAAAGATGCACGAGATTCGCACGGCGAATCCGAAACACAAGATTTTGGTGCACTGTATGGCGGGAATGCAACGGTCCTGTGCCATTGTGGCGTTTTACATTATGAAATATTTCGGCCTGTCCCTGCCGGATGCCATGCGGTGCATCCAACAAAATCGGCCGATTGCGTTTCAGCCGCAAGCCACGTTTTTGCCCGCTCTGCAAGAATTCGAACGACGGCAAAGCGAACAACGCTGGAAATCGATGTGAACCGCACACCGGTGAACACACCTCACCTCACAATGTCCGAGCGTCAACAGATGCAGACATTGGGCACCCAGTTCCACCGTCTTCCGCAAGACGTACAACGGGTCATTCTGGATTTTTTAGTGCGTATTGGACCCTTGTTTCGTCCATGGACGGATCCGTGGCCCCTCGTACGCAAAACGATATCGGACAACAAGATTGAAACCATGTCTGGATCTGAGTGGCTCGGCTGTGGACATGAGATGGAATTTTTTTTAGGTCGAAGTAACGGACGACATTATATCATGTGTTCTGAATATACTGCACGCTGTATGAAATGCAGTGATGTACCATGTTACTACCATTGGAGGTCGACTCGTTTGTATAAGACTCAATCCTGCACCGACGTTGGAAATGATTTGCCGCGAGCATTGATCGAATTTTATCTAGCAGTGTTAGATTTCAAAATTCGCGTCGGGCTTTGGTGTGTACCTGTTGGCAAGCCCGTTTCACAAACAAAAAATTTATATCTCTCTTATAAATAAATAAAATCAATTATGCTTGCCATGGTCAAACGTTTGGTCGTGTCGTCGGTGATGCTCCTGTTGTTGGACTTCATCTACCTGAGTTTCAATCGACACGAACTGGAAATGCAAGTGGTCAACATCCAGCGGGTGGTGATGGAGATGAAAATGGTCCCAACGGTCTTGTGTTACCTGTTGTTGATCGGCGGTCTCAACTATTTCATTTTGAATCGCCAGCGCCCCATTCACGAAGCCGTCTTGTTGGGAATCGTCATTTATGGTGTGTATGATACAACAAGTTTGGCCATCTACAAGAAATACAAATGGAACATTGCCGTCATGGACACGCTGTGGGGAGGAGCCCTCTTAGGGCTGACCACGGCCACGGTGTACGCCCTCGTTTGAAACAAAACGGTCGGAAGCTGGTAACTAGGAGTCGGAATGTCGAAATGTCGGAAACGCCTTGTCGTAAAAGTTGTCGTAAAAGTTCTTCCGTGGAGTACGAGGAGGAGGATGCGAAGAGGAGGAAGACTCCTGAGGAAATGCAGAGCCATAGAAAGAATCACTCATAATTTCAGCCAAAGGTGTCTTCGCCGATTGGAATTTGAAACGTTCATTCAACAAGGGTTGTACAGAATGAGGAGTTTTCCGAACCACGTCTTCTTGTTTTAGCAACAAGTTCTTGAACATGTCCTTGAAAATGGGGTTTTGTCCTTCTTGTGCCAAGAGGTTTTTAAACAGATCAATTTCGATTTTGTTTTCATCGCCAAACGTTTTATTTTCAAATGCATCGTTCAATGTACGCAGGCGCTCCGCGACGGCCACAAACAATTGTTTGTTTGTGGGCGGAAATCTCAATTCCATCAAATTGGTAAAATTGAAGTATGCTTGTAACATCTCTTGCGGCAATTGCAATGTGAATTGTTTTTCAAAGTAAGTGACGAGTTTGATCATATTTTTATCATACTGAGGCTCTTTTATGTGGCGTTGGTTGAGACGGGACTGACCGTGCTCCAACACATATAACAGACGCATATCGATTCCATCAAAGTTATTGTTTTCCTCCCACGACGTCGTGTCATGCAACACTTGCAGGCGAAACTCCCCACGAAAAATTTCATCCAAAGTAGTTGTAAACTCAATCATGAGTCTCATCAGGTTGTCAACGTGACCGTGATGATTTTGATCATACCAAGACTTTTTTCGTGGTGCGCACGTTCGAAACCAATTTACCTGGACCCAGAAATGGGTTTTGAAATCTTTGCGCCCATCTTTCTGTTGAGGCACGATGGAAAAGTAAAGGCATCGTCGAATTTGGAAATTCTTGATACCCTTGAGGCCATCCACATAGACCTCGATGCAATCGATAAGCTCCTTTTGCCCATATGCATTAATGCATTCCTTCGAAACATATTCAATCGTGTGATCAAACTTGAGTTCGTCGAAACAGGTTTTCATCGTGGTGCTGATATCCGCCAGGTAAGTTTCCAATTCCGAAGGTTGTTTCGCAGTTGTCATTGTATGCAAAACGGGCTTTCCGACAGGTACACGCCAAAGCCCGTGCGATTTTTGCAAAACGGGCTTTCCGACAGGTACACGCCAAAGCCCGTGCGATTTTTGCAAAACGGGCTTTCCGACAGGTAACCAACAGGTAAGACAAAGCCCGTGCGATTTTTGTGTGGTGTGTTCAAGGGTGTGCTAGAATCGAGACGGTTATGTCCTTTGAAACTATAAACACAATTGTCTATCGCCACGTGAACCCTAAAAACTAAAGATTTGATTCACACACACACACACACACACACACAATCCTTGTTTATTGCCCTAAAAAACAAAGATTTGATTCACAATCCTTGTTTTCCTTTTCACAATTTACAAAAAATCGCTTTGGCGCGTTGCTTAGCGAGGTTCAACTCAACCACTCACTTGGTGTGCGTCTTTTTGGGACGTTTGGAAGGGTGCTGCTCGGTAGTCGATGAAACCACGCGCTTGCTCTTGGTCCCGGAATGGATTCCCTGATGTTTGGACACTGTGTAGGCATCGTACTCTCGTTCAAACGCGTCCAATTCTTGCAACCACATGGTCTCGAGCGTTGTTCCCAGTAACGCCAGCAGGTTTTGTTCGGCATCGGCCTTTTCCTTGAGGATGCGTTGGACGTGTTCGGCGGTGACGGAATCCATCGACATTTTCACCAAATATTTGAAATCGCCATCAATCGGGTCAAATCCGTGTTGGAGCAACAAGGTTTCGACTTCCACGGCGGATTTTTTGCGCAAATCAATGGTTCCCTCCAGAGTGGCCAAAATGAACTTGGCCTTGCCCGACAATTTCTTCAGACGATATTCCAGGTCAGCCACGAGAGCGGCTTTGCGTTTGGCATAGGTGGCCATGCGGACGGGAACAAAGGCCGCGATGATTTCTTGTACCGAGTCGTATTTGTGGAGTCGCTTGTCCTGGTCAAAGAGATGCATGTTGGTGTTGGACACCGTCGTCGAGAGTTTCAACAATTTTTCGACGCCATTGATGGCGTGGTTGCTGCCGTGGTTGCTGCCGTGGTTGCTGCCGTCCAACGAGACGGTGCTTCCCCCCACTACCCCTTCGAGTTCGGTCAATTTGCCCTTGGGGAAGACGACGGTAATGTCGACGACCAATTCGGTGCACATGGACGTGAAATCGCGAATGACGGGGGGAGACTTTTTGCCCGTTTTGGCATCGACAATGCCGTCCATGAGACTCTCCAAAAAGGCAATGTAGGGCATGGTCCAGGTGCCCACAGGCAGTTCCGTGATGCGAATCTTGTCCTCGCCCAAGACGACGTACTTGCCCTTGACCAAAAACTTTTTCTCGGCCACGCGTTGGACCGTGCCAGTGAAACCCTCGTAATAGGGCAAAAAGTCCTCTTCCTCCTGAGCAGGTTGCATCAATTTGTTGCGCAAGTAGCGGACGACTTGTTTTGGCGAATACGCGGGAATGTTGCAACTGAATCCCGTGCCGATGCCCGAGATGCCATTGAACAGGACAAAGGGCAAAATGGGCACGTAAAACTCGGGCTCCACGGGCGTGCCATCGTCGTCCAAATAGGTCAAGACTGCATCGTCGGCCTCGGGAAACAAATGCCGCGTCAGAGGATTCAACTGTGTGAAAATATAACGCTCGGATGCACTGTCGTCGCCGCCCTGCAAGCGGGTGCCGAATTGGCCGTTGGGTTCCAACAAGTTGACATTGTTGCTGCCGACAAACGTTTGTGCCATGTTGACAATGGCACCGTTCAACGACGCCTCGCCGTGATGGTAGGCGGAATGTTCCGACACGTACCCGGAAAACTGGGCCACCTTGATTTCCGTCGTCAGTTTGCGTTTAAATGCGCAAAACAGGATTTTGCGCAAGGACGTCTTGAGCCCGTCGACCATGTTGGGAATGGAACGTGCGCAATCGTAGATGGAAAAGTGGCGGAGTTCCTTGTTCATGAAACTGTCGTACGAGACGGCCGACAATGACGTGTCCAAAAAGGCCGTCTTGTCGTACTGTTCGAGCCACGTCTTGCGGTCATCGGCGCGCTTCTTGTTAAACACGCTGTCAATGGCTGCATCGCTCCCGTCGCCCTCGTGTTGGAAAAGCACGGATTTGCGGTCGCGCATGTACTCTTTGAATTCGGCCGAGGTGGACGTGCCGAGACCCTTGAAGTACTTGATAGTCCAGCCGGTGGCCGCGGAACCCACGAGCGAGTCCTTCCAACGCAGATACTCGCCGTCGTTGTAAAAGAGCAGCGTCTGTTGCCCCTTTTTGGCGCGGAGAATGGGCGTGTTCATAAAGGCCAAGAACCCGGGGATTTTGAGGAGCGAGGGCCACTCGACGTGAAACAAGTTGATGACGAGGCCCTTGATGTGGGAGCCGTCCAAATCCTGGTCGGTCATAATCAAGACTTTGCCGTAACGCAGGGCCTGTTGGACATCGGCGAGGGACTCGTACATCCGTCCCGCCTCGAGACCCAGCACCTTTTTAATGTCGGTAATCTCCTTGTTTTCCGACACCTTTTTCACGGATTCGCCGCGGACATTGAGCAACTTGCCCTTGAGGGGGTAAATGCCGACGGTGTTGCGGTCCTCGCTGGACAGACCAGAGACGATGCCCGACAAGGCCGAGAGCCCCTCGCACAGAATCAAGACGCAGTCCTTGGAATGGTCCTTGGTGCCGGACCAGTTGGCGTCGATGAGATTGGCAATGCCGCGAATGTTCTTGGTTTTGGTGCCGTCCGTCTTTTTGGCAAGACGCCCCTCCTTGGCCTCGCTCAAGGAGCAGGCCATGTCCATGATGCCCATTTTGGCCACCTTTTCGACAAAGGCGTCGGACACGACACAGGACGAACCAAAGCGGTTGGGCGCCGTCGACATGAAATCCTTGGTCTGGCTGTCAAACGTGGGATTTTCAATGTCGCACCGCAGAAAGAGAATGAGCTGCTCCTTGATGGAGGACGGCGACACCTTGATCTTCTTCTTCTTTTCAATGTAGTCGGCCAACTTGCGGGTGAGCTGTCCCAAAATGTAGTCGACGTGTTTGCCGCCCTTGAAGGTGCAAATGCCATTGACAAAGGAGACGTGCATAAACTCGCCCGAAGTGGACAAGGCCACGGCATACTCCCAGCGTTCGTCGGGACGTTCGTAGATGCGCTTGGTCTCGTCCTTGGCACCAACGTACAAATCGACGTAGTGCTGGAAACTTTTGACGGGCACGGGGGAAAAGGTGGTTTCGCCGGGACCCTTGAAGATGACCTTGACCTTTTTCACCGTTTGGTCCGTCAGAGCCGCAATGTCGCAGACGCGTTTTTTGAACAAGTCGACCATGTCGGCCGACAACTTGTTGGGAAGGCCGAGACGGGCATAGTCGGGCAAAAAAGTGACGCGGGTAAATGGTTTGGTCGTTTTGGGCACCGAGGTAATCTTGGGTACGCCAATGACGTCCAAATTGTTGCGAAACTCTTGTACATAGCGCAGGCCGCGCACCGCATCGACGGTTTCGATGCGGCCGTAGGTGGACCACACAAAGACGAGCTTGACCCCGAATCCGTTTTTGCCGCCGACAATCTTCTTTTCCGTCTTGTCGTAGTTGGTCGAGGTGCGCAAATGTCCAAAGACCATTTCGGGAATCCAGACGCCCGTTTCGGGATGTTTGGCCACATCGACGCCGCTGCCGTCGTTGGTCAAGGTCAAAGTCCCGTCGGCATCGATGGCCACGGAAATGGACGAGACAAACTGCTTGTCGGACAGCGGCGAATGGAGCATGCGGATGACGTGGTCGCGGCAGTTGACAATGGACTCGTCAAAGAGCTTGTACAAGGCTGGAACCCACTCCATGTCCTTGGGGACAATGTGCGACGATGACTCCTCAAAGACCCACATGACTTCGCGCGACACCTCGGTCGAGCCCACGTACGTGTCGGGATTGTCCAACACATGCTGCTTGTCCGTCTTGGACTGGTAATTGCGGGCCAAGGCTGCGTCGTCCATGGTGTGCAACCGGAGGTGTCAAACCCGAGAAGAAACTGCAAGCAATGAGCTTTTACGATTTTATTTTGTCCAGCTATAACAAAAACAAACACCTCGCAGATGCCGTGTCCGCGTTTGATTCCATCGCAGATACATGAAAAAATGGAAGCGTTGAAGCATATTGGAATTGATGTGTTGGACATGTTGGAACAGTGCCCTCCTCCTCTCCCGAAAGCGAGCCGGATGACCCGGCGTCGGGGTCGCCGCCACGGCGGCGCCATGCTCACAAGAGAACACGTGAAGACGGCCATTTATGTGCTGATTGTTGGTCTTGCGGGTCTGGCAATTTTTAGCGAAAATCCGAACAAAAGCATGGTGGTGGATGGTATTAAAGCCGTGTTGAATGGAAGTTGCAATTCATTGGTGTCCACCGTGTACCAGGCGTGGGGACTGGAAAATCCAGTGTGTACGCGTTGGAATGCCGTGTTGGCCGTGGTGAGAAAGGCGCTGCAGGGCGATGCCATTTCTTTGGGCATCTTGAGCGGCGTACTCTCTGCCCCGTATGTGTCGTACAAAGCGACGACCCGGGCAGTGAATCTGATTTCGGACAAGATTCTGGAGCAAATCGCGCACACAACTGAAGACGACGACGCCGCCGCGAGTCCTGTCCAACAACGTCGTTTGCAAAACGGGCTTTCCGACAGGTTGAGGATTACCAACCGCCGTACCGACACGCCAACGCCGCCGCCGCCGCCGCCGCCGCCGCCGCCAACGCCGCCGCCGTCACCTCCGACACCCCCACCGCCTTCAAATCCGAGTGTGCCCACTCTGTTCCAACACTTTGGCGACGAAGATAAATCGCGACGTAGCAAGAGAAGTCGTTCCTCGCGGAAAAAATAATGTAGTTGTATTAAAAAAAGAAACAGAATGTCGTCGGAGTATCCACTATTACATACGTTGACGTTTGATACAGACGTATGTGATGAATCGTGCATGAGTCCAGATGGAACCATGATATTATTATTTCCAGGAAGAGAAGAAAAACATTTCAAACTTTGCGATACGTCAAACTGGCGAATCACCACGATAGATACTTCATTGAACATTATCACAGGTTTGGAAAAAGAGTTTTACGATATAAAACAAAAAACTGAGGATAGAGCCGCTTGGAGTTTAGATAGTTCAAAGATTGCTTTTATGGATTCAAACGGAAAGGTTGTTCTATTTCACGTCAATACATCGAAATGGACAGTGATGGATGATAATAATTTCAAATTTACGAAAGAAATTCGCAAAACCCCGAATATGAAAATCATTTGGAATAACGAAAATATAATCGTGACCCAAGGCACTGAATATGAAAATCCGTATGAAATAAAAACAAAAATCATTCGCTTGTGGAGTGTGAAAGAAAAAAAATGCATACGAATGTTTGAAGAAAAAAAATCCTCATGGGAAACCAATGGAAATGTGTATTGCACCAGTAAGATGAAAGGATACAGAGGAAACGATAGAAATTACAGGCTGACGAATACATTTAATTTATCGACAGGTGAAGAATTATTTAAATTTGAAACTGAAAATAAAAATGTTTTTTGTAATAGTCCAGGTAAGAGTCTTTACGGTGAGAGTACTTACGGTGAGGTGTTGAGCCATCATGGAACAAATGTCTTGCTTGCGGATGGTACGGTACGTAATACCAAAACAGGTGAACTGCAATATACGGTTCAAAACAACAGCATTTTTAAAACATGGAGTCCCGATGAAACAGTGTTGGTTGTCTATATATGGTCATGGTCAGGGTCAGGGTCGGTTGACTCAGTAATTCGTTTCTTAAAGGAAGGCGTGAAAGTCGTTGATGTATTGTGTACCGACTTTAGTACTGAGTATTATGAAGACACTAATGATTATTTTCCGTTCAGCGAATTCAGCGAGATACAATTTGCGTGGAATAATAAAAGCGATAAAGTAGCCATTCAATGTGATACAAGTACGTATTATAAATGCGTTCACATCGTAGACCTGGTCACAGGTAAAACACATATTTTATTACGAGCAATAAATCAGTATTTCGTTCACGGCGGGAGTCCAAGAATGAGAACTACAAATGCAATCCAATGGTGCGATACTAAAATTTGTTATGGTTACCAATTAAAAAAAATAAATAATATCTACATTTGGGCACATCAACATGTATCGCCATCTCGTTCGCCATCTATGGAGCGGGACTTTGACGCGATTATGCAGGATGAATTGGAAGAGTTCAAGAAAAATCTAGAAGCAAAGTATGCGCATCAGTTGACGCGTGAGGATAAGAAGGAGTCGGTGCGACAAGCGCGTGGTCGTCCACCCGACCCCGACAACCCGGAGGACCGAGGTGGTCCAGCGTATCCCTGGCATGCGCAAGAAGCATTTGACCGCGCGTATCACGCCAGCAAGAAGCGGCGTCCAAGGTCAAGGTCGCCATCGTCGACGAGAAAAACCAGGTCCAAATCCAGGTCCAAATCGAGGCAACGCAAGTAAAACGCATATGGAATAAATTGTTGTGTATTTCCAGACAACAAATTATCAATGCAATGCGGACAAGATGGGTGCAATGAATTGCCCGAAAAAAGTGTCGTCGCAATCACCGCGTGTGGTTCCTTCGGCGTCCCAAGTTTCCAACACGCGACGTGCTTCGTCCGTCTTTTCCCAAAGCAACAGGAATTTCGTGTGCATGGTCATGTTCCCGAAATTGTCTCGTTCGTCAAACAAGGTTTTGGACACATCCTTGTTTTCAATGGTGCAGACGATGACGCAACGTCCAAAGACGAGACCCTGGCACGAAATTTGAGCAACGAGGACGTGGACGGCCTTGTGTTCCGTAAACAATCGGAAGCGGGGGAAATCGTGTTGCACACGATCGGGAAACAAGGTATTGTAGAGGTCAGGTCCGAATTCGGTGCCGAGACACTGTCGCAAAAAGTAGTGAATACTGTCTTCCAACTGCACGTTGGGAGCAAAGCCGTGGGCCGAGGGTTCCATGAGGTCGAGACCGTCGATGGTCACGTAGGGGTAAAAGAAGGAAAAGTATTCGTGTTTCCGAAAGAGCCCGGTGATGCCGGGACTTTCCGCGTACATGAACATTTGGCAAATGTCGGCGATGCGTTCCTTGTCTTGTTCTTTCCTGTCCCTATGCCTTCCACGGTCGTCGTGGAAAAAGGCGTGGAAAAAGTGGGCAAAGTTTCGACTCGCATGCTCCGGATCCACGGGAACGGACGAAGCCTGTATCCCGCGACCCTTCATGAGAAACGTCGGATAGTTGCGTGCAAAGGTTTCGCTTTTCATGACCTTGAACTTTTCGTCGCGCGTGAAATGTTTCCGTTTTCCGCTGCTGCTGTTCTTGACCGTGCAAGAACGGACATAGGCATCTGTAAAATCGTGAAGGACGTCATACGTGACATCCCAGGATGTATTATCTTTGAAATAACGCGGATGACTGTAATCAAAGACCTGAACATTTTCAACCAGCATGTGGTCAGAGTAGGAATGATTTTTCCGAACTTGGAGAGCATGCTGATTTTGCAAAACCTCCAACAAATGCGACGGTTGTCGCAGAGTCCACAACTCTTTGTTTGCCTGGTAAATCCATCCATTGGCGGAATCTTCTTCGGCCGAGACAAATTTTTTTAAAATGTCGTCGTACCACTTCGGGTCCAAGGTTCGCAAATAATGCTGTAATTTGTTTTTTTGACGAAACAAGACGTAACTTTGGAGTGCATCTGCCACGAGTGTTATGTGCCGCGAGTCATTTTTGGGACTCCGTTTCAGCGTTTTTCGCACCATGGTTTTGAGAGTACCTAAAAATCCACCTCCGGGACGTAAAGCCTCCCTTCTCCATGTTTTTTTCCCCCGATATGTCGTGTGTCTCATTCTCTGGAATGACGCGAGATATTTGTTTTTAATGTTCAAGGGCTGGTCGATGCGCCATTGGGTGTCTTGGTAGCACGGCACCGATAGAGGCTCTTGCTGGGCCTTGAGCACGTATTCTTGTCGACTCCGGAGTAGTAGGCGACCGTTGGGGCGTAAATTTCAACAAAGGAGGCCCACCCGACGCCGACGCCTCCACCCACAATGAGAGATAGCCCTAAACTCTTGGGTTCATTGCACGAGTTGTAAATGTGCCACAGCATGTCGGCCACAATGACCACAGACATGAAGACGAACATGGGGATATTCACGGAAGCCAGGTTGTTGGTGGCGATAAAGTAGGTCAAGTAGGCCAGCGTGAACCCAAAGACGGCTTGACTGAGAGGCAAATTGGACAAAGGTCCATTTTTGCCCAAGGTGAGCGCCGAGCATTTCATGCGTTGCTCCACGGATTTTCCTTCTAGAGGGTCCGGGAGAATCTTTCCGATGAGCAAGCACAATCCGCATGCCAACACCAAGCCAATCAAGTAGACGAAACCGCGGAAATCCTGATTGAATACGGAACTCAATGTGAAATACGAGACGATGATGAATGGTGCGAGGCGGAATAACAAGTATACTAAACTGCCGATGTTGAGCTCCATATTTACCAATAGCTGACACAAAAATTGCTTGGACTACTTTGTGAATCGCCGTGTTTCGGAAAAACCACATAAGCGCATCCTCCTATATACACAAACTTGCCCCCCGCCCCGCCCCGACCCAATCAACCACACTATGGGCATTCCGAGTTATTTTTCGTACATTATCAAGAATCATGTCCGCATCGTGCGTCAGCTTGCGCAACTCCGACAAATCCAGCACCTGTTCATGGACTGCAATTCGATAATCTATGACCTCTTTCATGCGATGAAAGAAGTCGTGGACGAATCGGTGTTGATAGACCAAATCATTGAGAGAATTCGACACTATGTGCGCTATATTGGTCCAACAAAGACACTGTATATTGCCTTTGACGGGGTGGCCCCCCTGGCCAAAATGGAGCAGCAGCGGACGCGTCGCCACAAGACGGTGGCGACAGCGACACACAACAACCCCAACGCGTGGTCGACGTGCAATATTACACCCGGTACTCCGTTTATGCAGCAATTGTCGGACAAAGTGCATGCCGCTTTCCAATCGATGCCGGGGATAGAAACGGTCAAGGTATCCACGTCGAGTGAATGTGGAGAAGGGGAGCACAAGTTGTTCCACCACATTCGCACGCAGTCTTTGACGACGACGAATCAAGAGAACGCAGCAGTCTACGGTTTGGATTCGGACCTGATTATGTTGTCACTGTTTCATTGTGACCATTTCAACAAGTTGTACGTGTTTCGCGAAACGCCCGAGTTTCTAAGTATCCCCAACATTTCGAAAGACGACCCGTGTCATTTCTTGGACATTGGGGAGTTGGCGTCGGCGATTTTGGCGGAAATGGGTCAGATGCAAAACCCCCAAAGTGGACGTAGTAAAAACCAAATGTACGACTACGTCTTGATGTGTTTCTTTTTGGGCAACGACTTTTTGCCGCACTTCCCCGCACTGAACTTGCGGACACATGGACTCTCCGTCTTGATGCAAACGTATCGCAAAGTGTTTTCGAAAGGCAAAGAATCCTTGACCGCGAACAAGCAGATTCAATGGAATCAAGTGCACCGCTTTATTCATCAGTTGGCGAAGCAGGAACACGAACTGTGGACGCAAGAGTACGAAACGCGAGCCAAGTGGGGAAGACGCAAGTGGTCCACGGCCACTGACGAGGACCGCGACACGATTTTGCAGAATGTGCCCGTGATATATCGCGCGGAAGAAATGTACATTTCGCCGGACGAGGAAGGCTGGCAAGGACGATATTATCGCGCGCTGTTGCCCCATGCCCCAACCCCCACCCACGTGTGTGAAAATTATGTGGAAGGATTGGCGTGGGTGTTTCGGTACTATACCGAGGGATGTGTGAATTGGAGATGGCGCTATCAGTACCATTACCCGCCACTGTTGATGGATTTGAATGAGCATTTATCCCGAAGTCGTACGAGCGATGACTCGGTGGTGGTGACACGTAGTCCTCGCGCTCCGTACTCGTTTCGCGTCCAGTTGGCGTATGTGATACCGTCGCAAATGCATGCGCAATTGTTGGAACCCAAGGTGGTGGAGTGTTTGCACGGGCTTAAACGCATCATCGCTTCGCAGGGGATTGCACCACCACCTCCGAAACTGACGTACGTATGGGCATTTTGTCGCTACTTTTGGGAATCGCACATTGTGATAGACGACATTTCAAACGAGACGTTGGAAGAGTGGGACACCGCATTCAGCACACTGTAATTCACTTTCCCCCATAGTTCACGTTCAACACTACCTCGAACACTACATTTTGGCCAAAGAATGGGGTACAGCGTGAATTACATTGGAGAATTCAAAACCAACGTTCCGATTGACGCGGAAACAAACCAGCATCTAGAACACCTCGTAGGAGTCCTAGCCTATGACGGTGACTACCCAGTCTATTGGCACTTCCAAGACGATTTGCAAACCTTGGAATGGCAAGGTGGCGAAAAGTTCAACATTCACGAAACGTGGATTGTAGAGGTCGTCGAGGCATTACGTGCCCGTGGATACACGCTTTCGGGGAAAATCCAGTATCAAGGAGAAGAAATCGGAGATTGCGGGGTCATTGACGTCACGCCGGATTGCATCACCATGTTTGTCGCAGACCTTGCTCATATCAAGTTCGAGACAAAGATTCTCTGGAACGCCCCAAATCGCTCGGAGGGAGACTGCCCGGTGTCCTCGCCAACGGCTCATAATGCCAGTTTGGCTATGTGCAAGAAACGCAAGGCACAGACGGCAAACTAGAGACCAGACGCTTTGTATTGTGATCGACAACATTTCAAACGAGACGTTGGAAGAGTGGGACACCGCATTCAGCACACTGTAATAATGTCAGAAGTAGGTGGATTGATATTGTTTGGGGTGGTCGTGAGCCTTGTTGGAACGGCTGCGACTGCGATTCTATATTGCGTGTATGTGAATGTGAGACTGAGAATGCCCATGTCACAACAAGAAGAGCAGCTATGATGTCCACCGGTAGTTGAGTTGGGTTCCTTCGCCACATTGTTGTCCGTTGAGCATCAAGTTGCACCTCGTATTTCACACCTTGTATGCGAACACCCTCGGAATCATCGACATCATCTGAATCCGAGCCCTCCTCCTTGGAATCGGAGAGAACCGGTCCCGTGGCGGCACGCAAAATCCGCCCCTTGTCGCGTTATGGAGCATGGTGGACCCGAGCAACGCGAAACGTGATTTTGTCGTACGTATTTGTGATATTGGTACACTATGTGGGTGCCAATATGTACAGTCGTTTTTGTACCGCCAAGACTGTGCAGGGACTGCTCTTGTCTCCCTTTTTGGTGCCCGCTCCGCATTGCGAAGGTTTACGCTGGGTAATAAATCACGGGGCACTGCGCATCAATGGGATGTGGTTCATGGTGGGTAGTCAAGTGGTAGACATTGTCGCGCACATTTTCGTCAAATAATCGTCTCAGATAATACATATATTTCAAACGACCCATACCACCATGAACGTAATGATTCAGAGTAATGAAGTTCGCATTTCCGAATTGTACACCGACGCCTATTTGAGGTTGTCAGGCGTACTCGATGTCGTATCGCACACCACCACCACTACCGACGCGGCGTCCACCACTGCCAAAGAAGTGAAGCCATATCTCACACAAATTCGCGAGTTTCTTTCCCGGTTTGGATCCAGTCCCGCAGCTCGTGCCACGACGGAGTTAAAGTTGTCGACGAATGAAGAGCCGGATAAAGTGGTTTTGCGACTTCCCGAAAGTACCTTGACATTTTCGGAACGATTTTCGATGACAGTGCCTCCGTTGCAATACAAATTAATGGAACACGTGATAAAAGAGTTGCACGTGCAATTGGCGTATTTAGCATCTCGTGGGGTATCGGTATGGTCGATAGTACCCGACGACATATATGTCGTGGAAGTTTCACCCGGTGAAAGTCGAATGCTTCTGTTGACTTCAAACGTCTCGGTGGGTGTAGAGGGGACATCGCAAGCCATGGCGAAATTTGTCAATGATTCAAAAAGTGCAAAATTACAAAGCAAAATGTCAAGTTACGTGTTGCGAGTGTCAGGTAGTCGAATGTCGCTGTGGGTGTGATGAACCTGCCCTGAGGGCAGGAGGACAAGAGGAACAGTCAAGAATCAACCTGCTCGAAGGAACCTGGGTTCCCCACGGAAGTGAAGAAGTGTTTTGGAATGTGAAAGTCGAAAATGTGGCAAAAGGTAAGTATCCTAGTAATAAGTGTGTTGTAGTGTTTGATCTGCAATCGTTGAAAGTGAATGAAGGAAGCAACATTGTCA